>Ga0137459_1000568_pt1 | contig 12944 bp, 10 predicted proteins | sample EasRivERMGT700_2_FD_104908 | JGI IMG/M metagenome (GOLD analysis project Ga0137459, IMG submission 104908) | Soil microbial communities from meander-bound floodplain in the East River, Colorado, USA - East River MetaG ERMGT700_2 | ecosystem: Environmental > Terrestrial > Soil > Floodplain ...
CACTGTCGTTGACCCCCGTAATCGTGCGGGCGGTTTTGCATAAGGAGTTTGTCGGCCCTAAGTCCGACAAACTCCTGGGAGCATGAAATGGATACGGTCAAAGAGGCCCCCGAAGCAATGAGCCATCCCGTCGGCAGCATCGTGTCGGGGGCGATGAATCGCGGCAAGGATCCCCGCTTCCAGTTCGCCTACGAAGATCTGCGCGGGTGGATCGCGCAGGCCGATCGGCTCGGCGAGGTCAAGCACGTCAAGGGCGCCTCGTGGCAGGAGGACATCGGCCTTGCAGCCGACCTGATCATGCACTCGGACACCGCGCCGTGCGTGATTTTCGACGAGGTGCCCGGCTATCCCAGGGGGCATCGCGTGCTCGTCAATTTCTTCGCGGGACGCCGCAAGAACATGACACTCGGCCTGCCGCTCGAGTTCAGCAAGATGGAACTGTCCCAGGCATTTCTCGACACTTACCTGCGCGAGCTGCCCACCATCAAGCACGAGTTCGTCGAGTCCGGTCCGGTGATGGAAAACGTGATGACGGGCGCCGAGGTCGACGTGACGCGCTTTCCCGTGCCGATCTGGCACGAACGCGACGGCGGCCGCTACATCGGCACCGGTAGCTTCAACGTGACCATGGACCCGGAGGAAAAATGGATCAATGCCGGCACCTACCGCGTCATGATCCACGACAAGCAATCGGTGGGCTTCTACATCTCGCCCGGCAAGCACGGCCGCATCCATCGCGAGAAGTACCAGGCGCGCAACGAGCCGATGCCGGTCGTGATCGTGTGCGGCGGCGATCCGCTCACCTTCCTCATGTCGAGCAGCGAAATGCCCTACGGCGTGTGCGAGCTCGATATCGTGGGCGGCCTGCGCGGCAAGCCCTTGAAAGTCGTGCGCGGCAAGGTCACGGGACTGCCATTTCCCGCCAACGCGGAAATCGTCCTTGAAGGCTTCGTCGATCCGGGCAAGGTCAAGCCCGAAGGCCCGTTCGGCGAGTGGACCGGCTACTACGGCAGCGACGTGCGCGAGGAGCCGGTGATGGACGTGAAGGCGATTTATCACCGCAACGACCCGATCCTGTTCGGCTGCCCGCCGCAACAGCCGCCCGAGGAACAGGCGCGCTACCGTGCGGTGACGCGCTCGGCGCTGATCCGCAAGTACCTGCAGCAGGCCGGGGTTCCCGACGTGCAGGCGGTGTGGGCGCATGAAGTGGGAGGCTCGCGCTTGCTGCTCGGGGTGTCGATCAAGCAGCGCTATCCGGGACACGCGAAACAGGCGGGCCACGTCGCATCGCAATGCCACGCCGGGGCGTACACGGGTAAGTACGTCATCGTGGTCGATGAGGACATCGATGTCACCAGTCTCGAGGACCTGATGTGGGGAATGCTGACGCGCTCGGACCCGGCGACTTCGATCGACATCATCAACGGCGCCTGGAGCACGCCGCTCGATCCGCGCATCCCGCCGGAGCAGAAAGCGCGCGGCGATAACACCAATTCGCGCGCAATCATCGACGCCTGCCGCCCGTACCACTGGCGCGACAAGTTCCCGGCGGTCAACAAGCTCAGTCCGGAAGCCTACGCTAAAGCGATGCGGCAGTTCGGGTATCTGCTGAAGTGACCGGTATCTCGACCAGGCGCTCGCTCGTCGGCCGGCTCGCGAGGCCGGAGGCGGTGCATGCGCGGATATGGTACCGGTACGGCAGTCCCGCCAGCACCGCGTTGTCGACCCAGTGCGTAACCTTGACCGCGTCCCTGAGCCGCGGTTGAGCGCCGCCGTCGGCCCGGTACACGTCGTAGTACGCCGCTCCGGACGCTTTCTTCCAGCGCAGTGACACGCGCGCTTCTTTCACGACCGCTTCGAGAACCGCCCCGCCGTCGCCGGTCCATTCCGGTGCGCGCTCCGCGCGGTCCGGCACCGGCGCCTGGATCGTGCCCTGCGGCCACAGCGTGCATATGACCGTCTGGTGGCTGCCGTCGAGCGCCTTGCAGACGTTGCAGTAGTCGCAGTGCACGATGCGGTCAAGCTCGCCGCGCTTGACCTTGTTCGGCCAGTCGGGATCCGCCAGCAGCCCGCGCGCAATGCCGACGATGTCGGCCCGGCCGGAGGCAACGACGCCCTCGGCGTCCCGGGGATCGGAGAGCTTTCCGGCGATGGCGACGGGAGTACTCATGCTGTTCGCGACCAGGAAGGTCTTGATCTGCTCCGCGATCGGCACGTGCAGCGCCTGCGGGAACCAGTCGCCCGGCATGCAGCGATCGCCGGAATAGCCGGAGTACGGGTAGAGCACGTGGCCCGGATTGTGCACTGCGTCTTCGAACTTGCCGCCCGCGGAAATCGAAAGATAGTCGAAACCCAGCCGCGCCAGCCGGAGCGCGATCAGCTTCGAGTCCTCCACCGTGTAGCCGTTCTTGATGAATTCCTCGCCGTTGAACCGGATGCCGACTGGAAAATCACCTCCCGCCTTGCGACGCACGTTCGTCATCACGCGGCCGATGAGGCGGAGTCTCCCTTCCAGCGTCTGGCCGGTGTACTCGTCGGTGCGCGGATTGGTCCGCGACAGGAACGACGAAAGCGTATAGGCGTGGGCGGAATGCAGCTCCGCGCCGTCGAATCCCGCCTCCCGCGCGCGCGCCACGGCGTCCCCAAACTGCTCGACGATGCGGTCGATCTCCTCGACGCTGACCATATCGACGGTCTGCCGCCAGCCCGAGCGCGCCACTTTCAGAAAATGGATGATCTGCGGGACGATCTTCGAGTCGGAGGTCTCGTGAACGCGGCTGACCAGCCGGCGCAAACCGGGAATGTACTGGTCCTCCGCGATGCGAAGCAGAGGCCCGGATCGCACCTGGTGAATCGCCATCGCTTCGACCACGATCAGCCCCGCGCCGCCCCTGGCGTAGCGCACGTAGCGGTCGATCGTGTCCTCGGTGACGAAGCCGTCCTCCTTGCACAGATGAGTGACCATGGCGGGAACCATGACCCGATTGGGAATCACCATGCCGCGGAATTCGAGCGGTTCGAAGAGCTTCATGAGGCGCCCAGGCGGGATCGTCGTTGTGTGGGTTGCCCGCGGACGATCATCTTGACCATAGCCACCGCCGCCCGTCAGCCGGGGACCGCGAGTTCGCTCACCACGCGCCTGGCGATCGCCGCGGCAACCTGCCGCCGGTAGTTCGACGAAGTCACCGTGGTGCGCTGGGGGCTTGCCTGCCTTTGCACCAGCTTCGCGACTTTGTCGAGCAGCGCCCGATCGGGCGCCTGACCGCGAAATTCCCCGGTGCCGGCGAGCAGCAGCGGGCACGGATTGGTGCCGGTGAGCGCAACGCGCAAGTCGCGCACGCGGCCGTCCTCGATCTCGAGCGCTACGGCAACCCCGGCGAGCGGGAAGTCGATCGCGCCGCGCACCCGCGCCTTTCGATACGCGACACGCGTCCCGTGCCGCGCCGCCGGCACCAGCACGGCGGCAAGAAATTCGCCGCGGGCAAGCGCCAGGTGCTGCGCGCCGTCATCGCGGTACAGCGCGCCGAGCGGCGCGCGCCGCACGCCGCCCGGTCCCGCGATCTCGACCTCGGCTCCGAGCACCAGCAGCACCGGCGCGAGATCGCCGCTGTAGGCGGCATGACAGCGCTTGCCGCGCGGCGCGACGTGGCAGAGGTCGCCGCGATATTTCAGGCAGTAGCCGATTGAATTGCGCCATGTTTCGTTCTGGTTGTAGAACACGCAACGCGTGTCCAGGCAGAGATTGCCTCCGAGAGTGGCGGCGCTGCGGTGCGCCGGTGCCGCGACCGTCGCGGCGGCCGCCGCCAGCGCCGGCGCCCACCGGCCGACATCGGCATCGGTCGCAAGGCGGGAAAGCGTGACACCGGCTCCCAACCGCAACACGCCGCCCAGTTCGGTGACATCGCGAAATCCCTTGACTCGGTCGAGCGAAACGAGCACCGACGGTGCGTCCAGGCCCAGCCTCATGTTGGCGACCAGTCCGGTCCCGCCGGCAAGGATCCGCGCACCGGCATCGCCCGCGAGCAGGCGTGCCGCCTCCTGCGGCGTTTCCGCGTGCCTCACCACGAACTCGGGCAGCAGTTCCATTTCAGCGCGTGTCCTTCAGCGCGGCTTTCAGGCGCTCATTGCGCCGGCGGGCATGGATCGCCTCCAGCACCCGGTCGGGTGACAGCGGCAGTCCCTGCATGCGTATGCCGATGGCCTCGGCCACCGCGCTGGCGAGCGCCGGGCCGAAGCCGCCGACCGCGCCTTCGCTCGCCTCCTTCGCGCCGTACGGCCCGCTGGGATCACGCGCTTCCACGATTTTCACTTCGATCGGTGGAGATTCGGCGATCGTAGGCACGCGGTAGTCCAGAAGATTGGCGCGCATCGGCATGCCGTTGCGAAACTCCGTCTCCTCGCTGAGCGCCTGGCCCATGGCGAACCACACCGCTCCCTGGACCTGGCCCTCAACGGCAAGCGGATTGATGGCGAATCCGCAATCGTGCGCCACCCAGATCTTTTCGACCTTGATTTCGCCGGTGTCCTCGTCTACCGCCACCTCGACGACCTGCGCCGCGTACGAGTAGGCCGGGCTCGGGCCGACCCCTGCCCCGCGGTACTTGCCGCCCTGCAATTCGCGCGGCACGGTGTAGGTGCCCCGGGTGGTGATCGGCCCGGTGGTTTCGAGCGCGGCATGCACGGCGTCGTGGTACGCCACCACTCGCTCGGTGCCGATGACCCGGTAACCGTCGGCCAGGCACTCGACCTCCTCGGGGCGCGCTTCCAGCTTCCTGGCGGCGCCGGCGACCAGGTGCCGTCGGAGCTCTTCGGCGGCCGCGAGCGCCGCGTTGCCGACCATGAGCGACACGCGCGAGGAGTAGGAGCCGTTGTCCTTCGGCGTGATCGCGCTGTCCGCGGAGACGACGCGAAAACGCGAAAGCTCCAGGCCCAGCGCCTCGGCGGCGATCTGCGCGAGCAGCGTCGAGGAGCCCTGGCCGATATCCGCGGCGCCGGTCAGGAGCGTGATCGAGCCGTCGAAGTCGAGCCGCAGATTGACCGTAGCATGGGGTTCTCCCGTCCAGTGCACCGGCTTCGCCGCGCCCGAGATGAAGTGCGAACAGCCGAGTCCCAGGCCGCGCCCGCGGGGCAGCTTGCCCTTGCGGGCGCGCCAGCCCGAGGCCTGCTCCACCCAGTCCAGGCATTCGGGCAGTCCGCAGGAGTTGATCTGCAAATCATTGATCGTGCGGTACGGCGGAGTGATGAGATTGGCGCGCCGCACCGCGAACGCGTCCAGCCCCAGCTCCCCGGCCATCGCATCGAGCAGGCCGTCAAACGCGTGGCGCATGTCGACTCCGCCGTGGCCGCGCATGGGACCGCACGGCGGCGTGTTGGTGTAGACGCGAAAACCCCGGTACCTCGCCGCCGGCAGGCGGTAGAGCGCGTGCATGAGCGCGCCCGCGTACAGGATGGTGATGATGCCGTACCCGGCAATGGCGCCGCCGCGCTGCACGACTTCGGCGTCGACCGCGGTGATTTCGCCGCTGCGCTTCATGCCGATCTTGAGCCGGATGTCGGTCTCGGGCCGCGCGCGGTGGATCGTGAACGTCTGCGCGCGGGTGAGCTGCAGCTTGACCGTACCGGCCGCGGCGCGCGCGAGCAGCGCCGCGATGATCTCGAAGGGGAGCGTTTCCGTGCGGTGGCCGAATCCCCCGCCGACGAACGGCTTCACCACGCGGATCGACGCGGGATCCATCTTGAGGCATTCGGCGACCGTCAGGTGCACGTAGTAAGGAACCTGGGTCACCGATTGCAGCGTCAGCCGGCCGCTCTCGGGATCGAAGTCGGCGAGCGTGCAGTCCGGCTCCATCTGCGCGTGCGCCACTTCCGAGTAATGACAGCTCTGCTCGCGCACCAGGTCGGCCGCCGCAAAGCCCGCCTCGACATCGCCAAACGAGTTGCCGACCTCGCGCTCGATGTTTCCGGGCTTGTCCCGGTGCAGCAAGACCGCGCCCTCGGCCCGCGCCTCGGCGGCCGTGGTGTAGACCGGAAGCGCGCGATACTCGACTTCTATCAGCTCGAGAGCCGCGCGCGCCGTCTTCGCGTCGTCCGCCGCCACCGCCGCGACCGCTTCGCCCCAGTAACGCACCTTGTCCCGCGCCAGCGGATACTCGTTGCGCGCGATGGGCAGGATCCCGAAGGGCACGTCGCAGTCTTCGCCCGTGATGACCGCGCGCACGCCGGGCAGCGCGCGCGCGCGTGAAGTGTCGATGCGCACGATCTCGGCATGGGCCATCGGGCTGGTGAGTATCGCCCCGGTGAGAGCATTGGCTGCTGGCAGGTCGGCCGTGAAGCGGGCCCGGCCGGTGACCTTCTCGATGCCGTCGAGCAGCGGCTGGCGGCGGCCCGCGACGCGCGACGTGACGGATGACAGCGGGATCGGATCGCTCATCGCTCGGACGCGGCTGCCTGGACCGACTCGATGATCTTCACGTAGCCGGTGCAGCGGCACAGGTTGCCCGACAGCGCCTCGCGGATCTCGGCTTCGCCCGGATCGGGATTGCGGCGCAGCAGCGCCTCGGCGGCCATGATCATTCCGGGTGTGCAGTAACCGCACTGCGTCCCGAGTTTTTCATGAAATGCGCGCTGGAGGGGGTTCAGCCGGCCACCCGTGGCGAGCGCCTCGATCGTCTCGATGCGCCTGCCGTCGCAGCACGCCACAAGCGTCAGGCAGGCGAGCCGCGGCTCATTGTCGATCAGCACCGTGCAGGCCCCGCATTCACCGCCGTCGCAACCGCGCTTGGTGCCGGTGAGTCCCAAACTCTCGCGCAAGTAGTCGATCAGCAGCAGGTTGTCGGCGACCGCATCCTCGCGGCTCCGGCCGTTGAGCCACAGCGAAACGATGCGCTTCATGAGCGAACGCCCGCGCGCGGCGACTTCGGCACGGACTTGGCCCGCGGGCGCCGCGGCCGGCTCTTCATCTCAGCGACCTTCTTCGCGCCGGCGGGTGGTGCCGGCGGTGGCCGCAACTTGAACCGTTGCAGCTTTCCCGTGTAGGTGCGCGGCAGGGAATCGACGAATTCGACGGCACGCGGATACTTGTAGGGCGAAATATTGCGTTTCACGTGCTCCTGCAGCTCCGCGACCATGTCATCGTTGCGCTGATAGCCGAGCCTCAACACGACGAATGCCTTGACGATCTGGCCGCGTTCATCGTCCGGCCAGCCGATGACGGCGCATTCCGCGACCGCCGGGTGCGCGAGCAGCACGTTCTCGACTTCCGGTCCGGCAATGTTGTAGCCGGCCGACACGATCATGTCATCCACGCGCGCCTGGTAGAAGAAGTAGCCCTCCTGGTCCATGAGGTAGGCATCGCCCGTGACGTTCCAGCCGTCCACCACGTAGTTCCTTTGCCGCTCGTCGGCCAGATAGCGGCAGCCGGTGGGGCCTTTGACCGCGAGGCGCCCGATCGTGCCCGGCGGCGCGATGCGGCCCCGCTCGTCGAGCACCGCGGCGCGGTAACCGGGGACCACTTTGCCGGTCGCGCCGGGGCGAATATCGGCGCCCGCGGCTGCGATGAATATCTGGCCCAGCTCGGTCGAGCCGATGCCGTCGATGATCTTCATGCCGGTCGCCCGCTCCCAGGCGGCGCGCGTGGGCACGGGCAGGTACTCGCCCGCCGACACGCAGGCGCGCAGGCTCGACAGGTCGTAGCTCCCGGCGAGCGCCGCCATGGACCGGTACATGAAGGGCACCGAATACAAAACCGTGACCCCGTAGCGGCCTATCGTTTCGAGCAGCGTCTCGGGGGAGTGGCGCTCGATGAGCACCGTCGAGCTGCCGTAACGAATCGGCACCAGGAACACTGCGGCCAGTCCGTAGGTGAACGCGATCGAAGGCGTTCCCGCGACGATATCGTCCTGCGTGTGTCGAACGACGTGCTTCGGAAAGCCTTCACAGATCGCCAGCATGTCGCGGTGGCGATGCATCGCGCCCTTGGGAATGCCGCTGGTTCCCGACGTGAAGGCGATCAGCGCGACGTCCTCCGCGGCCGTCGCTACGTTCGCGAATTCGTGGGGTTTGCCGCTCGCCAGGTGTTCGACCGAGTCGGGACCTTCATCCCGGAAATACCGGACTTGGGAAAGCGACGGGCAATTCGCGCGGGCTGCCTCGAGCTCCACCGCGAGGCGCCGGTCGCACAAGGCGTGGCTGATGCGCGCCTTCTGGACCGCCTGCGCGAGTTCCCGTGCGCGCAGCAGCGCCATCGTGGGCACGGGGATGCCGCCGGCCTTCCATATGGCAAACATGCACGCGGCCATCATGAGGCCATTGGGCGAAGGCAGCAAAACCCGGTTGCCCGGAACGAGCCCCATGTCCTCGACCAGCACGTTCGCGATCCGGTTGGCGTGGTCGAGCAACTGCCGGTAGCTGCAGGGCCCGTCTGGCGTGCGAATGGCGATGCGTTCCCCTTGCCCCCGTTCCACCCGGTCATCGAGCAGCGCGGCTGCGCAGTTGAGCTGCGCCGGAAACTGGAAATCCGGCAGCTCGTAGCTGAATTCCGGCCACTGATCACGCGGCGGCAGATTGTCGCGCGCGAACGTATCGACGTGACCGCTGTCACTCATTGCGCCGCTCCTTCGCCCGACGCGGCCGCGGCATCGAGCAACTGGCGCGCGATGATCAGCTTCTGCACTTCGGTCGCGCCTTCGTAGATACGCAGCGCCCGCACCTCCCGATACAACCGCTCCACCGGATGTCCCCGCACCACGCCCAGGCCGCCGAAAATCTGCACCGCGGCGTCGACGACCTGCTGGGCCGCCTCCGTGGCATACATCTTGGCCATCGCGGCGTGGCGCGTGATGGCCCCGCCGGCCACGTCGCGCGTCCAGGCTGCGCGGTAGATCAGCAGCGCCGCCGCGTCTATCGCCGTGGCCATATCCGCGAGCTTCGCTTGCGTCATTTGCAGGTCAGACAGCATCTGTCCGAACATGCGGCGCGTCCGCGCACGCTGGAGCGCTTCGTGCAGTGCGCGCCGCGCAAACCCCAGCGCTGCGGCGCCGACGCTGGTTCGAAAAATGTCGAGGGTGCGCATGGCGATCTTGAAACCCTCGCCGGGCGCGCCGAGCAAGTGGTCCACGGGGACGCGGCATCCCGACATGCGCAGCGTCGCCATCGGGTGCGGCGCGATGACCTCGATGCGCTCGTCGGCCGAAAAACCGGGGACGTCGGCATCAATCACGAATGCGGACAGGCCCCGTGTGCCGGGGGCTTCGCCGGTGCGCGCGAATACCACGTAGAAATCGGCGATCCCGCCATTGGAGATCCAGGTCTTGGACCCATCCAGGACATAATGCGCCCCCTCGCGCCTTGCCGTGGCCGCGATGGCCGCCACGTCGGAGCCGGAGTCCGATTCAGACAGCGCGAATGCCGCGATCGATTCGCCTCGGGCGACGCGCGGCAGGTAGTTTTTTCTCAGCGTCTCGCTGCCGGCGATGGCGATGGCGCCGCTCCCCAGGCCCTGCATGGCGAAGGCGAAGTCGGCAAGTCCGCCGTGAAAGGCGAATACCTCGCGCAGAATGCAGATCGAGCGCAGATCGAGCCGGGCCGCGTCCCCGCCACCCGGCGGCACCGCGTAGCCCAACCAACCGGCCGCGCCCATCTCGCGCACGAGCCGGCGGCAGATCGCGTCAACCTCCGTCGCGTGCGCCCAGTTGCCCACTGCGCGGCTCGCCCACTGCGCGGCCTCGTGCGCAAGGCGCGAGTGCGGCTCGCCGAAAAACGGCCAGTTGAGATGGGCGAAGCGCCCCGCCTCCTCTCGCGCAACCGCACCCTGCTCCATGCCACGTCCTCCGAATGAGTCCCCGGCGCCGCGTCGGGACCCTCGGCCCGGGATTGAACTCCCATTCAGATTGAATGGTGATTCAGTCAGTACAATAAGTCAATCATTACTGCCCTGTGCGATGCGACATTCAAGGGCCATGAAGCGGTGAGATCAACTAAACAATCTATTTAACTATATGATAAACAGTATTATTTTATTTTAGCTTGTTGCGGCTCCGGGTGGGTCCTTTGAGGCGGGGCAACGCGGCGTCATATCGGGAGAACGCCCCGCCGGCGAGCGCCGGTGAAGGTTGACAAGAGGGCGCTGGATTCGCCAAAATCCTCGTTGAATGAACGATCGTTCAATAAGGAGCAAACATGAACCTCAACGGCAAGACCGCGGTCGTGACGGGCGCTGCCTCCGGAATTGGCAAGGCGACGGCGCTTGAGCTGGCGCGAGCCGGGGCGCGGGTCATCATCGCTGACATCAATGAGCAGCGTGGCGCGGATACGCAGCGCGAAGCGGAAGCAGCGGGCCTGCCGGCCGAATATCTGAAGGTCGACATTACCGACGCCGAATCCACCAGCCGGTTCGCCAGCGAGGCGTTGAAGCGTGCCGGTCGAGTCGACATTCTGGTAAACGCGGCCGGCTGGGGCCGGACCCAACCCTTCCTCGAGAATCCTCCCGAATTCTGGGACCAGGTGATGAATATCAACCTGATGGGGCCGATCCGCCTGACCCGCCAGCTCCTCCCGCCGATGTTCGAGGCGCGTGCCGGCAAGATCATCAACGTCGCCAGCGATGCGGGACGGGTCGGCAGCCTGGGCGAGACGGTGTACTCGGCGGCGAAAGGAGGCCTGATCGCCTTTACCAAAGGGCTTGCGCGCGAGGCGGCGCGCTACGGAGTCACCGTCAATTGCGTCTGCCCGGGGCCAACCGACACGCCGCTGTGGCAGGCCGTACCCGACAAGCTGAAGGAGGCGTTCGTGCGCGCCATACCGTTCCGCCGCGTGGCCAGGCCGCAGGAAGTCGCCGATGCAATATTCTTCTTCGCCAGCCCGCGCTCCGATTACATTACCGGACAAGTGATCAGCGTGAGCGGCGGGTTAACGATGGCCGGCTGAGGAGGACGCATATCATGAAAACGCTGGATCTATTCACCCCTGCGAACCTGGATTTCCGCACCTTTCAGCCCAGGCATTTCGGCTGGCAGCTCGACGGCAAGGTGGCGACCGTCACCCTCAACCGGCCCGAGCGCAAGAACCCGTTGACCTTCGAATCGTACGCGGAGCTTCGCGACACGTTCCGCAATCTCACCTACGCGCAGGAAGTGAAGGCCGTCGTGGTGGCCGGCGCCGGCGGCAATTTCTGCTCGGGCGGCGATGTGCACGAAATCATCGGACCGCTGGTCCAGATGCAGGAGGCGGGCGACATGGGCGGACTGCTCGCGTTCTGCCGTATGACGGGCGATCTGGTCAAGGCCATGCGCGGCTGCCCGCAACCGATCGTTGCGGCGGTCGACGGAATATGCGCGGGCGCGGGCGCAATCATCGCCATGGCTTCCGACTTGCGCTGCGGCACGGCCGCGAGCAAGATCGCGTTCCTGTTCGTGCGCGTCGGACTGGCGGGAGCCGATATGGGGGCGTGCAACATTCTGCCGCGTATCATCGGCGCGGGCCGCGCGGCCGAACTGCTCTACACCGGCCGTAGCATGGACGGCGCCGAAGCCGAGCGCTGGGGCTTCTACAACAAGCTATGCGAGCCGGGCGCGCTTCTGGCGGAAGCACGGGCGCTTGCCAGGTCACTCGCCGACGGCCCGACCTTTGCCCATGCCATGACCAAGAATTGCATTCACCAGGAGTGGAGCATGGGGATCGACGACGCGATCGGGGCAGAAGCCCAAGCCCAGGCGATCTGCATGCAAACGAACGACTTCGGGCGCGCCTACCGCGCGTTCGTCGCCAAGCAGAAGCCCGTGTTTGAAGGCAACTGAGAGGTTTCGCTCAGTGCGATGCGGCGACCAGGTGCAGATTCTCGTGTCGACCGCGTTCCGTCAGCAGCGGATGCAAGAGCAGCGCGAGGTTGCGGTCGACGTACTGGTCGACCGTCATCTTGCCGCGGAAGTGCCATGCCTTGAGCGCCCAGGCGTGTGCGAACATCACGATCTGGTAGGTGAGCAGCTCCGCGTCGACCTTGTCGAACAGCCCTGCTTTGACGCAGTCGCGCACGTGCGCCTCGATCAGCGCATTGGTCTCGATCTCTTTCTGTTTGATGATGTTGCGGCGGGCCCGGCTCACTGACTTGGTCTCGCGGTACGCCAGCACCGTTGCGTCGATGTTGGCGTCGATGACGCGGCAATAGGCCTGCACTGCCGCCCTGAACCGCATCAGCGGGTCGCGGATCCCTTCGGTAGCCCGCGGTATGCGTTCCCGGTAGGCGTCCAGCACGGTTTGCAGCGCGAGGAACAGGACATCTTCCTTGCCCCCGAAATACTGGTAAACCAGGCCGGTGCTCACGCCGGCGCGCTCGGCGATTTCGCGGACGGCCGTGGCGTAGTAGCCGCGCTTGCCGAACAGCTCGATCGCAGCGCCGAGTATCTGGCTGCGCCGTCTGGCCACCAGAGCCGCATCATCGACCTTGCTCTTGACGCTCGCAGGCATGAAGGTGTCAGTCGCGTCGGCCACGATATCGCCCGCGCGACACGCGCGCCGCGACCCGTGCCGGGATATCCTCGAGGATTGAATGGTGATTCATCTCGCGCTTCTCGTCAATGTGACCGCGCGTCCTGCAATCGGGATCGTGTCCGGGTGCGGGTGAGTCGTTGCCTTCGGTTCGGTCTCGGGATAGATTGCGCCGTGGTTGACTCGTCCTTCCGCTCAACTTGCCGTAGGACCGCCCGCTGTAGAGGGTTCGGGGGCGGATGGATTGATCAGCCCTTGAACAGCCCCTTCCTGCGGAACTCTGAACCATGCGCATAGCCGAGAAGACCAAACGCCCCGCGGTGGCCGGGCAGGCACGAAAATCCGGCCCGATCCAGGACCTGCGTGAGTGGCTCGCGCGCGTCGATGAACTGGGCGAGCTCATTCGGGTCGCCCAGCCGGTCGACCGCGACGAGGAGATGAGCGCGATCGCCTACCTGGTGGCC
>Ga0137459_1000570_pt1 | contig 12941 bp, 8 predicted proteins | sample EasRivERMGT700_2_FD_104908 | JGI IMG/M metagenome (GOLD analysis project Ga0137459, IMG submission 104908) | Soil microbial communities from meander-bound floodplain in the East River, Colorado, USA - East River MetaG ERMGT700_2 | ecosystem: Environmental > Terrestrial > Soil > Floodplain ...
GGCCCGTTCCGAGCTGAAGCGTGACATCTACCGGGCTGACGGCGGTCAGTGAGCCGTCGCCGGTTCCCGACGAGCCCACGGCGACGGGGCCGATAGCAATCGGATCCGGAGTCTCGGTCACGGTGACCGCGTGCGCGACCCCGCCGCTGCCGATCCACACCACACATAGCAACAGCGCACATCGGCACTTCGGCATCGAGTGACTCCCAGGCACGCCAGGAATCCACCCGGCTACGCCTGCAGGAATTCTATCGTGGAGGCGATATCACCGATAGCGCCGGTCACGTCGAGCAGCAGGGCTGCAAGATTCCGTCATGCTCGTCTGGTCGTACCGGAGCAAAACGAAGCCTCCGAAATTTACTGTGCATCAGAACGCGGCACAGATCGCGATGGACACCTCCGAGCACCCGACCCTGCTCGTACCTCGCCGCAGAGGTTTGACCGGTTGGAGCCACAGGGTCGTCCGGCAGCCGTCCGTGGCCGCGTCAACGCGCGGCGCAGCGACGACGGGCTGGGTCACCGACCGAAATAGATTCCCAGGCCGGGTGGTGGGTCGTCGGTCGGTCGTGGGGATGGCACCGACGCTCATCGTGATACGGCGGTCGACAGATGAGGGAGGGACCCAGACCGCGTCGCCAGCGCGCGTGTGGGCGTTCTCCCGCAGGTCGGCGATGGCAAGAACGTCCGAGAGCCCAAGCTCACGCAGCGGCGAGCCGCGCCACCTGACGGTGCCGGGGTTGGCGACAAACCGCACGGTTGCCGCTTTGTGCTGGTCGGCCGGGGGCCGTGCGCAGGCGGCGCGACGCTATCATCGTCGGATGATGAGTCGAGCGTTGATCGGAGCCACGATGCTGGTGTGGGGAGCGGCGACTGCATCGGCGCAGCCAGGCCAGCCGGCGCCAAGTGAGCTGCCGCCAGCGGCGCCACCCGATGGCGCGCCGGTGATGCAGCAGCCGGCACCGGCGATGCAACAGCCGCCCGCGGCGCCGGAGAGCACGGTCGACAAGGGCGTGTTGAACGACGCGAACGCCGGCCGCGGCTGGTTGGCGCCGACGGCGCTCACCGAGCCCGCAGGCACGTGGTCGATCTCGGACTACGAGCTGTTCCTGGTCTCGGTCGGCTACGCGGTCAGCGATAAGCTGTCGATCAGCGCGACGACGATCCCGCCGCTCACCACCGACTTCCCGCTGTGGCTGCTGTTCCACGCGAAGCTCCAGGTCCTCAAGGCCGGCAAGGTGCGCGCGGCGGTCCAGGGCGCGTTCACGTACTTCTCGATCAAGGACAGCGGCAGCACGGACTCGTTCACCGCGGGCGAGCTCGGCGGCGCGGTCACGCTCTGCATCGATGACGAGTGCAACTCGCACGTCTCGGGCTTCGTCGGCGCCGGGTTCGCGCGCGACACCGATAGCGCGGTGCCGTTTATCGGCGCGGCCACGCTGGTCGGCCGGCTCGGCAAGCACGTGAAGTTCGTGGGCGAGATCGACAGCGCGTTCATCGCCGGCGACGTCAACGACGTCGCGGACGGCGCGCTGCTGTGGTACGGCCTGCGCTTCACGTCGAGGAACATCGGCGTCGACCTCGGCTTCGTGCGCCCCGTCGGGGTCGGCGACACGGGCCTCGCGCTCGGCATCCCGGTCCTGACGTTCAGCTACCGCAACATGGACTGACCGCCGGCGGCCGCCCGGAGCGGCTACCGGTGCACCTCGAGCGAGATCTGCGCCTCGGACCAGCTGAACGTCGGCGACATGGCTATCGTGACGTTTTTCTTGGTGCACACCGGCTCGTGCATGAGCGACATCAGCTCCTCGAACGCCGACCTCTCGCTGCGCCTCGCGCCCCTGGGGATGTAGGGCTGATCGAGCGCGGGCAAGGTCAGCCATTCGAAGTGGGCCTCGTCGAGCGTGCCGATCACCTTCAGGATATCCGTGGCAACCTCGTATCCGGGTGGCAACCACGTCGTCAACGGGAGATCGATCGGCTGGCCGGCATCGAGCGTGAGCGGCGCGTCCTGGTTCATGTACGCGATGCTCCAGTCGGGAGCGAGATTGAGGACGGCGAGCGACAGCCGGCGCGTCGAGCGGTTCCGGATCCTGAGATGGAAAGCCGTGTTGATCGGCAGGCGCGGGTGGTTTGGCAGCGCGACCTCCACGGCGTTGCCCCCCCTCGTCGCGTGGAGCGTGAGCTCGAGCTTGCCGGCGAGCGGCGAGTTCCGGTCGGTGTTGGTCAGTAGCTGCACGTTGTGAAACCGCGCAAGGTGGACGAGGCGCGCCTTCACGATGCGGGGGGCGTCGGGCGTCTGGGCGCCGATCTCCGGACGCAGGAACGGCAAGGGAGCGCCCGCCGGGTCGAGGATGACAAACTTCCCGTCGTCGATCGCGACCTGGTAGTCCGCGCTCTCGGTGGTCGCCAGGCCGATCGCGCTCATCGTATCGGCGGCGATCTCCTTCTCGAGCTCATGCCTGGCGGTGAGCTCCGCCGGGGACAGCGGGGGTGCCCCCGGCTTCGGCGGGGCCCAGCGCACCTCGCGCCGCATCGTCGGTGCGTACGTCACGATGACCGCCTGCGAGCCCAGGGTGATCGCCGGCTGGCCCTCCCCCGTGCCCCGCACCACCCGCGCCTGCGAGGTCGTCCCCGTGACCGCCGTGACCTCGATCTGCGTCATCTCCGGCAAGCTCGCGAGCTCGGGCAGGAACTCACCGGGGATCACGGCCAGCCGCGTGCCGACCTCCAGCAGGCCCGAGGTGCCTGCCGCCAGCTTGACCTGCTCGCCGTGGACCTCGAGGATCGCGATCGACGCGGGCTGGGCGAGCGTCGAGGTGCCCAGCACCAGCCGGTTCGACGCGCCCAGCAGCAGCGGCGTTTGCTCCTTGAACAGGGCCTGGACCTGCGCGAACACCTGGCGGTATGCCGTGCGATACGTCATCGCCGCGCCTCGCTGGCGCAGCGTGTCGAGCCAGAAGTGCGTCAGCACACCCTTCGGGGGCATGCCGTCGACGGGGTACTCGTAGGCCGACTCGTGCGGACGACACGCGGCGATGACCGTCGTCGGCGAGGTCAGCCCGCCTTGATCGATCCGCCAGGTCTCGTCGACCCCGCGCGGCGAGCGCGCGAGGTGCGTCGCCATCGCCTCCAGCTCGGCGCGCGAGGCGACGGCGCTGTTGTCCGCCGACTCGGCCGCCCGAGGCAGCCGATCTTCGGAGTCGCCGTGGCGCGCCCGGGCGTCGTCGCCGCGGGTCGCCGAGCCCGAATGGCAGCTGTCGAGCACGACCGTGGTCAAGAGCCCGCGCTGGGCCATCTGCTTCAGCAGCACCGCGATCTCGACGTCGCGCAGGTAGCGGCCGGTCGCGCGGTCGTTGATGTCGCACGGCGCGATCGACTCGTCGAGGCCGTTGTCCTTCATGGCCGGGAACAGGGTCGTGGAGCGCCCGCCGTGCCCGGAGTAGTGGATGTACACGACGTCGTTTGGCTTCGCCGCCTCCATCACGCGCTTCCAGGCCGCCACGATGTTGCCATAGGTGGGCCGCAACACCGGGGGCGCAGGCTCCGCGCTCCCGGGGCCGCCGGCGGCCGGCGCGATGAGCCGCGTGATCCGCTCCGCGGGGACGCCGGCGTTGTGGCGAAGGAACGCCTCGACCTCGAGGATGTCGCGCACGCAGCCGCGCAGCGGCCGGTAGATCGCCCCACCCGCCCCCGCGCCCTGCGTGTACCCGTCGATCCCGATGAGCAGGGCATGAATCGCCGGCGGCGCGCCGGCCACGTCGCTGCTGCCCTTCCCCGTGAAGGCGTCGAGCAAGACCTTGAGCGTCGCGGTGATCGGCGAGGTGGTCAGGAACTGCTGCTCGGCGAAGCTGCCGAGCGGCGGCGGCGGCGGCGGCCAGGGGTCCTTCGGATCGCTGCTGATAGCCTGCCGGCCGGGCCCGACGATGAGCGGGCGCACGTCGTCGACCGGCGTCCCCGCCGACATGAACAGGATCTCGACGTCGGTCGCCACGGTGAACGGCGCGTCCGGCCCCGGACGTACCGCGCTGTCGAGCGTGATGACATAGTCACCCGCCGCCAGCGTGGTAGTCGCGGCAGCCCCCTGGAACGCCACCAGCGCGGACTTATCGTCGCGCGTGACCCGCAGCATCGCCGTCGCGTCGGCGACCGGCATCCTGACCGTCAGCACCGTCTGTTGCGTCGCTCGCATCCCTAGATTGATCACTCTCACGCTGGCCCCCATATGTGTAATTTGTCGCCGCACGCACCCATGCGACTCCGTGCACGGGAGTCGCTCCGCCGTATCCCGTGTATCGTTATGGCGATCGATCGCAGTCGGCCACGTCGGCGCTGCCGTACACGACGAACGATCCCCAGGTCGACGCGGCTGCCGCGCTCGCGAGCAGCTCACGCTGCGCCCTGGCGAGCGCGATCGCCGGCTGGCGCTCGCCGTCGAACGCGTAGAACCGCCGCATGATCTCGTAGGTGTCGGGGTCCGGCACCGACTGCAGCGTCCCGACGACGCTGCGGCTGCCCGCGACGAGGAACGCCGACGACAGCGCGCCCCAACCTTCCCCGTCGGGGCTGACCGCGGTCGCACAGCCGGCCAGGACCGCGAGCCGCGGGCCGATCTTCCGCTGCACGATCTCCGCCGCGGTCACCCGCTGGTCGTTCGCGAGCAACAGCCGCGCGCCTGCCTTGTCCACCTCCGCATGTACGGCGAGGTGCAGCAGCGAGACATCGCGGCTGGCCTCGAGGCGCTCCACCGTGGCCGCCGTGCCGACGAACGCGGTGCCGTGGAGCACACCGGCGAGCGTGATCGTCTCCTTGCGCGCGTTCGGCAGGTCGTCGCGGGAATCGCCGAGGAACACGCTGGACCGGCGTGGCTCGGGGGTCGCCCGGCACCGCAAGACGACGACCCCCGGCAGCCGGGCGATCACCCGGTCCTCGACGAGGTAGCGCCCGTCCACGCGCAGCGCCGCGAACGGCAGGGTGTCGAGCGCCCCGCCGGTGACGATGTAGAGCGGACGGTCCGAGCGCGCCCGGGCCGCCGGGGGGATCAGCGTGGCGCCCAGCCGGTCGGCCAGCGCGGGGTCGTTCGGCGCCTTGCGCCAGTCGTCGAACAGCGACCGGGTCTCGCCGGACAGCCGATCGAGCTGCTGGACCACGCCGTTGATGATGTGGAACCGCCACAGGTCGGTCTCGGTGTCCGAGAACACCAGCGCCTCGCGGTCGCGCAGCAGCGCGAGCAGCTCCTCGGAGGACAGCGCCTCGGCGGCGTCACCCCGCAGCCGCCACCCGAGCGACCTCGCGGACGACACCTGGGCGTGCACGCCGCTGGCACCCGTGCGGCCGACCAGCGCATCGTGCCAGGTCCGCGCGTGGAGCTGCTCGGCGACCACCAGGGCGTCGACCCGGCGGCCCTGCCGCGCGAGCAGCGACAGGAGCAGGCGGTAGGGCACCCGGCGCCGGGCCAGGATCCACGGCCGGAGCTCGAGCGCGCTCGTGTCTTGCCGCAACTTCTCGACCTGCACGATCGCCGCGCGATAGGAGCGCTCGGCGTTCGCCGCCTCGTCCGCGCGCTCGGCGATCCGTCCCCGCTGGACGGCGAGATCGATCGCATAGTCATCCTCCAGGCCCAGGCGCTCGGCGCGATCGAGCAGCTGCTCGGCGCGCGCGCGATCGCCGCGATCGGCGGCGATCAACCCATCGATCATCAGCCCCGCGCTGGCGCGCGTGGCCTCGGAGACCTGGTTCAGCTGCGCCTCGGCGGCGTCGAGCTTTCCGAGCTCGCGGTCGGCGTATGCGAGGTTCAGGCGGGCCGCCTCGACCACCTTCGCCAGCTCGTCCCAGCGCCGCGCCGCGACCACCAGGATCACGTTCGCCTTCGCCGCGCGCGCGATGGCGCTCTCGAACAGCGCCGCGGCGCTCGCATCTTCGCTGGTCGCGAGCAGCAGCATGCCCAGCTGCAGGAGGACCCACGCCTGATCGGTGGGGGAGCTTGCGAGCCGATCCTGGAGGTCCCAGAACATGTCGCGCGCGGCCGAGAAGTCACCGATCTCGACGAGGATCTTGCCGAGCACGATCCGCGCGTTGACGCGGATCGCGGCATGCGCCGCGTCATCCGCCGTCCCATCGGCCTCGCGTACGCTGACGTTCGCTGCATCGAACGCATCGCCGAGCAGCCCCACCTGCCGCAACGCCCCGGTGAGGTAGCTGGCATCGCGCGCGGCCTCGTCGTGGTCGCGATGCCCCAGGTGGCCCTCGAGCGCACGCCGGAGCAACGGGATCGCCGGTGCCAGCTCGTGAAGGCCCAGGTGAGCCACCCCGGCGGCCTGGCGGGCCGTCGCGTCCTCCGCTGAGCCGAACCAGCGCTGTGCGGCGGCCAGCGCGTCGTCGTAGCGCCCGAGGTAGTACAGCGCGCGCGCCGCGCGGACGCCGAGCGCCGGGTCCCGCGTCACGCTGGCTTCCTGCCGGCAGGCGACGCTGGCGTCGAGCCACCGGCGCTCTGCGAAGGCGACACGGCACGGCGACTCGTCACCGAGCGGGCGCAGCTCCGGTGCGCGGTGCGACCGGTCGCGGCAGGACAGCGGCGCCGTCACGACGAGCGCGATCGCGGCCAGCGTCGCCAGGATGCATTGCAGCAGTGCTAGCCGCACGTACACTCGATTGTAATCGCCATGCATGGGTGCCGAGGTAGAGGCGACGCGGCCTCGGCCATTACTACGACGACCGGCGAGATCGTTGGACGCGCGGATTACGGGTCCCAACGATGTCACCTTCGAGCCCACGTTGCGTGTGCACTGTAGAAATGCACTCGTTGTGCGTGTGGGGCTCCTCGGGTGCACCGTTAAAACTTGCACAAACTGGTGCACGTGTATTGACTCGCGCCGAGCGCCGAGCGCCGAGCGCCGAGCGCACGCGAGGCGTCGCCGGCGCACCTCGCCGAGTTTCACCGACCGTTGACTCGCGCAGGCATCGCCGGCCTCACCTCACCGAGCTTTACTGATCGCTGGCGCACGCACGCGTGGCCGGCTGTGAGCGCGTCGCGCACAACGGGCAGATCAGCGCGTGCTCGGAATGATCCCCGCGACGCAACGGCCATGTTCGGCACACGTCCTGGCGCCAGCGCTTCGACCCACGCATCTTCCGCAACCCCTCGAGTCACCTCGAGGCGCTCCTCGGAGAGGATCTTCGATCGCTTCGCGAGCCGAAGTAATTCTGGGGCGCGAGACGGTCGACAACGAGCAAAGATGTCCCGCAGCACACACCGAGCACCAGCGCTGCACTACGGCATGCAGCGTGCACAACGTATCGTCATCATAGAGATGGCCAATGACGCCATCCCGCGATCGGCGATCGCAGCGCTGACTTCACCTTGCCAGACGGGTACTGGGTTCTCACGCATGCGCTCGAGTCGGCTCATGGTGAGCCACTCAGCGCCGCGTGTTTCAACGAGGTAGGCGATCATGAGCTCGAAGCTAATAACAATTGGTTCAGCACTCCTTGCTGGCACCCTGGCGGCCATCGGCGGTACCGCCCAGGCTGACAACATCAACACGAGCGGCACCATTTGCCAGAGTTTCCTCGGCTCGCAGACGGTGGCCATCGACCACCTTGCGAACGGCGTGCGGAACGTCAACGCGGCTCCGCGCCGAGTCACTTGCAGCATCCCGCGCTCGCCGCTCCCCGCAGCCGTCGCCCCACGGTTCCGGGTCGCCGGGCACAACAACGTCAACAGCTGCACTGCTTGCACGCTCACCCTGTACCGCCCCAACGGGGTCACCGCCGCGACGCAATCATTCATGCAATGCGCACCCGTCCCGGCCGCAACGAACTGGAATCGTCTCGTGTTATTCCCGCTGGGGCTCAACTTCGACTACGCCAGCCTGCTCTGCACGCTCCCTGGCAATGGCGCTGGCCTCCTGTTCGGAGTCACCGCGATTCAGCCGTAGTGGTTACTCGGCAATGGACGCCTCATGAAGCGCTCGCACGGCTTCCTCACCATCGCAACCTTGCTGAGCGTCGGCCTGTGCGGCGTCGTGTATCGAGCCGTGCACCGCAGCTCCGAGGCACCTGCCGAGAGCGGCCCCGCGCCTGCAAAGCAACCGGCCGAAGGTGCAGCGACATCGGAGTCGACCGAGCTCGCGGAGCTCCGACGGGAGATGGTCCAGCTCAGGCGTCAGGTGTGGATCCAGGGGCAGCGGCTGGAAGCGGCAGAGCCCGCGAGGGCAGAGACGCAAGCTCCGGCCACCGCCAAGGATCTCCTCACAGATTCCGAGGTGCGGGCGGAACAGGAGCGCAAGCACCGGGAATACATGGTCGAGATCGACGCCGCCTTCCGCAAGGAGAGCCCGGATGCCCGATGGTCGTCCACCACATCCGCCGTGGTGCAGACAGCGCTCATCGCCGACAGCGACTTGCGCCCGCTCGCCCGCGGAGTGGAATGCCGGTCGCGTACCTGCCGGGTGGAGCTTGCGGATGATGGCTCGGGCGAGCTGGGCCAGATCCTCCCGATCTTCGCCCAGCAGGTCAGCGAGGACCTTCCAAGCATCACCGCCGACCGCGTCGAGGACGCCGGCGGCACCGCAGCGATGGTCCTCTACATGTCCCGTCGCGAGGAGGCGCCTGCGATGGCTCCCTGACATCGATCGCGATAAACTCCATCTCTCACAGCCACGCAAAGCGGCTACTTCTTGATCGGAAACCGCGCTTCTTCAGCAGCGCGGCGACATCCGGATCGCGGCCGCGGAGCTCGCGATACGCCGCGGCGCGATCGGTCGCGTTGCCGGGCGCGAGGATGAACTTGCGCAGCTTGCCGGGTCTTCCTGTGCGATCTCGTGGTCCGCGGATAATAGAGGACGAGACGCCCCTCCACCGTGACGGTCCTGTCTGCGAAGCGCTCGACCTCATCGCCGCTGCGCGGCTCGGCACCGAGGCTGACGACCGCGCCAGCACCGTCCCATGACTCGGATCGTAGTCGGTGGCGCCCCCCCGTGAGCTCGATGTCCACCTGGCCAAGGAAGCGCGTCGGCGCTACCGCTCGGCGGGGAGCGTGAAGCGCAGCTCGATCGGGGGATCGCAGCAGCCCCACTGGTAACGGATCTCGGTGGCCGACACCCAGGCACCATTGGCGACCGCGCCGGTTTCTCCTGAGCGACCCCGGAGGATGTGATCGGGCGCGGCCCCGCCCAGGTACGCCGCGAGCCGGCTGGTCTGCACGACATGGTAGGGCCCGGTGAACGCGGGCAGCAACAGCACGTGACGGCAGTCGGGCGCGAAGATGTCGAACGACCAGTACGACGGGTACATCTCGCCGTGGGGAAACCGCAGCGGCGTCGGCACATCGGGGATGACGAATTCGAGCTCCTGGTAGGCAGCCAGGCCATCCTCGCGGTATCCGCGCCAGATCGCGACCACGCCGCCACAGACCCTGCGGTGCTCGATCGCGGTCGCGGTGGTGGCGTCGCCACCAGAGCCGGGCTCGACCGCGCGCGCCGCGTCTCCGGGGGGCCGGGTCGGCTTGGGCGGCTCGGCCCCGCGCGACGAACACGCCGCCAGCGCGCACGCGACCAGCCACCTCATGGCGCGAACGCCACGGTCACATCTTCGGCCGGCGCGACGACTGCGCCCGAGTCCCAGCCCCAGTCTTCCAGCGGGGTCGCCCCGTACAGATGGGCCTTGGTGCTGGCCTCGTCCCAATGCACCTCGTACACCACGCCCTTCACCATCAACGCCATGTGCCGGGCGCCGCGCGCGGTCAGCACCGCGAACGGAATCTTCTTCAGCTTCTCGAGCCCTGTGGTGTCCTTGGCAGTAGTGCTGCCGGCCTCTGGTGCGAAGTTGACCACCGTATGATCGACGGTGACCTTGTAGTACTTGCCCTTTTTGGCAGTGTGGTACGCGAACCCGTGCTCGGTGTCGTCGGAGCCGTCGCGCTTCTTGTACTTGAAGGTCGGATCGGGCGCCCAGAACACGCCCTTCCACCCCAGCTCGGACTCGAGCGCCTGCTGGATGGGGATGCCGTTCATGCCGGTCTGGTCGCTGCCGTTGTTGGCAAGCGCCTTCTTCTCGACCTTGGTCCAGTCGGCTAACTTGCCCATCGCCGCGAACGTCTCTTTGAGGATGTCGACAACGTAGGTCGTGCAATTGCAGCGTGGTAGTCCGGACTCGCCCGACTCGGTGCCCGTACGTGGGCCCTTACTGCCCTCCTCGACCGCCAGCCAGTGCTCGGTCGCGCGGCGCTCGGTCGCGGCCGCCGCGACCGAGCCGAAGGAGGACTTGGCGACCTCGGCCTTCTTCAGCTCGGCGATGCGCTTCTTGTACTTGTCGGCCTGGGTCTCGCATCGCTGGAGCTGCAAGCCCGACCGCAGCGACGAGCCGAGGCGCTGCAGCATGCCGCCCAGGCCCTGGCGCTTGGCGATCACGGCGACCGCGGCCTCGTCGGCGTGATCCTCGGCCGCGGTTGACTCGCTCTCGATCGGCCGGACGCGCGCGGCCGGATCAGCCGCGGCGCTGGCCTGCTGGGCAGTGTGAGTCAGCTCGTGCGCGAGCAGGGCGTCGCCCGCGAGGGTGCCGGCGGCGGGCGCGCCGGCGCCCATGACGATGTTGGGACCGACCGTGAACGCCAGCGCGTCGGCCTCCGCCGCCTTGCGCGCTGCCACTGGCCCGGTGTGGACCCGCGCGTTCGACACGTCGACACCGAGCACATCGGTCACCCGCCCGGCAGTGGTGGCGTCGACCGGCTGGCCGGGGCCGAGGTCGCTCTCGAGCGACGCCAGCGATCCAGGCGCGTCGGGGACCTGCAGCGGAGCGGCCGCCGGCTCCGAGTTGGAGGGAATGGCAGGCACCGCGGTCTCGGTCGGTGGGGGGTCGCCGGTGGCCGCGATCTCCGGCGCGGCGACGCCGGCGGCGATCAGCTCGGCCGGCGGCTGCCCAGTGTCGCGCCAGTGGCGCACGCCCTCGCGCACCCGCCCCACCACGACCGGGATCATGTCGGTGGCTGCGCGCAGCGATCGCACGCCGGGCGCGAACCGCCGCAACAGCGCCTCGCCCTCCGACGCCGGCCGGTTCGCGTAACGCCCGAAGTACTGATCGATGTACGGGCAGCCGATCGCCGAGTACACCGGACCCAGCTCGACGTCGGCCGCGCTGGTCACCGCCTCGCGCAGCTGCGCGATGAACGTGCTCTTGAGCATCTGCCCTGGAGACACCGGCCCACTGTCAACGATCAGGGCCGAGACACCGCCGCGTCCGCTGGTGACATCGGCAGCGACACGATCGGCTTCCTGCTCGGCCGGAGTGCCAGCGTCGCCGACCTGGACCTGGCGCTGCAGTGCATGCTGCCCGGCCGCCCCTTGCTGTGCGACGTGGGTCAACTCGTGCGCCATCAGCCCGAGGTCGGTGCCGCTCTCGCCCGGCCCGAGGAAAACATCCGCGCCGTAAGCGAAGGCCCGCGCCCCCATGGCCTGGGTTGCTTCGCGCGCGAGCGGATCGCCGTGGACGCGCACGCCGCCGAGGTCGACGCCGAGGTGGGCGCCGACCCGAGCCGAGACCGCGCCGTCGACCGGTGCGCCGCCGTCCTTGCCCTCGACCGCGGCGGTCGCCGCGTCGTGAATGGTCGAGACGTCGCCGCCGCGAGCATCGAGCGCTCGGGCCAGGGCCGGATAGCGGCTCGCCACCTGAGTGCGTTGGCCCGGGACCGCGACGCGTCCGTGGTTCTCCGCCCCGGCCTCGCCCGGACCCACCTCGTCCCTCGAGCGTTTCATGGCCGGAAGATACTTCCACTGCCGCACCATGGCGCACGCAATCGACCACAATCGACCACTGCGTCGCACGTCTCGTCTGGTTGACCGCACCAGGATCGCCCGCTTCGGGGAGAACCCGACGTCCACAAGCAAGCACCTCGGGACCACGACACTGCATGATTCCGGTGGTTCATGCTCATGGATCGCAGCCTCGATGACGGTCGAGCCATCCAATGCGGAAGAGATACATGTGACGGCGCGTTCGTATCAATCGTGGCGTCAACGCGGCGTGGTGACTGCGCCGATCTCGACCAGGGTTGGCAGCGGGTCTTCCTGTGCGATCTCGGGGTCCGCTGGCCGCGGATGGAGGACGAGACGGCCTTCCACCGTGACGATCTTGTCTGCGAAGCGCTCGACCTCATCGCCGCTACGCGGCTCGGTACCGAGGCTGACGACCGCGCCAGCGCCGTCCCATTGGCTCGGGTCGTAGTCGGTGGCGCGCCCTGTGAGCTCGATGTCGACGTGGCCAAGGAAGTGCGTCGATTCCTCGCCTTGCTTGTGCGCCACCAGCGCGCGCCGGTACACACCGGTCAAGCGAACGCGCTGGCCATCGAGCCGGCCCATGTCGGCGCCAGATGTGCACGAAGGTAGCTGGGACACGATGGTGGTCCTTTCGATACTCGGAGTCGCACGCACGGAGTCGCCACCGTGACACGCAGGCAGCACCACCGCTGTCGCCAGCGCCGCGGTCACGGTCAACACGCGCGGGAGGCTCACTTGTCGGTACGGACGGCCATCGACGTCGCGGTGTTGCCGTGGGTATTGGAGTCCAGATGCTCCTTGTGGAACGTCTGGCTCTTGTTGACCGTCCCGTACATGTCGAAGTTCCAATCGCGGTCCACGAAATCGGCCTGCGCCACGCCCTTCGCTTTGGCAGATGCTCCGGTGACCGCGAAGTTTTCGAGCGTGATGTTGTCGCCCCCATCCTTCATCACGACGCCGGCCCAGTGGAAGTTCCAGGTCTTCTTGCCGGTCTTCTTGAACCCCGGCATGTCGGCCTCGGTGGCCATCGTGTAAGACTCGCCGATGTTCGGGTTCGCGTGGTGGTTGATCTTGGCCACCGTGTCGAACGCGTCGCGGCCATCCGCGGTCATCTGTGCGTACAGCTCCTTGGCGTGCTTGGCGTCGGTGATCGTGACGATCGTCTCGACGCCC
>Ga0137459_1000571_pt1 | contig 12937 bp, 10 predicted proteins | sample EasRivERMGT700_2_FD_104908 | JGI IMG/M metagenome (GOLD analysis project Ga0137459, IMG submission 104908) | Soil microbial communities from meander-bound floodplain in the East River, Colorado, USA - East River MetaG ERMGT700_2 | ecosystem: Environmental > Terrestrial > Soil > Floodplain ...
GAGGGGGAAGGTCATGCCGAGCAGCACCGACTGCGGCAGGATCAGAAGCCCCGCGAGCGTCCATTTGAATAGCGTCGCCGGAATCTCCCCGCCGAGCGCGGGCAGGATGCTCGCGTAGGCGGCGTCGGTCGCCGCCACGAATACCGGGTGGAACGAAAATGCCGCAAGGCCGATCAAAGCCTCGGCAAGCGCGTAGCCGCGCAGCAGATTTCCCCAGCCCGCGGACCACCGGCTGCAGAGCCACGATCCGATCGCCATCCCTCCCATGAAAAGCGCCAGCACCAGAGTCTGCGCATAGGCCGCGTGGCCGAGGAAAAGTTTAAGATAGTGGCTCCAGATCGACTCGTAGATGAGTCCGGCAAACCCGGATACGGTGAAGAGCAGGAAGAATACGCTGCGGGGGATGCGGCTCATGCGAGAGCTGGGCGGCCGTGTGCCTGGCGCAAAAGGCGGCATTATACGGGGCGGGCATCACGGGGCTTGATCGTGCGGCCGGGACGTGGAAAATGCTCGCTTTGGAGGAAAAAATGAGATTCATCGCGTGGCTCGGCTTTTCCGCAACGGTGGCGCTCGCCGGCTGCCAGACGGTGCAAACGACCCAGGGCGGCGTGGTCGGCGTCGAGCGCAAGCAAACCATGTCGTCCTTGATTTCGGCTTCCCAGATCGATCAGAGCGCCGCGGAGGGCTACGGCAAAGTCACCTCCGAAGCCGGCAAGAAGAACCAGCTCAACCGGGATTCCGCCCAGGTCGCGCGGGTGCGTGGGGTCGCCAACCGCCTGATCCCGAACACGGCGGCGTTCCGCGCCGATGCGCCGGGGTGGAAATGGGAGGTCAACGTGATCACTTCGGACGAGGTGAACGCGTGGTGCATGCCCGGCGGCAAGATCGCCGTCTACACCGGGCTTCTGACCAAATTGAATCCCACCGACGAGGAGCTGGCCGCCGTAATGGGGCACGAGATCGCGCACGCGTTGCGTGAGCACGGGCGCGAACGCGCGAGCGAGCAGATGGCCCAGCAGATCGGGGTCGGCGTGCTCGGCGCTGCGCTCGGGTTCGGCGATACGAGCGCTCAACTCGCGCAAACCCTGCTCGACGTTACGCTCTCGCTGCCGCATTCCCGCACTCAAGAGACCGAGGCCGATCGCATCGGCGTGGAGCTTGCTGCGCGCTCGGGTTACGATCCGCGTGCAGCCGTTTCGCTGTGGCAGAAGATGGGCAAGCTCGGCGGCGGCAAGCCGCCCGAGTGGATGTCGACGCACCCTTCGGACCAGAACCGAATCCGTGACCTGCAGAACTACTCGGATCGGGTCATGCCTCTGTACGAGGCTGCGCGCAAGCGCTAGAGAGCAGGGAGCGCCTCGATCGCTGCCGAGCCATCGGGGCGATCCGGTATAATTTCCAGCTTTGGCTGACCAGAGCAAATGAGCCCGCGCACTCTCTACGACAAGCTCTGGGAGTCGCACGCGGTGCACGCCGAGGAGGACGGCACGACGCTCCTCTATATCGATCGCCACCTGGTGCACGAAGTCACGAGTCCCCAGGCGTTCGAGGGCATGAAGCTCGCGCGGCGCAAGCCCTGGCGGATATCGGCCAACCTCGCGGTGGCCGATCACAACGTTCCGACGACCGATCGCTCCCGCGGGATCGCCGACCCCGTGTCGCGCCTGCAAGTCGACACGCTCGACAAAAATTGCGCGGAATACGGCATCGTCGAATTCAAGATGAACGACGCTCGCCAGGGCATCGTACACGTCATCGGCCCGGAGCAGGGTGCGACGCTGCCGGGAATGACCGTGGTGTGCGGCGACTCGCATACGAGCACCCACGGCGCGTTCGCCTGCCTCGCGTTCGGAATCGGGACTTCGGAAGTCGAACACGTGCTTTCAACGCAATGCCTGCTCGCGAAAAAGATGAAGAACATGCTGGTGCGCGTGGAGGGGCCGCTCGCGCGCGGAGTGACGGCGAAGGACGTGGCGCTCGCCGTGATCGGCAGAATCGGCATTGCAGGGGGAACCGGCTGCACGATCGAGTACGCCGGCGGCACGGTGCGCTCGCTTACGATGGAAGGCCGCATGACCCTGTGCAACATGTCGATCGAGGCGGGAGCGCGCGCCGGATTGGTGGCGGTCGACGAGGCGACCCTCGCCTATCTGAAGGGCAGGCCCTTTGCGCCGCGCAGCGAGTTGTGGGATCGCGCGGTCGCGCATTGGCGCACGCTGAAGAGCGATCCGGACGCGAAATTCGACCGCGAGGTGTCGATCGACGCGCGCTCGATCAAGCCGCAGGTGACTTGGGGCACCTCGCCCGAGATGGTCGTCACCGTGGACGAGCGCGTTCCCGATCCCGACAGGGAGAAGGACGCGATCCGCCGGGAGGGCATGGAGAGAGCGCTCACCTACATGGGCCTCAAGCCCAATACGCCCATGACCGATATCCGCATCGACAAGGTGTTCATCGGTTCGTGCACGAATTCGCGCATCGAGGACCTGCGCGCCGCCGCGGCGATCGTGCGCGGGCGCCGCCTCGCCTCGAATGTCAGGCTCGCCATGGTCGTGCCGGGCTCCGGGCTCGTCAAGGCGCAGGCGGAGCACGAAGGCCTTGACCGGATCTTCAAGGACGCCGGGTTCGAGTGGAGGGAACCCGGTTGCTCCATGTGCCTGGGGATGAACGCAGACCGCCTCGAGCCGGGCGAGCGCTGCGCCTCGACTTCGAACCGCAATTTCGAAGGCCGGCAAGGCACGGGCGGCAGGACCCATCTTGTGAGCCCGGAGATGGCCGCAGCCGCCGCGATAGCCGGGCACTTCGTCGACGTTCGCCAGTGGAAATGATTCGGGTATGACCATGGAGCGATTTACCGTCCTGAACGGCCTCGTGGCACCGCTTGACCGGGCGAACGTCGACACCGACCAGATCATCCCGAAGCAGTTCCTGAAGTCGATCAAGCGCACGGGGTTCGGGACGAATCTGTTCGATGCCTGGCGCTACCTCGACGAAGGCCAGCCTGACAAGTCCGATGCGGGCCGCCCGCTCAACCCCGATTTCGTCCTCAACCAGCCGCGCTACAAAGGTGCCGGCATACTGCTTGCGCGCAAGAACTTCGGCTGCGGAAGCTCGCGGGAGCACGCACCCTGGGCGCTTGCCGAGTACGGTTTTCGCGCGCTCATCGCACCGTCCTACGCCGACATATTTTTCAACAACTGCTGCAAGAACGGCTTGCTCCCTGTCACGCTCACCGAAGCGGAAGTGGACCAACTGTTCCATGAGGTCGCCGCTTTTCCGGGGTTCCGGCTCATTGTCGATCTCGAGAAACAAACGGTCGCGACCCCGGACGGCGGCAAGGTGATGCGCTTCGACATCGAACCTTTCCGCAAGTACTGTCTCGTCAACGGCCTTGACGACATAGGACTCACCCTGCGCCACGCGGACAAGATCCGCGCCTTCGAAGAGCGGCGCCGCTCCGAACAGCCCTGGCTGTTCGGTTAGTCATCTCCTTTTCATGAAAATTGCGGTCCTGCCCGGCGACGGCGTCGGCCCGGAAGTCATCGCCGAGGCGGTCAAGGTACTCGCCGCCCTAAGGAGAGAAGGTCTCGCGTTCGAGACGGAGCAAGCCCCCGTTGGAGGTGCGGCCTATGACGCCGCGGGTGATCCCCTGCCCGGGCCGACGCTGGAACTGGCGAGAAAGGCCGATGCCATTCTGTTCGGCGCGGTGGGCGGTCCTCGTTACGACGCGTTGCCGCGCGAAAAACGCCCCGAGCAGGCGCTCCTCAGGCTCCGCAAGGAGCTCGATCTGTTCGCCAATTTGCGGCCCGCGTCCGTCTTTCCCGAACTCGCCGATGCCTCGACCCTCAGGCCCGAGGTGGTGGCCGGACTCGATATCCTGATTGTGCGCGAGCTGACCGGCGACATCTATTTCGGTCAGCCGCGCGGTATCCGGGAGCTGGAAGGCGGGGTGCGCGAAGGCTTCGATACGATGCGCTACACCGACGAGGAGATCCGCCGCATCGCTCACGCGGGTTTTCGCGCCGCACTGAAGCGCAACAGGAAAATGTGCTCGGTCGACAAGGCGAACGTGCTCGAGACCTCGCAGTTATGGCGGGAAGTCGTGAGCGCAGTCGGCAAGGGATACGCCGACGTGGAACTGACGCATATGTACGTGGACAACGCCGCGATGCAGCTCCTCAAGAATCCCAGGCAGTTCGACGTGATCGTCACGGGGAACATGTTCGGCGACATTCTTTCGGACGAGGCTTCGATGCTGACCGGCTCGATCGGCATGCTGCCTTCGGCTTCGCTCGACGAAAAAGGCAAGGGACTGTACGAGCCGATTCACGGATCGGCCCCGGACATCGCGGGAAAGAACCTCGCCAATCCTCTGGCGGCCATCCTGTCTGCGGCAATGATGCTTCGCTACAGCTTCGATCAAGACCGGGTCGCCGCGCGTGTCGAAAGCGCGGTGAAGAAAGTACTCGCCCAGGGGTATCGCACCGCGGATATTTTTCGGCAGGGAACCCGCAAAGTGGGCACCCGCGAGATGGGGGATGCCGTGGTCGCAGCGCTCTCTTGATGCGAGACAACCCTTTTTGGGGCTCAGTGCGCTAGCATACGCAGATCGGACATTCGGGAAATACGATGAAGCGAGTCGGACTCGTCGGTTGGCGCGGAATGGTCGGATCGGTGCTGATGCAGCGCATGCACGCCGAGCGCGACTTCGCGTTGATGGAACCGGTATTTTTCTCGACTTCCCGAGTGGGTGAGCTCGGGCCATTCATCGGAAAGGAAACGGCGCCGCTCAAGGACGCGAAGAGCGTGAGAGAGCTCGCGTTGATGGACATCGTCATCTCGTGTCAAGGCGGCGACTACACCCACGAAGTGTTTCCCAGGCTGCGTGCCTCGGGGTGGAAGGGCTACTGGATAGACGCCGCATCCGCTCTTCGCATGCAGGACGACGCGGTCATCATCCTGGATCCGGTCAACATGAACGTGATCAAGGATGCGCTTTCCCGAGGCGTGCGCAATTACATCGGCGGCAACTGCACCGTAAGCCTGATGCTCATGGGCATGCACGGCCTGCTGAAGGCGGACCTCGTCCAATGGATGACCTCGATGACCTATCAGGCTGCCTCCGGCGCGGGCGCCGAGCACGTGCGTGAGCTGGTGAAGCAGATCGGATTCGTGCACCAGGCTGCGAGATCGTCCCTGGAGGACCCTGCCTCCGCAATCCTCGAGCTGGACAGGGCGGTGACCTCGGCGCTGCGGGACGAATCTTTCCCAAAGCAGCAGTTCGCCTTTCCGCTTGCGGGGAGCCTCCTTCCGTGGATCGACAAAGACCTCGGCAACGGCCAGAGCCGCGAAGAATGCAAATCTCAAGCCGAAGGCAACAAGATTCTCGGCCGCGAAAGTAACCCGGTCCCCATGGACGGCATCTGCGTGCGCATCGGTGCGATGCGCTGCCACAGCCAGGCGCTCACTGTGAAACTCAGGCGCGATCTGCCCCTGGGCGAAATCGAGCAGATACTCGCCGAGGCAAACCCTTGGGTGAGAGTTGTTCCAAACGAGCGCGAGGCCAGCCTGCGCGAGCTGACCCCGGCGGCGGTAAGCGGCACGCTCCAGGTGCCTGTCGGACGCCTCCGCAAGCTTGCTCTCGAAAGAGGGGGTTTCTACCTTGCTGCTTTTACCGTGGGAGACCAGTTGCTCTGGGGTGCTGCCGAGCCGTTGCGGAGAATGCTGCGCATTCTGCTCGAAGGCTGAGTTGCCGAAGCTGGTCGTCAAGAGTTTCGGATCCGGTCGCCTCCCTCGTTCCCGGGGATTCCAGGGAAAAAACACGCAAACTTCGTGCAAAAATAGTCACTTGACGCAATTTCTGAGGTGAAAGTTGAGCTTGCAAGGCTAAGGCCATGATGGTATGTTCATTTGTTTCCACTTAGGTCAGGGTGGCAAGTGGGGAAGTTCGCCTCAAAAACTTGTCTGGTAGCAGTAGTCAGCCTGATTTTGCCTTCGCTCGCGTGGGCGGCGGGCTTGGGCAAGTTGTCGGTTCTCTCCGCGCTTGGGCAGCCGCTCAGAGCGGAAATCGAGATCGTTTCTTTACAGCGCGGTGAAGGCGACACGTTGGGGGCGCGGCTCGCGCCGGGGGAGTTTTTCCGCCAAGCCAACATAGACCTGAATCCGGCCCTTCTGTCGGTCAAGTTTGCCGTTCAGCGGCGGACGGGTGGCCAATACGTGATGACTCTCACGTCCGGCGCGCCGATCAACGACCCCTTCATCGACATGCTGGTAGAGCTGAACTGGGCGAACGGACGACTCGTCCGCGAATACACCTTCCTGCTCGATCCACCCGAATATGCCGGTCCGCCAAAACTTGAGCCGCTGCGGATCGTGCCGCCTCCGGCGGTCGAGCTGCCGCAACCGGTTGCCTCGGCACCGTCGGCTGAGCCCGTTGCACCGGCGTCACCCCTGGAGCCGGTCCCGGCGGCGCCGGCCGCTTCTGCAGAGCCGATTGCGCTCGCTCCGGTGGCGGCAGCGGAGACCGAAGCGCCGACGCGGGAGACGGTCGGGGAACCGGAGTTGCCGGCGCTAGTTCAAGTACTGCCGGCGGAGGTGAAGCCGGAGGAACCCGTGCCGGTTCAGATGGACGCGTCGCCTGCTGCCGCGGCGCCCGCCGGACTGGTCCAAGTATTCGGGATTTCAGATATCTACGAGGTCGTGCGCGGGGACACACTCTCGAAGATTGCACTCCGAAACCAAGTTGAGGGCGTGAGCTTGCAGCAGATGCTGGTGGCGCTGTTCCGCGAGAATCAAGAAGCGTTTGTGGCCGGCAACATGAACCGTTTGCGCGCGGGCAAGATCATCAGCATTCCGGACAAGGACGCGGCGGGGGCAGTGGCGGCAGCTGATGCGCGCCGCATCGTCTCCGCTCAGTACGCCGACTTCAACGAATACCGCCGCAGCCTCGGAATCGCGGTCGCGTCGACGCCCGGGTCTCAGGGGGGCCGGCAGGTATCCGGTCAGATCGGTGCACCCAAGGAAGAAAAGCCGGTGCCGTCCAAGGAACCGCCCAAGGACGAGCTGCGCCTCTCCCGCGCAGACGACGCCAAGCGCGGCGCAAAGGCGGCGGGCACCGCAGCGGCCGATGATTTGGCAGCCAAAGACAATGCGCTGAAAGAAGCCAGAGAACGCATCGCGCTCCTGGAAAAGAATCTGCAGGATATGCAGAAGCTGGCGCAAATAAAAAGCCAGACCGGAGCCCAGTTACAGCAGCAGGCCGAAGCCGCAAAAGCCGCGCCCGCCGCGAAAGCCGCCGAGCCCGCCAAAGTCGCCCCTGCGGCCAAAGCGGAGGCGCCCAAGGCCCCCGAGCCCGCCAAAGCAGCGCCCAAAGCTCCCGAGGCGGCGAAAGCCCCTGAGCTGGCAACGGCGCCACCGGCCGCCAAGGTGCCGGAGGTGGCGAAAGCGCCGGAACCCCCCAAGGCTCCCGAAGCAGCCAAGGCATCCGCTGCGGCAAAGACCCCAGAGGGCGCCAAGACGCCGGAACCTGCGAAGGCACCGGAAGGGGCAAAAGCTCCCGAAACTGCGAAAGCGCCCGAGCCGGCGAAGACTCCCGAATCTGCCGCCAGAGCACCGGAGCCCTCGAAAACGGAGGTCGCGAAGGCCGCTCCCAAGGCCGCAGCCAAGGCGAAGACCGCGCCCACGCCTCCGCCGATTGAAGCCAGTTTCGTGGAAGAGTTGCTCGACAATCCCTATTACCTCGGCGGTGGGGGCCTATGCGTGCTCCTGCTGGCGGTTTACGCGGCTATTGCCTGGCGCAGAAAGCGCAACTCGCAATTCGAGAACAGCATCATGAGCGTCGTGCCTTCGGACGCGGACTCGGTATTGGGTAGCGCCGGAGGTCGTAACGTTGACACCAGCTCGAACTCGCTTCAGAGCGATTTCAGCGACGGTGGCGCTGGCAAGTCCGACACCGAGGAGATCGATCCGATCGCGGAAGCCGACGTTTATATGGCCTACGGCCGCGATGCCCAGGCCGAGGAAATCCTGAAAGACGCGCTGGCCAAGGATTCCAGTCGCCAGGCGCTTCGCGTCAAGCTCCTCGAGATTTACGCCAATCGGAAGGATGCAAGGTCGTTCGAGGCGGCCGCAAACGAATTGCGCGCCGCAACCGGCGGACGCGGGGCGGAATGGGAAAAGGTGGCTGGTTTGGGATTGTCGATCGATCCGGCCAATTCGCTTTACGGGGGCAAGCCGGGAAACGCGCCGCAGGGGTTCAATCAAACGACGCAGATGCCGGCTTTCGGCACAAGCACGACGCAGATGCCGGCTTTCAGCACAAGCATGGCGCAGATGCCGGCCTTTAGCACGAACACTGAACCTACGCTGGAGCCCGCCGCACTATTCAACATCGATTTCGATATCGGTGCGTCGACATCAGGAGGGCCCGCTCCGCTGCCGGACCTCGATCTGGGCGTTGGATCGGCGTCCTCGGCGGACTCCGCGGCGGGTCTCGATTTCGATCTCGGTCTCGGCGGCGACAAGTCCGCCACTGTCGGGACCGCGGCTGCGGCGAGCGCCATCCGGGCAGCCCCTCCGGCAGCGGAGCCGCTCAGCATCGATTTCGATTTGCCGATGGGCGACAAACCGGTTCACCCCGCCCCGGCCTATGCTGCACCGGGCGCCTCTGCGGCCGCCACCGCGGACCTGGGAGCGATTGATTTCGACCTCGGAACAGCGTCAGGTGGCGGTGAAGCGAAAACCGAATCGCCCAGGACGCCCTCCGTGGATCTGGCCGACATCAGTCTGGATCTCGGTACGCCCGGCGGCGGCAACGGTTCAGGCGGCGTTCCGGACGCGCGATGGCAGGAAGTCGCGACCAAGCTCGATCTCGCCAAGGCGTACGAAGAGATGGGCGACAAGGACGGGGCCCGCGAGTTGCTGAAGGAAGTGGTGAAAGAAGGCGATGCGGCACAGCAACAGCAGGCCCAGACGATGCTCCAGGCTCTCGGCTGATCTCCACCGGGTTCTGCCCTAAACGATCGGCGCCTCGTGCGCCGATCGTTGTTTTCGGGATCGTAGAATGAAATTTGCCATCGGAGTGAGCTACTGCGGCGCGGGCATGGAAGGTTGGCAATCGCAGCCTTCCGGCAACACCGTGCAAGATCATCTCACGCGCGCGCTTTCGGAAATAGGCGGCGAGCCGATCGCGCTGACCGGTGCCGGACGCACCGACGCGGGCGTGCATGCAAGCGCCCAGGTGGCGCATTTCGAGACCTCGGTGGAGCGCCCCGAGTCGGCGTGGGTGCGCGGCGTAAACTCGCTGCTTCCCGATGAGATCGCCGTGCAATGGGCGACTCCGGTACCGGGAAATTTTCACGCGCGCTACTCGGCACTCTCGCGAAGCTACCGCTACGTTCTCTACAGCCACCCGGTGCGGCCGGCGCTGCTCGCAGGGCGCACCGGGTGGTTTCATCCGCCGCTCGACCTGGAGAGCATGCGCAAAGCCGTCGATTGCCTGATCGGAGAGCATGATTTTTCGAGTTTTCGGTCCGCAGAGTGCCAGGCGAAGAGCCCGGTGCGGATCATGCAAAGCGCAGGGATACACGTACGCGGCGCCTATTTCCTGTTTGATTTCACCGCCAATGCGTTTCTGCATCACATGGTGCGCAATATCGTCGGATGTCTCGTGTATGTCGGAAAGGGGAAGCATCCGCCGCAATGGATCTCCGAGCTGATTGCCGCGCAGGACCGGCGGCTCGCGGCGCCCACGTTCTCCGCCGAGGGTCTGTATCTCCACGGAGTCCGATACGATGCGCACTGGAGCCTGCCGGCGTTTCCCCCTATGATGCCGTTCGATCTGGAAGTCGGGCGATGAGAACGCGAGTCAAGATTTGCGGCATCGCACGCCTGGAAGATGGGCAGGCTGCCGCCGCGCACGGCGCCGACGCCATCGGCCTGGTGTTCTACCGGCCCAGCCCGCGCTGCGTGACCCTCGATCGGGCGCGGGAGATCGCGACAAGCGTTCCACCCTTTGTCGCGACCGTGGCGGTGTTCGTCAACCCAGCGCGCGAGGACGTCGAGCGGGTGATCGGCGAGTGCGGCGTGACGCTCCTGCAGTTCCACGGCGACGAGCCGCCCGAGTTCTGCTCGAGTTTCTCCCGGCCGTACATCAAAGCTGCGCGCATTCGGCCCGGGCTGGATTTGCTAAAATACCTCTCGCCTTATGGAGCTGCCGCGGCGTGGATGCTCGACGCATTCCACGAAGATCTCTGGGGCGGAACGGGCGGCTCGTTCGATTGGAGCCTCGTGCCGGAGCGCATGGCGAGGCCGATCATCCTTTCGGGCGGCCTGACTGCCGGCAATGTCGCCGGCGCCATACGCCGCACCGGGCCCTACGCAGTCGATGTTTCGAGCAGCGTCGAGGCGTCCAAGGGAATCAAGGACGCCGCGAAAATCGCGGCTTTTATCGGAGCGGTCAAGAATGAAGATGCGTGAGCTTCCTGACGAGCGGGGGCATTTCGGCCTGTATGGTGGCGTGTTCGTCGCCGAGACGCTGGTGCACGCGCTCGATGAACTCAAACGCGCTTATGAGGCTTGCCGGAAGGATCCGGAATTCGTCGCCGAATTCGAGTACGAGCTCAAGCACTACGTCGGTCGCCCGAGCCCGGTTTATCACGCCAAGCGTTGGTCGCAGATGCTCGGCGGGGCACAGATCTACATCAAGCGCGAAGATCTCAACCATACCGGCGCTCACAAGATCAACAATACCATCGGCCAGGCGATTCTCGCGCGGCGCATGGGCAAACCGCGCGTGATCGCCGAAACGGGCGCCGGAATGCACGGCGTCGCGGCCGCGACGGTGGCGGCGCGTTACGGCATGGAATGCGTCGTGTACATGGGCTCGGAGGACATCAAGCGCCAGGTGCAGAACGTCTATCGCATGAAGCTTCTCGGGGCGTCGGTCGTGCCGGTCGAATCGGGATCGAAAACGCTGAAGGACGCGCTGAACGAAGCGATGCGCGACTGGGTCACCAACGTCAACAACACCTTCTACATCATTGGCACCGTCGCCGGCCCGCATCCGTACCCGATGATGGTGCGCGACTTTCAGTCGGTCATCGGCCGCGAGTGCCTGACCCAGATGCCGGAGATGTGCGGCCGCCAGCCGGACGCCGTGATCGCCTGTGTCGGTGGGGGCTCGAACGCGATGGGCATTTTCTATCCCTATATCCCCTACGAAGCGGTGAAGCTCATCGGCGTAGAGGCGGGTGGACTCGGCGTAGCCAGCGGCAAGCATGCGGCGTCGCTGTGCGCAGGCAAGCCGGGCGTGCTGCACGGAAATCGCACCTATCTGCTTCAGGACGAAGACGGCCAGATTCTCGAGACGCATTCGATCTCGGCGGGGCTTGACTACCCCGGTGTGGGCCCCGAGCACGCCTGGCTCAAGGACACCGGCCGGGCCCAATACGTCACCATCGATGACGAAGAAGCCGTCGCCGCATTCCACAATCTGTGCCGCCTCGAGGGCATCATTCCCGCCCTCGAGTCCGCGCATGCGCTCGCCTACGCGGCAAAGCTTGCGCCGACGCTCCAAAAAGACAAGATCCTGCTCGTCAATCTCTCCGGACGGGGCGACAAGGATATGCACACCGTCGCGGAGAAATCGGGAATCCAGTTTTGAGCGACTCGCGCGCAACACTCCTTAACGGAGATCTCTTCGAATGCATCGCTCGCGTGCGCGAGGCGAGCGTGGATCTCATCGTCGCCGATCCTCCGTACGGCCTCGGCAAGGACTACGGGAACGACTCGGACCGCCTGAGCGGGGAAGCCTATCTCGCCTTCAGCCGGCGCTGGATCGACGCCGTGATTCCGAAGCTCAAGCCAAGCGGCAGTCTCTATGTTTTTCTGACCTGGCAGCATAGCCCGGAAGTTTTCAGTTATCTGAAGACGCGCTTGACAATGGTGAACGAGATCGTCTGGGACCGGAAAGTGCCGAGCATGGGCGGCAGCACGCGGAAATTCTCCTCCGTCCACGACACGATCGGCCTGTTCGCGCGCTCGAAGGACTATTTTTTCGATATCGACGGGGTGCGCATTCCCTACGACGCTGAAACAAAGCGCGCGCGAACGCGCTCGATTTTCGTCGGCAAGAAATGGCTCGAGGTGGGCTATAACCCGAAGGACGTGTGGAGCGTGACGCGAATTCACCGCCAGGATCCGGAACGCGAGGATCATCCTACTCAGAAGCCGCTCGAGATCGTCGAGCGCATGGTGCTGGCGAGCTGTCCCTCCGAGGGCCTGGTGCTCGATCCGTTCATGGGAAGCGGCACCGCAGCGATTGCAGCGCTCAAGCACGGTCGGCGCTTCGTCGGCTTCGAGATCAATCCGGAATACTGCGCTCTGGCGAAACGGCGCGTGGCCCGTTTGTGCAAATCGGATGTCGGAGCCGTCACGGCCCCGATCCGAAGCGCTGCGGCGCTATGAAAGCCGCGGTGCCGAGGATCCAGTCTGCTTTCGAACGGCTCGCGCGCGAGCGCCGAAAGGCCCTGATTCCCTACGTCATGGCCGGAGACCCACGACCCGGGGTGACGGTGCCCCTCATGCACGCGCTGGTTGCGGCGGGAGCCGACGTCATCGAGCTGGGTGTACCCTTTTCCGATCCCATGGCCGACGGGCCCGTGATCCAGCGCTCAAGTGAAAGGGCGCTGAAGAACCATATTGGGCTGAGCCACGTACTTGCGTTCGTCTCGGAATTTCGCGACAGTGATCCGTCGACCCCGATCGTCCTGATGGGGTATGCCAATCCGATCGAGGCGATGGGATTGGAGCGCTTCGCTGATGCTGCGCGCCAGGCGGGTGTGGACGGAGTCTTGGTGGTCGACTATCCGCCCGAGGAGGGGGCTGAATTCGCGACAATGCTCCGCGCACGCGGCATCGATATGATCTTCCTGCTTGC
>Ga0137459_1000573_pt1 | contig 12905 bp, 10 predicted proteins | sample EasRivERMGT700_2_FD_104908 | JGI IMG/M metagenome (GOLD analysis project Ga0137459, IMG submission 104908) | Soil microbial communities from meander-bound floodplain in the East River, Colorado, USA - East River MetaG ERMGT700_2 | ecosystem: Environmental > Terrestrial > Soil > Floodplain ...
GATGCTCACCGAGGTGCCGGACCTCGATTCGGGGGCGCTGGTCGTGCTGCGCGCCATGGACCTGGTCATCGGGCAGGGGATCACGACCGACCTGGCCAGCTTCCGCGCGACGCAGATCGAGAACGCACGCATCCTGGCACCGATCGTGTCGACGAGGATCGGCACCAACCTGGGCTTCGCGATCGGGGCCGGCTCCGTGATGTTCTAGGAGCCTTGTACGCTGCCGCCGCACAAGGCACGGCGGCGGTGCGTCCGGACCGAGGTACCGTCAGGCCAGCCGGCGATGCCTCCGATCGAACCAGAGCTCGTCGCCGCGATCGTCGGGAGGCTGGCGAGTGCCGAGGTCGTGCTGTGACGCACCTGCGCTAACCACACCGTCACCGTCGCCGCGCTCCGGGGAGAACACGAACACGCGCGCTCACGGCGAGGGAAGGTCTCGGTCTCGCGGGAGACAGCGTACGACCGGATCGAGTAGAACGCACCGGCGCAACACTCAACTACCTGTGCCCCGCAGTCACCGGCCGTGGAAGCTACCGCTCGCCGAGACCTCCCTCGCCTGCCGCGCGCGTTGACGAGCCACGGTGGTCGGCCATCACACCGCCAGCAGTTCCGCCTTCATTCGAAAGCTTCGATCCTAATCAATGATCGAAGCTCGACTCTATTGGCAGTCAGATTGCCTGAGGAGCCGAAAATCCAGCGGCGACGGCAAGTCCACGTGAGTAACCGGCCGCGGCGCTGCGTGCCACCATCGACGCACTCGAGGTGCCGGAGCTCGGTGCGACACTCGACCAGTACGTGGCCGCGGTCCGCGGTGCGACCGACGCCCAGATCGAGAAGGCGCGAGCGCGCCTGCGTGCCGCACCGACACCCGACGCGCGCCGCCGGGTCATCGTCGTCGATCCGCTCGAGGAGATCTTCGCCGAGGACGACGCGGACGCGCGTGCGACGCTGTTCTCCTTGCTGGGTGGGCTGTGGAGCTTGCCGTGGTGCACCGTGATCCTGTGCATGCGTGCCGATTTCTACGGGGCGCTGATGGCCGAGCGGTGCTGGCGCGAGCTCGAGATCAACCAGTATCCCGTGGCGCCGCTCGATGATGCCGGGCTTCGCGACGCCATCGTCGAGCCTGCGCGACACGCCGGCGTTCACGTCGACGCCGCGCTCGTCGAGCGGCTGATTCGCGAGATCGATCGCGATCGCTCATCGGTGCCGCTGCCGCTGCTCCAGGTCGCGCTCAAGGAGCTGTGGACGCACCTGCGCTGGCGATATCTCACGCTGGCGGATTACGAGCGGATCGTGAACCACGATGATCTGCGGACCCAGCGGCGCCTCGAAGCGCGGGCCGCGGGCGGCGGCGTGCTGACCGGCGACGAGCTCTCCGAGTATACCCGCTGGGTCGCGTGGCTCACGACACCCGCCGGCCAGGCGCTCGGCGCCAGTGAGGCCCTGCGCGCCATCGTCCGGCGCAGCCTGCGCGCCCGGCGGTTTCGCCGGGGAGCGCTCGGGGTCGGACTGACGGCGGCCACGACCTTCGCGATCGTCTTCGGCCTGCAGACGTGGCAGCTACGCGACGAGAAGACCAAGACCCAGCGCTCCATCGGCGAAGCGGCGAAGGCCGTCCAGCTCATCGTGTTCGAGGTCGATGGCAAGCTCCGCACCGTGGCGGGGGCGTCGCGCATGCGCGAGACCCTCCTCCAGCAGTCGCGTGACCTCCTCTCGGAGCTCCGCAAGCTCGGCAACCTGGAGGTTAACGATCAGCGGACCGCAGCGTTCGGCAAGGTGGCCCAGGCCGATCTGGCGTTCGAGCGCGGTCATCCGCCTGGCAACGCGATCTCGCGGTCTCGTACGAAAGGCTCGGCGCTGCCGCAGTGTCCGCCGGCAAGCTCGAGGATGCGCACGGCTGGTTCGACAAGGCGCTTGCGGTCCGCAAGCCCCTCGCCGGGGCCAACCCCAGCAACGTCAGCTGGCAACGCGAGCTCTGCATAACCCTTGGCGGGATGTCGCTCGCAACGCGGGATCCGCAGGAGTCAACCCGGCAGCTCGGCGAGGCGCACAGCATCTATCACCAGCTGCAGCGCGGCGGTGCCTTCCAGCAGGACATCACGTTCGCGCAGCTGGGCACAGCCCTGGACCTCCTCGCGGCACGCATCGGCAAGGCCCCCGCGCTCCGCTACGGCGATCCACGCCTCCGCTCGCTCGCCAACCACGGGAATATTGACTGAAGTCGTGATGCGATCGCCGTACGCGATGGTGCGCTCACCTCACCAGGTAGTATCTCGTCGCAGTGGATCTGACCGGTTGCACTGCGGAGGTCCGACGTCAACGCGCAGCGTAGCGCCGCGGGGTGGGTCCGGGCGCGAGATAGATTGCACGGCCGGGTGGTGGATCGTCGGCCGGCCGTGGAGATGGCACCGCCCTACATGCTCGATTCGGTGGTTAACGGACGAGCGCCCGACCCAGCCCCGGGGCGCGAGCGCGCGTGTCCGCGTTCTCCAGGAGTCTCCTGGAGCTCATGGCCCGCACTGCCGGCGCAACCGATCAAAACCACTGTGGCGGGGTAGTAGATGCCCCTGTCGTTTGCAGATCGAGCATTCGACTCGAGCTCGTCGCTGATCGCCGGCGGACGCTGGCTAGCTCACCGCAACGGACCTCCTCGCGCCGCCCCTACGAGCCGGCTTCGATCTTCGCGCCCAGCGGCACGGTGATCGTGATGACCTCCTGACGCGCCATCGGATCCGGCGTCACACCTTGGTCGATGCCGAGCTTGAGCACGACCACGTCCACGCCGCGCTGGACCACGGCGTGGAGCTCGGTGCCCGTCGCGCCGGTCCGGCACGCCACACCGGAGATCGCGTTCATCTCCTTGGCCGGCGTGATCACCGTGCACTCGCCCTTGTAGCGCCCGAGCGGATGGCTCACCTGCTTGCCGGTCTCGTCGGTCGTGGCGAGGAAGATGTCCGCCATCTCCCCCTGCTTCTCGATGCCCCACGAGATCGCGACCCGCTTGGGGATGACGGGATCGCCGGCCCCGGTGGTCGATCCGGTGCTGGACTTGCCGCTGCAAGATACGAGGAACGCAAGGGTGATCACCAGGCGCGTCATGCCTCGCAGGCTACTACAGCGGGTAAGATGCGGGCATGTCACTGGCCCGTCTGGTCGTGATCGAGGGTCCGGATGCCGGCCGCGAGTTCGAGCTGCCGATGCGTGGCGGCGTGGTCGGCCGCGGCGAAGGCAGCCTCGTCCAGCTCACCGATCCCACGGTGTCTCGCCAGCACGGCCTGGTCGAGCTGCGCGACGGCGTGCTGTGCTGGGTCGATGACAGCGGCAAGCCGCGCACGTTGATCAACGGCAAGCCCACCGCGCTGCACGCGCTCGAGCCCGGCGACGAGGTCGTGATCGGAGCCACCAAGCTCGTGTACCTGCCGGTCGACGGCGTCGCGGTGACCAAGGCGTCGAGCCACGTCACGATGGAGGTCGGCAGCCGCCAGCTGCTCGCGCTGACCGGCGTCGATCTCGGCGATCACCGGGCGCGCCGTCACCTCGCGGCCCTGGCCCAGCTCGGCGATCGCCTGCGCGCCGAGGCCGCCGCCGGCCGCGACGCCGTCGCGCGCGCCGCCTGCGATGCCGCGCTGACCGCGCTCGGCGCCCACCGTGCCTTCGTCCTCTCGGTCTCCCAGGCGGCGCGCGGCCGCGTGACCCCGGTCGCCGCGGCGATCGCCACCGGCGAGGCCACCCAGCTCCAGGCCCCCGCCGAGCTCGTCGACAAGGTCGTCCACGGCAAGCAGGTCGTGACCGCCGAGACCGGTGGGCGCGCGCTGATCGCGGCCCCGGTCCACGGCAGCGGCGACGACGTGATCGGCGTCCTGTGGATCGATCGCAAGGGCCCCCCGTGGGATCAGATCGACGCGCTCGCCGCCGGCTGCCTGGCGCACCTCACCGGCGCCGCGTGGGTCGGCGCCGACGCCCGCGACCAGCTGGTGCGCCGCGCCGACGCCCTCGAGGAGCAGCTCAACGGCCCGCTCACCGACGCCGACTTCGTCGGCCGCTCGGCCGCGGCCCAGCGCGTCGTCGCCTTCGTCACCCGCGTGGCCCCGAGCGACGCCACCGTGCTGCTCGGCGGTGAGTCGGGCTCCGGCAAGGAGATGGTCGCGCGCGCCGTCCACCGCGCGTCGCGACGGGCCAAGGGACCGTGCGTCGCGGTCAACTGCGCGGCGCTCACCGAGAGCCTGATCGAGAGCGAGCTGTTCGGCCACGAGAAGGGCGCGTTCACCGGCGCCACCGAGAAGAAGGCCGGCCGGTTCGAGATGGCCGATCGCGGCACGCTGTTCCTCGACGAAATTGGCGAGCTGCCGCTCGGCCTCCAGACCAAGTTCCTGCGCGTCCTCGAGGAGCGCCGGTTCGAGCGCGTCGGCGGCCAGAAGGCGATCGAGGTCGATGTCCGCGTCGTCGCGGCGACCAACCGCGATCTCGCCGAGATGGTCAAGCGCGGCACGTTCCGCGAAGACCTCTACTACCGCCTGAGCGTCATCACCATCGACGTGCCGCCGCTGCGCGAGCGGCTCGACGACGTCCCGCTGCTCGCCGACTTCTTCCTCGCCCGGTTCCGCGGCCAGGCCGCGCGCCGGATCTCCGGGTTCGCGCAGGACGCGCTCGCCGCGATGACCCGCTACGCCTGGCCGGGCAACGTCCGCGAGCTGCGCAACGCCGTCGAGCGCGCCATCGTGCTGGGCGACCGCGAGCAGATCATCGCGCAGGATTTGCCGCCGCAGGTCCTCGCCGCCGCCACCGCGCCGCGCACCCGCCACTCGCCGCCGACCCCGCCGCTCGGCTCGGGCAGTGTCGCCCTACCCGCCGTCACCATCGATCCGCTGCCGCCGCCGGTGCCAGCCGCCCCGGCCCCGGCTGCCGCCAAGGCGCCCCCGCCGCGCTCGCTGCGCGACCTCGAGAAGCAAGGCATCCTTGCCGCCCTCGCCGCGACCGGCGGCAACAAGGCCCAGGCCGCCGCCATCCTCGAGATCGATCGCTCGACCCTCTACAAGAAGCTCAAGGACTACGACATCGAGAGCTAGCGCGGAACCATCGCGCAACTATTCCGTTCCGTCTGGATCCTTCGGCGTCGCAACCTCAGGCACCTCACGCGGCTCCTGCCGGAACTGCGCCACGTTGATCCCCGCTCGCTTCCACGTCGGCCATTGCCGGACTTCGATGGCAGAACGTTCGATGGATTCCCAGAACTCCCGACTCTCAGGGGTGGACATGTTATGCACGATCTTCTTCACGTGGGCTCCTCAGGCTTGGTGGTCAGGGCGTGCAATTCATTCTCTGCGACCTGCTCTCGGTCCAGGTACGAATTCGGCATCACAGGCACGCGGACGGTTGCTGTCATGGGCGACCACTCGACGGCAAGGCCGCCATTTTGCTTCCGCTTGCTTGATGACGTTACCACCCATTCTTGCGACCACGTACGCACTTCTCAAGCTATCTGCGATAGCCGATCACCACGTTGGTGCTTCGTTCTCATTCTCATGTCGATGCCTCATGACTGCGTGAGTGCGCTATCACTTCTGACAAGCAAGCACGGAAGAAAACGCGGCATGTATTCCCGCGCCGCGGCTCCCGGCTGCCGCGCTCGGCGCCCACCGCGCGTTCGCCCGGTCGGCCTCGGACGCCGCGCAGGATCCGCATGGCGACACCACAGCCCTGGCCGACGTGCGCCTGGGTTGCGCTATCCTCCCGGCGTGCGTGTAACCTGGCTCACCGACCTCCATCTCAACTTCCTCGACCAGGAACGTGTCGGTGACTTCGTCGCGACCGTCCGCCGGGAACAGCCGGACGTCATCCTGGTCACGGGCGACACCGCGGAGAGCCGTGACGTCGTGGGCCTGCTCGAACAGCTGGGCCGCGTCGCCGCGCTCTACTTCGTGCTCGGCAACCACGACTTCTACCGCTCCACGATCGCCGAGGTGCGGCAGCGCGCGCGCGCCACGAGCCGATGGTTGCCGGCGGCCGGGCCGATCCGGCTCACCGACGCAACGACCCTCGTCGGCGTCGACGGCTGGGGCGACGCTCGCTGCGGTGACCTCGCCTCCCGGATCCAGCTCGCCGACTGGCGCTGGATCGGCGACCTCTTCGGGCTGACGCGACCGCAGCGGATCGACGCGCTCCGGGCGCTGGGGACGCGCGAAGCGGAGGACTTGCAAGCCCAGCTCGCGCCGCTGGCGCCGCCGCGCGAGCTGCTGGTGCTCACCCACGTCCCGCCGTTTGCCGAGGCGTGCTGGCACGACGGCCGGCAGTCCGAAGCGGACTGGTTGCCCTGGTTCACGTGCATCGCGGTTGGCGACGCGCTGCGGACGTACGCGCGGCAACACGCAGGCACGCAGGTCACGGTGCTGTGCGGCCACACGCACGGCCGCGGTGAGTACCGCGCGCTCGACAACCTCGTGGTGCGGACCGGGGGATGGCTGCCCGGCGAACCGGATTACGGCAACCCTATCGTGCAAGCCACCTGGTCCATCTCCTAGCCATGCTCCCCCCTGCTGAGCTGACCGGCACCGGCGCTGATCCGGCAACGCACCTCGAGGTTCTCGGATCGCGACGCGGTAAGCTCGCGACATGGCGATCCCGTGCCAAGCGTGCGCACAGCCCGTCGAGGACCAGGTCGTCACGTGCCCGCACTGCGGCGGCGCGACCGGTGTCCAGCCCGATCCGCGCGCGGTGCTCCAGCTCGAGCTGATCAAGGGCGCCAAGCTACCGGCGCCGGTGTCGTCGGCCCCGGCGATCGACGTCCCGATCGACCAGCCCGACATCGGAGATGGCGGCCTGTTCGACCTCGTCCACGCCGTGGTCGCCGTGGTCGATGCCGCGGTAACAGCGGTGCGCAGCGAGAGCGAAGCGCGCGCGAGCGCGCCCGAGCTGCCACGTGCGATCGCGCGCGAGCGCCCGCCGCAGCCCGTCACCCGCGACTGTCGACGGCGCCCGAGATCATCCCGCCCGCCGAGGACACGCCTCGCTACCTCAAGTGAGCGGCGACGCTGGTGCTACCCAAGATGGAGACGCTTCATCATGGTTGTTGCTTCGGCTTCGTCACGAGCTGACGCCAGATGTCGCGGTATTGCTCATCTGGCATCGTCGGCTTGCATTTTGACAGGCGATCCAAGGCATCGCGAACCGCCGCCTCGTCCGGAGCCTTCGCATGGAGCACCGCCTTGAACGCGGCGCGCGTGCAGGCGGGATCAGTCGGTGTTGCCGGAGGCGGTGCAGTTCCCGCGTCGGGCGACTTCGCCGTAGGGGACGCACTCCCCGCGTCGGGCCGGGTTGCCGAAGAGGCCGCACCTCCCGAGTCAGGCGGCTTTGCCGCAGGGGACGCACTCCCCGCGCCGGGTTGCTTTGGGGCCGCCCGCTTTTCGGGATCGGCTGGCTTCGCGGGATCGGCTGGCTTCGCGGGGCCGTTTGGACTCAAGGAGTGGTTCCACGGCGGAAATTCCGTCGCGTCGGCGTGCTTCTTGGCGGGCTTCGGGGCCGGCGGTGTTCCCGCATCGGTCCGTCCTGTCGGGCTGTTCGGACTTGCCGAGTCGGTCGACGTTGGCGGAGAGCTCGGCTTGGCCGAATCACCAGGCTTGGCATCGCCAGGCGTTGCCGTACCGGTCGAAAGCCCAAGCTCGGTTGGCTTTGTGCCACCGGGTGACGTCACCGCGGGCGGGTTCACCGGCTTCGGCGGATTCGGCGGACCCACGACGTCGCCGATCGAGCCACCGGAATTCGCCGCAGCGGGGAGTGACGGTGTCCTCTCGACCGGGGCCAGCGAAACAGAACCCAACGCTGAGCCGGCGCCGGGCGCGACAGGCGGCATTGGAGCGGCCGGTGCCGCCGCTGCGGGCGGAGCGGGATTATCAACTTCCCGCGGCTCGCTGGCGGGCGCGACCGGCGCCGTCTTCGCGTCCGGTTCGCCATCCTGCGTGCCACGAGGCCACAGGATAACGACGACCAGGAGCATCGTCGCGATGGTCACCCCGCCCGCGATGGTACTCATGCGCGCGGCGCGGGTGCCCTTGCGCCTGGCGCGCTCTCTCTTCGTGGGCATTGCTCTGGACGAGGCCGCTCCATTCAGCGTCGTATCCCTCACCATGGTCAGCGTCGCCATGAGGTCGCCAGCCACGTGCTCGCTGTGAGCCACGACGGGCGGTGCCACCGCCGCCAGTTGATCAACCGCACGAACAAGGTCCTTCGCGCTGGAGTAACGATCCCGTGGTTCCTTCTTCAATAGCCGGAGAACGAGCTCCTCGATCTCGATCGGAATCTCGGGACGATACGAACGCAGCGGCTTGGGTTCGAAGTACAGATGACGAGCGATCACGTCGCCGGGGCCATCGGCCACAAACGGCGGCTGGCCGCACAGCATCTCGTACGCGACGCAACCGAGCGAGTAGAGATCGGCGCGATGGTCTACCGAGCCGGAGCCACGACACTGCTCCGGGGCCATGTACGTCGGGGTCCCCAGGACAGTCCCCGTGGCTGTGTTGCGCGCCTCACCGGCGACGGCCGCCAGCTTCGCGATGCCGAAGTCGAGGAGCTTGACCCGCTCACCGCTGGGGAGCTCCGAGTCCGGGACGAGGAACACGTTGTCTGGCTTCAAGTCACGATGGACGATGCCTTGCCCGTGCGCAGCCTGCAGCGCGCGCGCGATCGCGCGAACGACCGTCAACGTCACCGCGACGGTGGAGCGACCTCGTCGCATCCGTGCGGCGAGGCTCTCACCCTCGAGGTACTCCATGACGATGTACGCGGTGCGGTCCTCGAGAAAGCCGAAGTCGAAGACCTCGACGATCCCCGCATGCCGAACGGCCGTCGCCGCTCGCGCCTCGTTGAAGAACCGCGAGACCATTTCCTCGTTCGAGGACAGCGCCGGGCGCAGGACCTTGACCGCCGCCCGTCGCCCCAGCGTCGCGTGCCGAGCGAGGTAGACGACACCCATCCCACCTTCGCCGATCTTCGAGACCACGCCGTAGTTCCCTAGACTTCGACCCAACATGCAATCCTCCGATCCGCGGTATGGGTCCGACGGTAACAGCCTCACGGGCCGGCTATCTACGCGGAGACGTGCTCGCTGCTCGCAGCAAAGTGATGCACTGCGGGCTCCAAAACGTGGGGCACGGTCCTGTAAAAATATTCCCTGACTGTCAAAGTAGCGACTGTTGAGCTACGCCCCTTGCCTACGGCTCGTGCGAGGCCGGCACGAGGGAGCGTCCGGCATTGACAAGCAGTTTATTCAATACAGCTGACCATCTCGGAGTCGTAGCCGTCGAACTCTTCCTGGCTGAGCGCGTGGGCGGCCAGCGCGGCTTGCAGCCGCTTGCGCTTGATACGGTACGCGTCGCGAGTCAGCTTGCCTTGCTTGCAGATGCCATGGAACTCGACGACGTAGATCGCGATCTGTTGCTGGACCGGCGGGGCATTGGGCGCGTTCATCGTGATGGTGATCCGCAGGGCTGATCCTAGCTTGGCGTTGGCCGGCAAGATCGGTGCGAGCTCGAACTTGAGGTGCGCGTGCGGTGCCAGCTCCGGCGGCCCCGAAACCGGAGTCGCAGCCGCCTTGTCGATCGCAATCTGATACGACACCCCCCGGACCAGGTCGTCGCCGGGATTGCTGGACTCGCACCGAACACGGAGCCGCTGGCCGGGGGCCGGTTCTTTTTCCAGGGACGAACAGGACAGCTGCAGCGGAACCACCTGCTTACGCTTCACCACCAGCCGGATCTTGCCTTTGGCCGAAGCCGGCGCCGCGTTCGCTGAGGTCACCGCCGCAACGACGGTCGGGTCCAGCTCATCGCCGTCATGCACCGTCGCGATGTCCTTGGACTTCGTCTTCGTTTCGCCACGGTTGATTCGCCCAAAAGATAGCTGGATCCCGTGAAGTGCAGTCGAGCTACTCTTCAGCTGCGCGATGACCTTGTACGCGGGATCTGGTCCACGGTTGGTCACGGACAACGCGATACGATTCGCGCCGTTGGCGCCCGCCTCGTTCGAGAATACCGCGGCGAGCTCGGCATGCTCGCCGGCCGGAGCGTTGCTATAATCGTTATCGGTTGCAGTGCCGATCATGGCAAACATGACGAGAAGATCGTCGTCCGTCAGCTCCACCGAGGCGTCCACGATGCCATCTTCGGAGTGCACCACCCAGCCGCTGCGAAGCGCCGCGAGATCGCGATTTGCAAGAGGGTCGATGCCCGTTGTCTTCCAATCGATCTTGATCTCGAGAACTCCCGAGGCGATCGCACCTTGATATACTTGCCCCCAGGGAGCGCGGAGCGACACGTTACGCGCCACGAGGTCCGTGGGACAGGCCGCAGGCTCGTCCTTGACAACGGTCGGGTTGGGGCGGCATTGCGGGTCGGTGAGTGGGCACCAATGCTCGACGGTCGAAACATGGCACTCCGCCGTGACGTTCAACCGTAGCCCGGATGCGACGAAGGTCGGCTGCTTGACCGAGGTCGTCGACGACACGGCTCCCTTGAGCCGCATGTACGGCTCGGGTACGCATCCGCCAAGACCTACAAGAACGATGATCGCGAAGAGATAGGCGCGCTGCATGATGGATTCTGGCTAGAGCTTCGCAATGAGCTGACGCTGGATGTCCGCGTATAGCTCGGGCTTCATCGTCGTCTTGCATCGCCGCAGGCGACCCAGCGCGCCCTGCACCGCTGCCTCGTCCGGGGCCCCAGCATCGAGCACCGCAGCGAATGCAGCACGCGTGCACGCGGCGGCGTCCGCCGGCTTTGTGGTAGCCGGCGCATGGGGCGCGTCGCCGGGCTTCGCGACCTGGGCTGGTTTGGCCGGCGGCCTGGCGATCTCGGCCGGCCTGGGCGCCACTCTCGGCGCGTCGGCAACCGGGCGCTTCGCGACCTCGGGCGGTGTTTCCGGCTTCAGTGTTTCCGGCTTCGGTGTTTCCGGGCTCGCGGGTGTGGTCACAGGATCGACCGAAGGAGCAGGGAGCGGCGCGGCCGGCGGTGGCACCACTGCCACTGGAAGTGGTGCCGGAATCTCGGGCGCCTTTGGAGCGCCGACCACAGCGGGCGGCCCCGTGGTCGGTCGTGTCTCGCCACCATCGTGACCACCTCGAGCCAAGACGATGATCACGATCAGGCCGATCGTCGCGGCGGCCGCGCCTGCGATGAAACGAACGCGCCTGGTGCTCGTATGGCTCCTGGGCACCGCGCTCGCAGCGGCGGCGCCGCTCAGCGTCGTTTCCGTCACGACGGGCCAGTTCGCCCAATTCGTATTGACGTTCGTCACCATGGGCTCGGTGCGGGGCGCGGAGGGCGGTGTCACCGCCAGCACGCTGTCGACCGCGCGGACGAAGTCTGTCGCCGTGGCGGGACGAGCACCCGGATCTTTCTGCAGTAACCAGAGCACCAGATCGTCGAGCTCGGCTGGAATATCCGGACGATGCGAGCGCAGCGGCGACGGTTGGAAGTATAGATGGCGCGCGATCACATCACCGGGTCCGTCGGCCACGAACGGCGGCTGGCCGCACAGCATCTCGTACGCGACGCAGCCGAGCGCGTAGAGGTCGGCGCGATGGTCCACCGAGCCGGCGCCGCGGCACTGCTCCGGAGCCATGTATGTCGGGGTCCCCATGACGGTCCCCGTTCGTGTATGACTCGCCTCGCCGACGACCGCGAGCTTCGCGATGCCGAAGTCGAGCAACTTGACCCGCTCGCCGCCGGGGAGCTCCGGGTCAGGGACCAGGAAGACATTGTCTGGTTTCAGGTCACGGTGAACGATCCCGTGCTCGTGCGCGGCCTGCAGTGATCGAGCGATCGCGCGGACGATGGTCAGCGTCACCACGATCGGGGAGCGAGCTCGTCGCATCCGCGCGGCAAGGCTCTCACCGTCGAGATACTCCATGACGATGTACGCCGTGCGATCCTCGAGAAAGCCGAAGTCGAAGACCTCGACGATCCCCGGATGTCGAACGGCGGTCGCCGCTCTGGCTTCGTTAAAAAATCGCGCGACGATGTCCTGGTTCGAAGACATCTCGGGATGCAGGACCTTGACCGCCGCCGGTCGTCCGAGCGTCGCGTGCCGGGCGAGGTACACGATGCCCATCCCGCCTTCCCCGATCTTCGACACCACCTGGTAGTTCCCAAGGCTTCGGCCCAACATGCAAATCTCCTGACGCAGCTCCGCGGTATGGACTCGACGGTAGCAGCCCTGTTTGCCGCTATCCATGCGGTGGCATGCCGCGTCTCGCCGCAAAGTGATGCAGTGCTGGCCTGATGAGCGCGTCGACTGTAAAAATATCCCCTGGCTGTCAGGACAGGCGCCTGGTGAGTCGACGCCATCTCCTACGGGCTCTTTGCGAGGCCGTCAACGAGCCACCGTCTCCCATCGTGCCTACAAGCCCCCAGGTGCCGTCATTCTCGAGATGGAGCGCTCCACGCTACAAGAAGCTCAGAGCCGGCGACATCGGTTGCGAGTAGTACCCCATCACAGAGGATCTGATCGGTTGCTTTGCGGAGAGGCACGGAGAACGCACTTCGGGTCCTGCTGCACCGGCGCCAACGCGCAGCGCAGCGCCGCGGGGTGGGTCACGTCGCGAGATAGATTGCACGGCCGGGTAGTGGATCGTCGGCCGGTCGTGGAGATGGCACTGCCATCCATGCTCGATTCGGTGGTCAACGGACGAGCGACGGGCCCAGCCCCGCGGCGCCAGCGCGCGTGTCCGCGATCTCCTCGACCTCACAGCTCGCACCGCCCGTGCAACCGATCGACCCTCAGTAGCCTCCGGCGGCGCGGCGGCGGTCGCCTCGCCGGGTCAGCCGGGTCAGCCGGGTCAGAGGAGCGCTCCGCCGCGGCCGCAGCGCATCTTGACGCGACTCACCCGAGCGCCCCGGGGCACCCGTCCGCGC
>Ga0137459_1000574_pt1 | contig 12850 bp, 23 predicted proteins | sample EasRivERMGT700_2_FD_104908 | JGI IMG/M metagenome (GOLD analysis project Ga0137459, IMG submission 104908) | Soil microbial communities from meander-bound floodplain in the East River, Colorado, USA - East River MetaG ERMGT700_2 | ecosystem: Environmental > Terrestrial > Soil > Floodplain ...
GACGCCGGCCGCGGTCCCGCTCGCGCTCGCCCTGCCCCAACCGGCGCGTCTCTTGACGGAGACACCGGCGGCCGTGGTGCTCGCCCTGGCGCTCCCTCAACCAGCGCGCCTCCTGACCGAGACCCCGGCCGCGGTCGAGCTCGCCCTCGTCTTGCCGGCGCCGACGATCCTCCTCGAGAACGGAGCGACGCCGGCCGCGGTCGAGCTCGACCTCGTCCTACCGGCGCCGGCGGTCATCGTCCCGACCGCCCAGAGCCCGAGCCCGGTCGACCTGGCGCTCGCCCTGCCCCAGCCAGCGCGGCTCCTGACTGAGACGCCGGCGGCCGTCCCGCTCCTGCTCGCTCTCCCGGTCGTCTCAATCGTCACCACGGCGGGGGACCTCACGCCGGCGCCGGTCGCGCTCCTCCTCGCTCTGCCGGCACCGAGCTTCCTCTTGGTCGACGTCCGTCTCGACCTCGTGGCCGAGATCGCCCGGACCCTCAAGCTAGGGGCCGAGACACCTCGCGCGCTCGACCTCCTCGCCGCGGTGGAGTAGCCTCGCCTGCGTGGGATGCGTCAAACAGCGCGTGTACCTCGGCGCGAGGAACCTCCGGATCGTGTTCCAGTTCGTCGAGCGCAACGCGGCCGGGAAGCTCATCGCGGTAGACCTGACCGCGGCCGCAACGTCCCCGGGCTACGTGCAGGCCCTCTTCCGAAAACCGAGTCGCGAGGTGGTCCTGGTCACGTGCACGGTCGACTCCCCACCGACGGACGGGCTCGCGTCCTACTACACCTCTCCCGGCTTCCTGGACGAGCACGGGGACTGGGAGGCCCAGGGGCTCGCGCACCTCGCCGGCGCGCCCGCTCCTGGCCGGGGTTTCTTCCCGGCCGCCCCAGTTCTCTTCGAGGTCGTGGCGCTCCTCCGACCGTTCGCGCCCCTCGAGCCCATCGAGCCAGAGGCCGGCGACCTCGAGCTCGCCCTGCCGACGGTCTCGGTCCTCTAACTTGCACCCGCCGGCGGGACGCCGTAGCGTCGCCGCAACCATGCGACGCCTTTTCCTCATCCAGGCCTGCCTCCTCGCGTGCTTTCTCGCCCAGGCGTGCCGCTCGCCGTTCGCCGGCGGGCCCGGCGTGGCCCTGGTGGGTGCGAGCCGCTCCGCCCATGACCTCATGGCCGCGCGCTGGAAGGGCTACGTGGCAACGGATCCCACCCTCGACCTGCTGACCCGCGACCAGCTCTCGAAGGTGGTCGACGACTGGGATCTCGCGATCCAGGCGGCCGAGGAGGCCATCCGTCCCGACGCCCCGCCACCGCCGGTGCCGGCCGGGGTGCCGCGGTGAGCTTCGACGCGAGGGGGCTCGCGCTCGAGATCCGCGCCGACGCGCTGGCCCGGCTCGACCAGGTGAGCGCCGAGGTCCGCGGGAAGATCCTCCCGCGCCTCGAGGAGGTGAGCAATCTTCTCGCCGGGATCCTGCTCGAGCGCCTTGCGCGCGGAGGCCAGGGCGAACCATCCGAGCTCGAGCGCGCGCTCATGACGCGCTTTCGGCTCCTCTCGGCCGCGATAGAGCTACACGCGGTCGACGCCTTCCAGGACACGGTCGAGCGCACGGTGGGGCGCCTCGTGCGGGCGGGCTTCGCCTTCCTCCTGACAACGTTCTGACCCCGAGCGGTGAAGGACTGGACGGAACTCGCCGCGACGAGCGACGCGCTGGTCGTCCACGTCTCTACCGGAGGGGACGACGCGAACGACGGGCTCTCCCCCGCGCGCCCTCGCCGCACGATCGCGGCCGGGGTGGCGCTCCTCCGCCACGGACACCCGGACCACCTCCGCCTTCGGCGTGGGGACGTGTTCGAGGGCGAGAGCCTGGGCCATTGGAAGAAATCCGGGCGCTCCGCGCGCCTGCCCATGGTCGTCTCCACCTACGGCGAGGACCCGCGCCGGCCACGCCTCCTGACCCCGGCCGACGGCGTCTGGACGAACGGCGGAGGGGGCTCCCCGGCGACGATCGAGAACCTCGCGATCGTCGGCTTGAGTCTCCGCCCGAGGACCTACACCGGGGGGGGCGACGTGGTTGGAGTTCGGATGCTCCAGCCTGGCGCGAACATCCTCATCGAGGACTGTGAGGTCTCCGGCTTCAGTACCAACCTCGTCCTCCAGGCCTGGGACGGGCGCCTCGCGAACTACTCGGTCCGCCGTTGCGTGATCTCCGACGCCTACGTCGACCACGCGCGCTCCGGTGAACACGCCCAGGGGCTGTACGCCTACGGCGTCGACCATCTCCTGCTCGAGGAAAACGTCTGGGATCACAACGGGTGGAACGAGCTCGTTCCAGGTGCCGGCGCGGACATTTACAGTCACAACCTCTACATCGACAACGACTGCACGAGCGTACGTGTCCGCGGGAACGTGATCGCCCGCGCCGCCTCCCACGGGATGCAGCTCCGCTGTGGAGGGCAGGTCTTCGGGAACCTCTTCCTCCGGAACTCGATCAACCTGAGCGTTGGCATGGGCAACACCCCAGAGCCGCTCGGGGTCCTGGTGGAATGCATCGGGAACCTAATCCTCGACGGGAAGGACATCGACGAGCGGAATCCGCGTGGGTGGGGCCTCCAGGTTGGGAACGTGAGCGGTGGGAGGATCCTCTACAACGGGATCCTCGGCAACCGCGGGGGAACCCAGCCGGACATGCTCACCGTGGACGGAGCGCGCGACCTCGAGATCGCCGACAACGTCATCGCCGACTGGGGCGGGAGCGTCACGATCGCCGGCGACGCCGCGAGGAACAGAAGGATCGTGTTTCGTCGGAACCGGATCGGTGGTCGTGGCGACGCCCCGCTCGTCCGGCACGTCGAGGCCTCGACCGCGACCTCCGCCGTCCTGCGCTCGACAGGGAATCGCTTCTCCGTGGCGCGCGGCGAGCCCTGGTTCGAGGTCGCCGGCGAGCGCCGTACCCTGGAGCAGTGGACAGCGCTCACGGAGGACGCGCGATCGCGGGCGGTCGATCCCATCGGCGCGCTCGCGCTCGGCGAGGACCTCGAGGAGTTCATGCATCACGCGCGCGAGCAGTCGCGCGTGCACTGGGACCCTACACACACCGCGTTCGGTAAGATCGAGCGCGTCCGCGCGGAGAACTTCCTATGACGATCGGCTTTGTCTTCTGGCTCCTCATGATCCTGAGTCTGGTCCTCGGAGGTGTGCGCCTGAGTCGCAGCAAGGACTACCAGGGGGGTGGCGTCGACCTGCTCGTCTGGGTGCTCCTCGCCCTCGTCGGCTGGCAGGTCTTCGGCTGGCCTGTCCACGAGTAGCCGGCGGCCCCGAACGAAGGTGGACGAGGAGTTAAACACCCGCGAGCGCCTCGCGCGCCTCGAGGAGCAGGTCAAAGCCCTGCACGGGATCCTCACGGAACGCGACAAGCAGGTAGGGTTAGCGCTCCGCTCGATCGACCGCGCGACCGAGAAGGCCGAGGAGGCCCAACAGCGCGTCAACCAGGGACAGAACGAGTTCCGCGGCGCGCTAAAGGACCAGTCCGGGACCCTCGCGACAAAGGAGGAAGTGGGCGCGCTCCGAGATGGGACGATCCACCGCCTGGCCGCGCTCGAGAACCAGCTCGTCGCGTTCTCGGCGCGCATCGAGGGGCGCGAGCGCGGGGGACAGCCCTACATCGCGATAGGCCTCGCCGTCGCCATGATCGTCCTCTCCGGCCTCGTCTCCGCCGCGATCGCCTACCTCCGCTAAGGGGGCATGAGCCCGGAGCGGAGCGAGAGCCACGTAGGCTCGATGTTCCCCGAGATCACGACCCCGTGCGCGTCGAGGCGCGCGAGTCTCTCGACCGGCGCGAGGCGGCCTGTCCAGAAGCGCGCGAGCGTTGCGACGGCCTCGGCGCGCGCCCGCGTCTCGTGGTAGAGGCCCTCGAAACGATAGGGGCTTTCCGACCAGCTCCACCCGCCGAGTCCTCGAGGGTCCACGCCGGCCTCGAGCCCGACGCGGATCGAGCGCGCGAAGACAAGCGCGTCCTCGGCCTGAGCGCGGTTATCCCACCAGCGGTTCCTCCGGCTCGGATGCGGAAACAGGCCGACGACTAGGCTCCCGACCTCCTCCCACCGGAGGAATTGAAAGGGGCCGCCGAAGGCCCTCGAGACCCGCCGGCCGAGCGCCAGCACCAGCCCACCCTCGCCGGCCGTCTCCAGCGCGAGTGACTGGGCCGCCATGCGGGCCGTGAGCTCGTGGTAGGCGCGGCGCGACCACGGCACGTCCTGGAGGTTCCGGAGGCGGTAGCGCTGGACCCCGCGCCATGGCACGAGCCCGTGCGGCCAGGGCTCCCCGAGGAGCCCGGCGAGGCGCGCGCCCACGGCTCCGGTGAGCGCGATTCGGCGCGCGACGGCCTCGGCGCGCTCGCCGTTCCGGGCCTCGAGGCGCTCGAAGGCCCGGTCGCTCGGGGCCTCGCCCACGATGAGGAGTCGCGGGGCGCCGCGTTTTTCCATGGATGCTCACCTTGTGGATAACTCCAGAGCCGCGTCCGCGTCCGGGTCGCGAACTTGCCACACCCAAGCAGAAGTCAGAATGGGGAACGTGCTCATGCCGGAGCGGCCCTCTCTCGGCCGCCTCTGGTTCACCTTCGAGCCTACCCCTTGCGGTCCCTCGCGGTCGTGGTAGCTTCCACCCAGGACGCCGGCGGTCGCCCTTCTCCACGACACGACCGCTCCGCCCGGCCCGCCCCGGCCCCTTGATGGGGCCTAGGGCGGCCCCGGGCTCCCGATCGACCAGGAGCCCAGGGCCTCACGCGCCGACGTCCATTCACGCCATGAACCGGACGTCCTCGCGGTCGCTCGATCCTACCAGGGAAGGGCAAGAGCTCCGCTCGGGACTCCTACCGTTCGAGCCGCTCGAGCTCCTGGCGGCCCGCTCGAGGAGGCTCGCGGACCTCGTGGAGTCGATCTCGAGGAGGAGGGACGTCCGAGCGCTCCGCGCGCGACTCCTCGTGCTCCTGCTCGAGCTCCGATGTCCGGTGAAGGGCCGGCCGAGGAAGGGCTGGTACGTGCCGGGGGCCGTGGCGCGGCTCTCGGTGGAGGCCATGCGGCGGGCGTGGAGAGGTTTCTACGGGGAGGAGCCGCCCGCGCCGCGGACGCTCCGGGCCCACCTCGGGCTCCTGCAGCGCGTGCTCGCGCTCGTGCGTTCCCCCGGCGACTGGGTGGAAGTCGTCCCGCCATCGGCCCGGTGGAGGCCCCGCTACGCGGACACGATCCACGTCCTCGACGACGAGGAGGCGGTCGAGCGGTGGTTGGAGATCGGCCAGCCCGTGCTCGAGCGCCGGGCGGACATCCGGACGAACCCCGACGCCTGGCGCCGGCACCTTGGGACCTGGCGGACGAGGTCCAGGGCGAAGCAGCTCGAGCTCTTCCAGGGGAGGTCCGCGCCGGCGGGCCGGCCTGAGGGCCTCGAGGACCGCGTCCGCGCCGAGGAGCCCGTGGCCCGCGGGACGGCCCTCGCCCGCGGCCTGGGCGAGGCACTCCTCGTGCGTGATCACGACGCCCTCGACGTCCTGCGCGCCCTGGCGGCCCAACAGGTGAGCCTACGCGGCCGCCCCTCGTTCGAGCTCGCGTCGAATCTCCCGAGGCTCGAAGGGGCGGCCGCCCTCCTCGCGCGGGCGCTCGCCCGCGGGGACGCGGTCCGGAACGGAGCCGCCTGGCTGGTGCGGGCCCACCGGCACGCGAAGCCAGCGGAACTAGCCCAGGCCCGCGCCTGGGTCCTTTCCGTCGGGAGGTCTCCCCCATGAAGGCAGGCGAAACCCCCGCGCATGAACAGACCCAGCGCCGACAGCGCCGATCGATCCAAACTACGCGAAAGACCAATCCCGTGAAGAAGACCAAGCCCGTGAAGAAGACCAAGCCCGTGAAGAAGACCAAGCACGACGAGGTCGAGACCGCCCCCGGATGGAAGATCGGGTCCCCGTACCTGATTCGGACGGTCACGATGATCCAGACTGGCCGGCTCATCGCCGTGAGCGAGCACGAGCTCGTGCTCGAGGACGCTGCGTGGATCGCCGACACCGGCCGCTTTTCGGATGCGCTGCGCGGGGGATCGTTCGTCGAGATCGAGCCGTTCCCGGACGGCGAGGTGATCGTGGGGCGAGGCTCGATCATCGACGCCTGCGCGTTCCCCTTCGCCTTGCCCAGGGAGCAGAAATGAACGCGGCCGTCGCGCGACTTGGGTATGACGCGATCTCGCGGTCGGGGTCGCGGTCGGGGTCGCGGTCGTGGTCGTGGTCGGGGTCGTGGTCGTGGTCGTGGTCGGGGTCGTGGTCGTGGTCGCGGTCGTGGTCGTGGTCGCGGCCGTGGTCGCGGTCGCGGTCGCGGTCGCGGTCGGGGTCGTGAGTCCTTTCGCCGCGTGAAGCAGCAGGACCTAGACCGGACGGCCAACGTCCTGACGGAGATCCTCGAGGAGAGGGTCCGCCAGAACGAGAAGTGGGGAGGACCTGACCACGACGACCAGCACGAACCCGAGGACACCTGGCGCGCCCAGCTCGTGCGCGCAGCGGCGCTCGCGGTCGCGGCCGTGGAGAGCCACGACCGACGGACGAACACGAGCGCGACCACAGAGACCAAGACCAACCCCGCGCGCTGTGCGATCGGGCTCACCGACGGGACGAAAACGGTCACCGTGGAGGTCTCGCGGCGGGCCGACGACGTCGTCCAGTTCCAGGAGGCGCACCTTGTGGAGGCCCTGAGGGCCTTCGCCTTCCGTGACGACGTCGTGGCGTCGATCCTCCAGCGACTCCGCCATCGAGCGGAAGGGCCCGGATAGTGGCTCCGCGCGTCCGCAGGATCCTCGAGGCTCTCGAGTCGGGAGAGTTCGACCCGATGGAACTCTACTTGAGGGCAGGCGGGACCTGGGACGCCCAGCGTTACGAGGTCCACCTGGACCTGGTCGCGGGCCTCCTGAAGGCCGGGCTGATCGAGACCAAGGACAGCGACAGCGGAGCTCTAGCTCGGGCGTTGTTCGTGCTCACCCCGCGCGGTCGCGCCTTCCTGGCGGCCGCAACCGGCCCGGGCCTCGAGAGGACCGTGCGGGACTTCATCGCCAAGGAGGAACCGCGGCTCCGGGTCTCGCGCGAGATGCGGACGGCCGCGCTCTACGTCCTCGCCGCTCTCGGCGCAGCGGCCCTCTTCTACGGTCTGGCCGAGTTCATGGTGGGCTCTCCGTGAACGAGATCCCGACCAAGCGCCCGCCCCACCCTCACCCGCAGCACACGCGGGCGCGGGGAAGGCGCGTTGGGGCTACTGCGCCGCGCACGCCTACGGGCGATGGGTGGGCGCGGGGAAGGTCTAGTCGCACCCTGCGCGAGGCTGGAGAGGACTCGTGCTAGCGCCCCGCGATCGAGAGCCGGAGCATCCCGCCGAACGATGCGCCACCCTGGCGGAGCTCGAAGGTCTCGGCCTGCACGTCGGCGCCGAGGATGGGCGTCCACCCGACGGCCCACGGAGGGACGCGGAAGGTCACGACCGACCACGGGCCCACGTGCACGAGCTGCGTTCCCGGCAGGCCCGCATGGCTCCAAGGCCCGACGCGGAGGCTCGCCCAGGTCGGAGGCTCGATCGAGGCGTGCGACACGAGGAGCCAACCGCTCGCCGGCTGAACGACCAGGTAGAGGCCCACGCTCACGCCGGCCGGCGGGCCGGCCTTGACGTCGGCCGCGAGGAACTTCAGCGCGACCAGGTCGGCCTCCGCCCTCGAGATCGCCAGTACCCGGAAGTCGACCACACGCCCGCGTTGTGCCCCGATCGGGTGCGCCGGCACGACGCGGTACGACCAGACGCTCGGGCGTTGCCAGCTCCCACCCCAGTTCGAGCGGCCGCTCCAGACGGAGGCGGGATCGAGCGCCACCAGCACCTCGAGTGCCTCGGGAGGAAGGCCGACCGGCTCACCGTCGGCGAGGACGTCCTCGCTCGAGAGCACGACGGCGCGCGCTCCGAGCACGTGGACGTGCACCGGCTCGCCCGAGTAGAGCTCGCCCCCTGCCCCGCTCCGGACGTATCCGACGGCCGTCCCGTCGGCCTCGTGGAGCACGCCGAGGCCGCCCAGCGCGCCTCCGTTCCATTCGAACCCGTAGGCCCCGCACGCGGACGCGCCGATGGTGAGGAAGGGGACGAGGACACGGACCAGGGAGAGGTTCATGGGATAGCCTTCGAGCGGTGGGGATCCCGAAGAGTACCGCGCTCGGCGCGCCCTGGTCGTGCTCCATGAAGAACGCACACGTCTACGTCTCCCTCGTCGGCCTGACGCTCCTCGGGATCTTCCTCTACGAAGGCCGCGAGGGGGCTCGGCGGTTCCGCGACCCCGAGCAGAGGCTCTACGGCGACGAGACCGCCATGGCCGAAACAAAGGCCGCCCCCCCGCGGCCTCTGCCCGCGGCGACCGAGGGCGAAGGGAGACGGCCGGCTGCAGGGAGCGGGCCTACGCCTTCACTCGACGTCGCCGCGGGCTCTTCTCTCACGCGCGACGCGCTGGTCGGCCTCGACCCAGGGTTCACTCCCGACCTCGAGACGCTCCGCGCGTTGACCGTGGACCTCTGGGACAACCCCGAGTTCCTCCAGCTCACCGAGGAGGAGGCGCGGAGGCTCTTCCCGCTCGACGACGCGATCCCCACCTGGCCGAAGTCGCTCCTCCAGCTCGTGCACGGTCTCCCGACCGACGCGGACCTGGTCGCGGCCATGGGTGACGCTGGCGTGCGCTACACGCTCAACGAGCTCGCCGCGACGGAGTCGGCGATCCTCGAGCTCGACCTGCTTCCGGCGCGCCTGCGCTCGGAGGCCTGGCGCGTGATCCGCGAGGAGCTCGCGATCGAGCGCGCGGCCGAACGCGTTGCTACCGCGACCGCGCTCGACCGCGCCGGGCCCTTCCAGGACTGGCGCCTGCTCTGGCGGCTATACGAGGAGTGGGAGCGGAGCCCGTGAAAACGCCGGAGGAGCTCGAGCGTGTCGAGGAGGCCCGTCGAATCCAGGACCTCGTGGTGCGCCAGCTCTTGCCCGGCTGGCACGCGATCCTCTGCCTCTACTCGCCGCACCCGGACGGCAAGCACCAAGGCGTCCACGTCACGGGGACCGTAGCCATCGAGAACCTCGAGCCCGCGCTTGAGCAGCTCGTCCGGCACGCGCTCGCCGCGAAGAAAACCGGGACGATCCCCGTCCCGGCCCCTGACCCTGAAAGGAAACCCGAAACGTGAGACTAGTTCTCCCAACCCTAGCCCTCCTCGCCTTCGGCACGCTCACGCGCGCCCAGGTGAACGACGGCTCAACCTGGACGGACTCGTCCGGGAACACCGCCACGGTTGACGTCGTCGACGCCGACCCGAGCACCAACGCCGTCACCGTGACCGTGACCGACGCAACGGGCTTCACGCCCCCCGCGAACGGTACCGCCGCGAGCGGTTCCACCGCCGACAAGCCGAAGGCTCAAAGCACCGGCGCCAACACCATGGAGACCAACTCGCCCAGCCCGAACACCTACAGGGTGAGGGACGGCAAGCTCCAGAAGAAGGTAAACGGAAGGTGGGTCAACATGACGAAGACGAAGAAGAAGCGCGCGGTCCGACAGACGCTCGAGCACCTCGCTCCGATCGACGTCCTCCAACACCGAGACCGCGGGGCGCGCTCCTCGAGGTCCTCCCCGGATCCGACCGTAGGATCCATCCCCAGCCGACCCCTTATGACCGGCGAGGAGGGAACCTCCCTCCCCGAAGGCCCGCCGTAGTCGGCCCTAACGTGTCGCGCCCCCTCCCGCTCCGTCAGGCCGAGTACGAGGCTCGTCGCACGGACCTCACGCATTCGGTCCCCTGTGGCGGTTGCGGGGCGCCCATGGCCTGGGTCCAGACGCGCACCGGGGCGCGGATGCCCCTCTCGCTCAGGACGGCGAGGCCCATCCCCTGCCCCGACTGCCTCCCGGACGGGCCCGCGAAGGTGTGCGCCGCGTGCGGGTGCACCGAGGAGGACTGCGCCGCGTGCATCGCGCGCACCGGGAAGCCCTGCACCTGGGCGGCCGACGGCCTCTGCTCGGCCTGCCTCGAGCGCGGACCGCCCACCCCGAGGAGGTGCGCGCGGTGTGCCTCGAGCGGGGTTGTCTACGCCGTCCTCTCTCACTTCGCCGACTGCCCGGAGGCGCGCCGCTACCGGCGCCGCTAGATCCGATCCTCCAGCCAGGCTACGCTCGAGCCCATGTCGAAGGCGAAGCAGATTGACCAGGCCAAGGCGGGGGACGCGGTGGTCGTCCACTACCTCGAGAGCCCGAACGCGATCGTGAGCGAGGCCAAGGGCACGATCGCGAAGCTCCACGGCGACGGTTACGCGGACGTGGTGGCGACGCGGAGCGGTGGACGGGGCGAGATGCGCCTATTCCGCGTCGCGCCCTTGAACCCGAACGCCCTCTATCCGCTCTACCCCGCCTGGGAGCACACGAGCTGAGCGCGTGAGCTCGCCGCGCGTCCTGATCCGGGTCGACGCGGGCGAGCTCCTGAAGGGCGTCGACCGCTTCGACGCCTGGGCGAGGAACCAGCTCCCCTTCGCGACCGCGGCCGCGCTCACGGACACGGCACGAGACGCGACCGCCCACGTCCGCGACGGCCTCGTCGAGCACTTCACCGTCCGGAACCTCGGGTTCCGGAACGCGGTTCAGTACCAGGGCGCGGACAAGCGCGCCCGTCCGATCGAGGCGCGCGTGGGCACGGCCGAGTGGGCCTCCTTCCTGACGCTCCAGGCCCTCGGCGGGACGAAGCGCGGAGCCAGAGGCCACCGCGTGTCCGTGCCCACGGCCGCGGTCAAGCGCACGGCCGGCGGGAGGATCCCGAAGAGGCTTCGCCCCCGCACGCTCCGCGAGTCGCGCCGGCTCCTCGTGGGCGTGCTCGAGCGCCGCGGGCTGATCGCGCTCCAGGTTGGGCGCTCGGTGCGCGTTTTCTTCACCCTCGTCTCGAGCGCGCGGATTCCGAAGCGCTGGCCCCTCGGCGAGGAGGTGAGCGACACCGTCGCCGCTCGCCTGGGTGAGCACTTCGGGAAGCGCCTTAGACAGGCCCTCGAGACCTCGAGGTGAGCGGCCGCCCTCGGGTTTCCGGGATACGGTAAAGGTCGAGCGAAGCGCCGGCCGAGAGCTTTCGACCCTGCAGGCATGAATCCAGAGGAGCTCTACACGTGCGCCGAGCCCCGTGCTCCTGGCCGCGGAGCTCCTCGACGAGGAACTCTAGCGGCCCTCATGAAGGCCTAGCCGGCCTTCGTGGATGGCTTCTGCTTCACTGGCCCGTGGGGGCCATCCCACGACCAGAAGGGGCCGTGCGCCGCTGGTCTCCCGCCGTATGGAACGCGGGACAGGTGAACGTCCACCGAGCCCTGGACCATCGGGTCTCGCTCGATCTCCACGTCCACACGCTCGGTCTCGATGCGGTTTGCCTCGAACCAGGCGCGCCTCCCCGGGAGGTCGAAGGTTTCCAGCAGGCCCGTTTCGTCGTCATGTAGTGCGAGGAGCTTCGCCCGCTCGCTCTCCGGAACCTCGTTCACGTCTCGGAAGACCTGGAAAGGCTCTTCCACCTGGACGACGGGGACCATGGTAGAGACCCCCGACGTGGACCTGGCCCGCTCCGCCGGGCTCATCGCTTCGAGCGTCTTCACCTGGAGCGTTCGCCGCGGCCGAGGTGGATACACGGCGGTGACCGTACCCTCGCGCGTGACGAGGCTCGGGCCCGGCTGGGTGAACGTGACCGCCACGCGGGCGCCCTTCTTCGGCGCCTTGTATGCCTGCGAGGGGCTGTGGTCGGCTGGTTTCGTGGTCGAGACGTCGGGGTGCATCGGAGGGGCTCCTGCTTGGGGTCTACGGGCCTTGAAAGGATAGCGGGCCGGCCCTCCCTCGAGGAACTACCGCGTGAGGTCCTGGCCCGGATGCCCGTCTATGCGGACCTCGCGGAGGTTCTTCAGACCCCGCATCTGGCGCGGGCGCACGCGCCGCACCAGGACGACGTGATCCCCGGCCTCGAGCCTCGCCCACGAAGGGTCGATCCCCGACGACAGCGCGCCCTCGAGCCGCTCCGCGAGCTCGCGGCGCTCCACGTGGGCGGTCACCCATTCCGCGGTATGGCGGGCATCGGCCGTCAGCCCCACGTTGCACGTGGAGCAGGAGGCCGAGAAGTAGGCCGGCTCGCTCACCTCCGCGGGCGGTGTGTCCAGTGTCGCGCGCCCGCCGGATCGTCCTCGGCGCACGGGATCGAAGTCCTAACGCGGTAGACGCTCGAGCCGAGGGCCCAGGCCGCGCGAGCCTCCGGGACTCGAGGGTCGCCGTCGAGGAGGACAACCAGGTCGACAGTCCGGCCGTTCGGGTAGACGTGGCCGACGATGGCCGCGCGCGGGGGCTGGTCCGCCACGTGGTAGAGCACGGTGTCGCCGAGCGTGACGAGCCCTTGGAGGCGGTGAGGCGGTTCGATCGGAGGGCAGGTTGCGTCCATGGGGTGCCCAGGGTAGTGGGTGCCCACGCATCGGCTCAAGCTCGAGGGCCTCGAGCGCCGATCTCCACACCATGAAGAACCAAGCGATTGGACTCCTCCTGGCGCTGGGCCTCGTCGTGTACTGCGCGGTGAAGGCCGGCGCGAAGCTCGAGCAGGTGCGTAAGGACTGCGCCGACCTGCGCCGCGACGTGTACCTGCTCCAGGTGAACGACGAGACCCAGGACGCCCTGGTGTGGGGTCACGAGGAAGAGCTCCAGGAGGCGGGCCTCCTGCTCACGCCGAAGGAACGGTTCGAGCGCGCCACGAAGGAATGGCTCGCCAGCGAAGAGGTTTCCGACCCCACCCCCCCGCGGGTCCTTCCCTCGGGGGGCCCGGCCAGCCGGTGACGCGGGGC
>Ga0137459_1000575_pt1 | contig 12849 bp, 9 predicted proteins | sample EasRivERMGT700_2_FD_104908 | JGI IMG/M metagenome (GOLD analysis project Ga0137459, IMG submission 104908) | Soil microbial communities from meander-bound floodplain in the East River, Colorado, USA - East River MetaG ERMGT700_2 | ecosystem: Environmental > Terrestrial > Soil > Floodplain ...
CCGGCGCTGGTCGCCGGCGGCCTGTCCTCGGTGGCCGCGAGCGTGACCAACACGGTCGCGCTGTGCCCGGGGTACCTGGGCGCGACGCTCGCCCAGCGTCGCGATCTCGCCGGCCAGCGCGCGCGGGCCGTGGTGCTCCTGCCGGCTGCCGCGGTCGGCGGCGTGCTGGGCGCGGTCCTCTTGCTCTACACGGGCGAGGCCGCGTTCAAGGTGGTCGTGCCGTACCTCATCCTGTTCGCCGCGGTCCTGCTCGCGGTACAGGACCGGCTGCGCGGCTGGCTGCTCGCCCGCGGCAGCGCCGGCCATTCCGAGGCGTGGGCGATCCTGCCGATCGGCCTGGCGGCGATCTACGGCGGCTACTTCGGCGCGGGCATGGGCGTGATGCTGCTCGCGGCGCTCGCGGTCGGCGACTCGCTGACCCGGCTCAACGCGCTCAAGCAGTTTGTCTTGCTCACCGTCAACGTCGCCGCGGCCGTCGTGTTCGTGTTCTCCGATCAGCTCGACTGGCCGATCGCGGGCGTGATGCTCGCGGCGTCGCTCGCCGGCGGCGCGCTGGGCGGCATGGTCGCGTCGCGGATCCCGCCGGCGATCCTGCGCTGGACGGTGGTCACGCTCGCCGTGGTCGTGGCGGCGATCTACTTGATCCGGTGATCGGTTGCGCCGGGCGTGCGGGCCGCGCGGGGCGTGCGCTCCGGGAGAACGCGGACACGCGCGCTGGCGACGCGGACCTGGGTCCGTCGCTCGTCCGTTGACTGCCGGATCGAGCATGGAGGGCGGCGCCATCTCCACGACCGGCCGGCGATCCACCACCCGGCCGTGCAATTTATCTCGCGACGTGACCCAGTTCGCGTCGCTGCGCTGCGCGTTGTCGCCGGCGCGAGGACGGAATGCATGCACGTCGATTGGACTCGTCGTGCCTCCATCGGTGGATGCGACAGTTGGTCCAGCTGGACCAAGTGGCCTGACAACGCTAGCGTCGAGCATGCCGCCGACCGTGTGCAATCTCTATGAAGCCAAGGCGAAGCACTCGCAGCTCGTAGACCGTGCGGCAGCGGGGTGAAGAGACCTGTCGATACCCAACCAGAAGGCGCGCTCTCTCGAGATCAGTGCTGAGCGCGTATGGACAACGGCCAAGCTGTTCGTTGAGCCCAAGCACGTGGGCGGGGAGCTCGAGCCCTCGAAGCGCCCGCACTCGCCGAACTCCTCCGCGACGTGGAGGTCGGCCACGTGGCGCGGGTCCTGACCCGCCACACCGACCGCCTGCGGACCGTCCGCGCGTACCTCCTGGAGGAGGACTTCAACCACTTCTGGACCTACCCCTCTGCTACTTGGGCCGGAAGTTCCTCGACCGGTGGTGCGAGATGGTCATGCGCAGCGGCATCGCTCCGATGAAAGCCAAGGCGAGGATGCTGCAGTCGCATCGCGACATGATACTCGATTACTTCCTCGCCAAGAAAGAGTATTCCTCCTGCGTTGTCGAAGGCCTCAACACGAAGGTCAAGTTGGTCACTGGAAAGTCCTACGGGTACCGGATGACGGCGACCATCAAGATCGCGCCTTTTATTTATTCCATTGGACGCTTACCCGAGCCCGAATCGCCCACAGATTTGCCTGAGGAGTCTTCCGCGGTTTACGCGACCGCCAACACGAGCACTCTGTACTCCCATGCCCGGCCAGAACTTCGCGCTCTGAAGTAGCATACTGGATGCAGCGTCATAGTCGCCAGAACGAGGAACCGACGGAGATGGACGGCACGACGTGGAAGAGCCGAGGTGATACATCCTCGATGCGGGTTCCCATGATTTGGCCCTTGACGCTGTCCACGATGATGTCCACTGTCAGACGTACCTGGAATTCCTTGTACGGGCGCCACTCGACAAAGCCGCTGAGTTGCCCCCGCTTCTCGAGCGGCGCCGTCTTTGGATACTCATCCCCGAGGCCGAGCTCTGTGGTGCAGCCGCCTGCCTCTCGGCAGGAATAGAACAGCGCCGTGATCCCGCCTCCGATCCCGGGCTGGAATCCGGTCTGGTCTGGAGTTGACCAGAGATACATGCCAGCGAGGTCAACGCCGACGTAGTACTCGGCTGTGTATGGTGTGCCCTCCATGGCAGCGGTACGGTCCCAGCGGTACCCGCCACGCCCCTGCAGCAAGACCGTTCGGGCGGGGTAGAACCGGACGGCGCCGCCTAGGTCGAAGTTGCGAAGGCGCCTGGAGAAGGCGTCCCGCGGCTCTCCTGGTCCCTTGCCTGCCATTGGAGCGATCTCGGGAGCATCGGTGATTGGAAACCCTCCGAGCGCGCTATAGAAATTGACACCGATGCTCTTCGCATATGCCTGGGTCAGACGCTCCGCTCTTGACTTCATGGCGACATGGTCATCGGCTTTTCGTTTCGCAGCTGTGGAGCTCTCGACGTATTGCATACTCGCACTCGTCAGGGTGATATAGGCGTCGCGGAATGGCAATGTGGCTTCGTCGGCCGCTGTCGACCCGGTGTACAATTCCGGTTTGTCATGGTTGAGAGTGCGCGCTGGCGGCTTGAGCTTGCTAGTCAATTGGTCCGCGAGGACAGCCAGGTTTGTTTGCGTCGAGTTCCGGCACATTTGATCGATCACGTTCGCCTTCGTGCAGGCCAGCGACGTGGTAGCGCATTGAGCCGTATATGTCCTGGCGCGGTCACACACGGCATCAACGGCAGTTGCCATCGCCTCTCGCTGCGCCGCGAGGCTGTTTCTGCAAGAAGTTTTCAACTCCTTATCAAGGGTGGTATCGCAAGTGTCCAGCGGCGTGTCTGCCAGGTACCTGCGCGCCGAGTTATAGCCCCAGGCCAAGCCCACCCCAAAGGCACCGGAATTCTCCACATGGACGCCGATTCGCGTCTCAGAGAGCCACCATTTGTACTTGTACTGCGGGGTCAGAAACGGCGCGACGGTCAACGTCGTCAGCGTCTTGTCTGGCGACCGCAGGCTGAATCGAGTGGTGACGAACTCCATGTCAAACAAGTTCGGCTGGCCGCGAACGTCGCCCCCGACCGTCGGTACGGCCGCGCCGGACTCGACCATCTTCGACTCGGCGGCTCCATCGTCCGCGTCGGCGATGCGAAGCGTGGCAACGCCAAGCGCGACGAACACGAGAAGCAGCGTTCTCATGAGGCCTCCGGGATGGTGAGCGTCTTGTCGTGGTCGCTCATCTCGTTGGGAGGGATGTCCCGAGTCTTCACGAACGTTTCGATCCTCCCTGGTTCGACGGTATCATCATAGAGCGCATCGACTTCGAACCCCCGCAAGACATGGTTGGTGACGTCGTCTACGAGGATCCGCAGTACCCACTTCTGCTCGGCACCATACGCCACGAAGCGCGGAGCGATATGAAGCCGCTCCCTCGCGTGTATGCTCGACGGATGATCTCTCTCCGCGCCGCTTTCCTCGAGCACCCTCACGGTGTCGCCCGAAGCAGTGAGGATGCGAAGCCCGATTCGGGAATGCGATGATCTCCAACGGAACTCCAATTTCACGACGCCTCCTTGTTGTGTGAATACATAAGCATCTTCGTTGCCTTTCACCTTGCGGAGGTGACAGGAGTCCACTGTTGGACATGCAAGAGGACAGCGACTTCATCGACGGTGAGCGACCCACATGAACAGCGACTCACTGGTGTCTCCGCTGAGGAGGCGCGCATGTGGCCCTGAGGGGAAATGTGCCGCTGCCCAGGGGGCCGCAGCGGGATCGCCGCGTGACGGTGAACGGAAGCATGCGAGGCAGCGTGCGCCAGGCTCCGCGCGCCGCGGGGAAGACTTGAGGACAGATCATGTGGGCTCCTTGTGGCCGCAACGTCGTAGGTGCGTCGCTCGGGTCGATAGCAACCGTCGTGCCGCCCCGGATCCGAACAAGATCCGCGAGTAGCACCGCGGCTCGTGTGCGTGTGCGTGTGCGCGTTGCACACGAAGCTTGCACATGTGCAACAAGCATGGCCGGGCGTACGGCTACGGCTATCCGAGTTAGACTAGACTACGCAGCGTGGCAGCGTCGGATCACACGGAGCGGCAGGACGACTCGGCGTTCGCCGGCAGGTCCGCGCTGAGTCGCGCCGCGCACGTGCGTGTGGTGTTTGGCGAGCCGGCGCTGATTCGTGAGCTCGACTCGCGCGGCACGAGCTTTGGCCGCACGAGCGACTGTGATGCCGCCGACGTGGTGTTCGACGACGCCCGGATGTCCCGCCGTCACGCGCGGATCGTGCACGACACCCTGGGGTGGCAGCTGCTGGATCTCGGAAGCCGCAACGGTGGCTACGTCAACGGTGCGGCGCTGCGGCCCCACACCGCGGTGGCGCTTCATGATGGTGCCGTGATCCGGCTCGGAGACTCGATCTTCGTGTTCCGGACCGAGGCGAGCCCGCCGCGCGAGGCCGAGAGTGACGCGTTTCCCGGCGGGTCATTGCCCGCGAGCCGCGTCCGTGACCGTTTGCGCAAGCTCGCAGGCGCATCCGGCCACGTGCTGATCCTCGGAGAGACCGGGACCGGCAAGGAGCGCGCGGCCCGCATGATCAGGCGAGAGGGCTGGCCATTCGTGCCACAGAACTGCGCGGAGCTGACCCGCGAGCTCGCCCGCTCCGAGCTATTCGGCCACGTGCGGGGCGCATTCAGCGGAGCCAGCGCGGCCAAGCCGGGCCTCGTCGAGATCGCCGCGAACGGCGTCCTGTTTCTGGACGAGATTGGAGAGCTGGCCCTCGACGTGCAAGGCGATCTGCTGCGCTTCCTCGAGGATGGAACCTATCGCCCGGTCGGCGCGACCGATCTCCGCCGAAGCACGGCACGCGTCGTCGCCGCCACCAACGTGAATCTCGAGGATGCCGTCCTGCGGGGGGGCTTTCGACGCGACCTGCTCGCTCGGCTTCGCGCCTCCAACACGCCGCTACAGTTGCCGCCGCTCCGCGAGCGCCGAGAAGACATCCTCAGCTGGGCCGACTACTTCCTCCGCGAGGCCGGCGTTGCTCCGGCACGCGCATGGAATGCCGGGGCTGCCGAGTGCCTGCTGCTCGCCCGGTGGCCCGAGAACCTGCGCGAGCTTCGCGGCATCGTGCGCGAGCAGGCCGGCAGCGAGCCTCGCTGGCCGGTGTCATCGAGCGCACTGCCCGAATTCCTCCAGTCATACCGCCTGTCGCTGCGTCAGACCGACGACGCCGGGGTGCCGGCCAGGCCCGCCGAGCCGGGCGTCGCGCCGGCCAGGCCGAGGACGCTCAGCACAGATCCGACGCGCGACGAGATCGTCGCTGTGCTGAAGCGCACGAACGGGCAGATGCGGGCGACCTCCGAGGCGCTCGACATCGATCGTCGCAAGCTGTACCGGTTGTGCGAGCAACATGGCATCGATTTTGGAGCGTACCGTCCCATGGCGAACCGGGACGAGGACTGATCTGGTCCGCGACGACTCGCATCGAAAGGGATGGAGATGACGACACAATCAAGAACCTGCCTAGAGCCCAATATTCTCGCCAATCAAACGTATGCCCAAAAAATATATGGCGACAATGCTCTATTTTCTCTTGTAGATGTTCTCATCACGAAGCGTAACGTCAACGCCAATACCATTACGTTTCTCGCTATGAATGCCAAACCAGGCCACCCAGGCGAACCAGGCGGACTAGGCGAGTACACGGTGGAGTGGGGAAAAAAGGAGGTGATGTGGGCCCCGTGCTCGAGTACCCTGCAGTCGAACGCCACGCACGACAACCCCGGAGATCCGCCCCTGGAGGACTCGATTGGGAGTCTCTGGTTTCACATCGACTTCCTGAAGCAGAAGACGAATTTGCTGTATGATATCCCGAAGTGGCCTCGCTCTCTCGGTGCTGAACCACCGCCTGCACACGGACCGCAGGCGGCGCCCCTGGTTCAGGAGTTCTATGAAACGCTGGAGGTCTGGCCGTCGAGCGTCGTCGTGAGCGGAGTCGAGCTGAAGAATGGTCGCCATTACGAGGGCAGCGTCGATCTGCTCAACCGGCGGCTCGCCAAGCCCGGCCAGACGATCCAGGCCGATCGTAAGGCGCCGATGAAGCTGGAGCTCACCCCCTACGGTTTCAAGCAGTTCAACACGCACTTCGATGGATTTAAGCATCTCAAGCGCGCCTTGCAGCTGCTTCGCGAACCCGGCAACGCTGACCAACCAACCGACCCGTTCTTCCTCGCCGAAGCGCTCCGCGTGATCGCGGCTTGTGTCGAGGACTCCGGGAGTGCGCTGCCGGAGCAGCGTAAGCTCCTGCAGTCATTCGTGCCGGGCCTGGCTCCGTGACCTCGCCGTCGGGTCTCTCCTGCGTTCATTGAGTTGAAGAGGCTCGACCGGCGCGAAGTAATCCCCCTCTTCGCGGACAGCGGAATCGAGCTTGATCAGACGAAGCAGTCGCCCGTTCGCAATCAGCTCGCCCCTCCACAGCTTGTCTTTGACGTGTACCTCGACGACCACGTCCGGGGCAGCGAGCACCCCCCGAATCGGGACGCGTTGCCATCGTGCGCTCGCAAGCGCCTCGTGGATCTTCGGCGAGATACCTTGTTGGACGAACTCGAGTTTCTTGGACTCGCCGATCGGTACGATGATCGGCGCCGGGCCGGTTGCCTCGTCGACCCGGTTGCCTTCTGACGTCGTGAGCCGATCCGGGAACCTGAACAGTCCCGTCGTAGCATCGAAGTAAGCCGCGTTGATCGGGTCGACGGCTGCGCCGACCTGCCGGCATCGCCACATCCGCGCGAGGTCAAATACCAGCGTCCCGCCGTCTGCGACCGCCCCGGAGAACCCACCGGTCGGAGCACCGACCGTGCATCCCAGCAGCCTCACCTCAGTGTGGGGCTCGATGACGCCTTCGAGCAAGATATACGTGTTTGGCGCACTGTCTAGCAGATAGATGCCAAGACGATTCGAAGGGCGGCCGGTCCACGTCGCTCCGAGCCACAACTCGCCGATCCTGCCATGTCCGACGAGCTGGATCAGATCCTTGCCGGGCGCGTGAGTCTTCAAGATCTCGAAGAGAACCTCGATGGTGCCCGCCCGCATCAGTCGATGCGTCGCTTTGTCGATGCGCTTCCGGAGCTGGGTCACCACGTCCTGGATGGCTGGGTCACCCTCGACATCATCGGGCACCTGTCCGACCGCCTGGTCGTCGTGGTCTGTCGTCGATGGGTTCGCCGGGTCTCTCGCCACGATAGTCAGAATGTTCATAGTTCCTCCTGATGCGGCACCAACTGCAAGAACCATGAACAGTTCATTGGCCATTCCATTTCAACTGCTCCCGCGGCCCATCGCCGGCGCACCGGATCCCGATGCTGAACGTGAACTGGCGAGCTTCGCGGGCATTGCGGAACACCGTCGTCGCCTGCTCGAGCTCCGGGGGCGACTCGACATCGCCGCCGCGCACCTCGCGCAGCGGAGTGGCCTGGGACTGGCCGCGACCCGAGATCCACTCCGAGACATTGCCCACGAGTTGCAGCGCGCCGTACGGGCTGGCACCACAGCCGAGCGCGTCAACCGGCGCTACCCAGTCATGACCGTCGGCGATGCCGTCGACGTTGGCGCACCGGATGTCCGGGGTGACACCCCACGGGAACAACCGACGCGGCGACGGGTTGAGCTTACCGTCCAGGGTGAGCCCGCCGCGGGCGACCTTGGTCCACTCGTAGTCGCTCGGGAGCCGCTGGCCCATGTTGCGGCAAAACGCCTCGGCCTCGAAGGCATCGATCGAGGTGACCGGCGCGGAGGGATCGCCCGAGTGACCGAGGCCTCCAGCCGGATACTTGGGGCTCGGGTATCCGGAGTGTGCGCTCAGCTGCGCGAAGGCGGCGAACCGCGCATTCGAGACCTCCGTCCGGTCGATTCGGTAGCTCTCGAGGTCGACGACGACCTCGGGTTCGACGTAGCCCAGAAACCGCGTCGGCGGCTCGCCGGGGCCTCCGTAGATGAACGCACCGCCAGGGACAAGCACCGTACCGGCGCGACTCGCCTGGCACGTCGGGACTGGAATCTCGAACGTGTGGAGCGGTCCGCTGCGATCCGCGTAGCCCGGCAACGCCTGGAGTCGGATCCAGGACGGGGCGCAGCTCTCGCCGCGCCGCCCTCGGCCGTCGATACGGAGGAATGCCATTCCGCCGCGAACGTCGACACGGTCGAGCAGCTCGGCGCCGTGCGCGGCAAGGTGCTCGACGAGCACGCGCTCGATGCGGCGCCCGGGTTCGTGCTCGGTCTCGGCGGCACGCTCATGGAGCTCCCAGCCCAGCGCCGGTACGTCCTGGACATCGACCGGATGACGCGCGCCATCGACCCAGTCGTACGGTTGCAGGCTGAGATCGAAGCGACCGAAGTTGGCCGCGGCGTTCTCCGCTGCGAGCTTCTGGCGCCGAAACTCGATCGCCAGGTACACGGAGATCGAGGTGACCGCAATGCAGGCGGCACCGATGAGCGTCCAGCGGATCCGCGACCGCTGCCGTGCGCGGCGGTGGCGCTCGTTGCCGGCCGCGAGGAATTCCTCGACCGGGGCCGGGAGCGCGAGCCCGAGCTGGGCGATGCGGTGGTGCGCCGCCGCGAGCTCCTCCACGCTCCACGTCTCGACCTCGCGTCGGCCGCGGCGGTGCCAGAACGAGGTCGCCTCCTCAAGCTCGCTCAGGAGGCGGCGCTCGTCGCGCGACTCGTCGAGCCAGCGTGCGAACTGTTTCCAGGTCCGGAGCAAGGACTCGTGCGCGATCTCGACCATCGCGGTCTCGCTGCCCTGTGCGATGCGCTGCACGACCAGCCGCGACGAGATCAGCCGATCGAGCACGCGGCGCTGGGCCGACTGGTCTTCCGGCGGAGCGCTTGCGAGCAGGCGCTCCCGCTCCACCGGCTTGCGCGTGGTGCCAACGACGAGCCCGATCAAGATCTGGCGTGCCGCGCGCAGCTCCGCGGGTGACAGGTCCGCGAGCACACCATCAGCGTGGCGTGCGAGGGCCCCCGCCACACCGCCGATCCGCTGGTAGCTCGCGCTGGTCAGTACGCGGCGCTCCGTGTCGCGAGCATCCCATAACGCACGACACGCGAATTGCAGCAGCGGTAGCTCGGTCGCGGGATCATCGCCGAGCTCGGCGAGCATCTCGTCGCCGAGCGACGGTTCATCGAGGCGATAGCCGAAACGTTCGAGCGGAGCGGTGATCGTATGCCGGAGCTCGCCGGCATCGAGGCGCTTGAGGACGAACAGCGAGCGCAGGTCCGTGAGGTGACCGAGGAAGTCATCGCGCACCGTGAAGACCACGCGGACGGGCTCGAGGGGATCCTCGGCGGCCATCACGAGCAGGCGCAGGAACCCATGGGCGTCGCGCTCGGAGGCGCCCTGTGTGAACAGCTCCTCGAGCTGATCGACGACCACGAGGATCTGGGTCCCCGTCGCACCGGCGACCGTGGCGAGGCGCGCAGCGAGCAGCGTCGGTGTGCTGCGAAGCTCGTCGGCGAGCGCGCGTCGGGGCACGGGGCCGCTGGCCGCGCCACCCGCGCCGGCCTCGAGGATGTGACGAGCCAGTGAATCGAATGGATCGGTCCCGGGCCGCAGCGCCAGGATCGTCCAGCGCTCGCGGGCGCGGAGCCGGGGGATCACACCGGCGAACACGAACGAGCTCTTGCCGACACCCGACGGCCCCACGACCGGGAGCAGGGAGGTGGTGCGCAGCCGTTCCACGAAGGCGTCGATCTCGAACTGTCGCCCAAAGAAGTAGCGAGCGTGGCGTTCGCCGAACGATGCGAGCCCGCGGTACGGCCCATCCTCGAGAGCCAGCTCGCCGCGACCATCGAGGACCTCGTCGAGGGTGCGATACCAGTCCGCAGCCGAAGGCCGCGCCTGCGGATCACGCTCGAGCGAGCGCGCGATGAGGTCGGCGAGCGGTTCTGGGAGACCGGCGCCATCGCTTCGTCGGGGCGCACGGTCGACGGCGAGCACCTGCTCGCGGCGCCGCAGCGTGTCGTCGCCGAACGGATGCCCGCCGGTCAAGAGCCCGACCGCGATGACCGCGAGCGCCCAGATGTCGACGCGATCGGTGGCTCGCTCGCGGAGCCACTGCTCGGGAGCCATCCAGTCCGGTGTCCCGTACACCCCGTCTGCGAGCGAGGTCGCGGTGTGGGCCAACCCGAAGTCCACGACGCGCAGCCGGCCGTCTCGCGCGAGCATGATGTTGCCCGGCTTGAGATCACAGTGCACGATCCCAGCCGCGTGGGCGTGTACGAGCGCGTCGGCGAGCGCACGTAACGTGCGCAGACTCTCGTCGCGGCTGAGCGCCTCGCGATCACAGCGCTCCTTCAGCGACTCTCCATCGACATATTCGAGCGCTAGGTACGGCGCATCGCGATGTTCGCCGACATCGTACAGCTGCACGATGTGGGGATGATTGAGTGACGCGATCACGCGCGCTTCGTCGAGGAAACTCGACAGCCCCGCCTCACCGACCCGCTCACGGCGGACGAGCTTGAGCGCAACCGATCGGCCGAGTGTCAGATCACGGGCCAGGTAAACGATGCCCATTCCACCTTGACCGAGCTGGCGACCCAGCTGGTAGCGGCCGATGATGTCCCCGATGCCAGGCTCGTTTCCGCGAGGCTCGCCCTCACGCTCGAACGGTGTATCACCGTGCGATAGCGTCTCCATCCAGAAGGAATTGTGCGCCTCGCGCTTCGAGCGCAGGTAGCCCGATCTGCCGCAAAATTGCGGCAGATCGGCGATACGGGCAGCACATGTGCACTGCCCGAGTGTGCAGCGACGCGCACACACAAGGCCTCGGATCGAGGCGCTGCACCTCGGCATGCCGGCTGCACTGCAGCCTGGTGGTGAGACGAAGCCCTCGAGCTGCGGTCGCCCTCGCGATCCTGGGTGTTGCGGTACGGACTACTCGCGCGGAGCCGTCGTGCAGCGTGCCGCAAGAGGAGGCCACGTGGAAGAACGACGACTCGAGCACAAACACGATCACGCGAATCGCGCTACGGTTCGTATGTCAGGATCAGATCCTCAACGGGGAGCCGTATCCGCCGGGGCCTGCTTGGTATTTTCACGTGTCCGGTGAGTGCGAGCCGAGCGACTGCGACTGGGGCGAGGTCGGTGCCCAGCGGCTCGGCTCCGGCTACGCATATGGGGTGTACGATCACGGGTTCGCGAAACGATTCGTGTGGGTGCGGATGTCGAATCATCGTCCGGGACACCTGTGGATCTATGTCTGGACTGACTTCGCCGATGCGCGCCGCAACGATTACGCGATCCAGGCGTGGTTCCACCGCGAATGAGGGACGCCATGCACAAGATGATCATCGCCTCGATCCTCGCCAGCGGGTTCGCCGCGAGTAGCTGCAAAGACCAGACGTCTGCTCCCGCCGGCGGACCTGCGCGCCCGAACCTGCGTGCGAAGCCCGGCAACGATCTCCCCGCCGCGATGATGTCCGACCTGGATCCCGCCCTGGCGCGCGGCCGGATCGCAGCCGCGAAGGGCCGGCGGTCGCTTCCGACCGAAGTGATGGGGCCATCGGATGAGGCACCCACGAGAGCGCAACCGTGACGCCCAACCGTGACCGGTGGCTCGAATGCTCACAGCTGCCTCGCCCGAGATGCGGGATGCGCTAGCATCGCCGACACCAGTCGCTCGCCGGTCACGTCCGCTCCCTGCTCCGCGGCATCCCTCGCCACCTGTAGCTTGGCCTGGATCGTGGACCGTGGCCTGGTTCGCCATTATACGACCTGTGTCTCCACACGGCCGCGGTGTGTGCGCCCTTGCCGATTCGCCGCCGGAGCTGTTCGCGCAGCCGAGTCCGCGACCACCTGGCGATCACTGGCCAGTGCCCGTCGCAGCGTGCGCGGTAGCGACGGCCTGCGTGCCTGGTGCGACGGCTTCTCCTAGCACGCGGGCGTCGTGGTCCCCGACTACGACCGCGAGGCGCTCGAGCGTCAGTGCCGCTACGGCACGCGCCTGCGTTCGCCCACGAACGGCTGGCTGGACCGCGACGGTCGGATCTCGTACCAGCTCAAGCGCCCCTGGCCCGACGGTCGCACTCACCTGGTGCTCGAACCGGTCGCGTTCTTGCGCCGCTTGATCGGCATCAGCCCGCTACCGAGGCGCCATCTGGTTCGGTATGCGGGGTGTTCGGCCCTGCCAGCTCCGCGCGCAAAACAGCTCCGCGCGCTGGTCCCCGATGCCGATCCGGCCACCGCGGCGAGCCCACGGTGCCCGGCACCCGGTGCGCCCGCCAGCTTGGGTCGGCGCCGGCTCCCTTGGGCCGACCTGCTACGCCGCGTCTTTGCCGGCATCCGCCCGGCATGGGGTCCGCTCGTGGTCGTGGTCGGCGACTTGCTGACTCGGGTCAACGCGCTCAAGCAAGCTGTCTCGCTCACCGTCAACATCGCCGCCGCGGTCGTGTTCGAGGTTGCGAACACATCCGTGACCACGTCAACGCGCAGCGCAGCGGCGCGGGCTGGGTCAGGGCGCGAGATAGATTGCACGGCCGGGTGGTGGATCGCCGGCGAGTCGTGGAGATGGCGCCGCCCTCCATGCTTGATCCGGTGGTCGACGGACGAGCGCACGACCCAGGCCCGCGTCGCCAGCGCGCGTGGCCGCGTTCTCCTGCGGACTTCGCGGCGCCGGGACCCACCGCATGCGCGCTACTTGACCTCGATCGCGACCAGCGAGCGGAGGTCGCCGCTCGGGTTCCAGCCCTCGCCGGTCTTCTTGAGCACGCGGAACCGCAGCGAGCCTTTCTTGTTGAGCTTGATGAACGGACGCGTGTTGGCGTCGAAATCTTTCCTGTCGAGCGTCAGGTTCGTGCCCGAGACGTCGCTCAGCACCAGGTGCTCGTAGGCCTTGACGCCGGCCG
>Ga0137459_1000576_pt1 | contig 12846 bp, 7 predicted proteins | sample EasRivERMGT700_2_FD_104908 | JGI IMG/M metagenome (GOLD analysis project Ga0137459, IMG submission 104908) | Soil microbial communities from meander-bound floodplain in the East River, Colorado, USA - East River MetaG ERMGT700_2 | ecosystem: Environmental > Terrestrial > Soil > Floodplain ...
CAGCTTGCGGCGCAGGATCTGGACGTTCATCGAGATGCTGGTCAGCGGCGTGCGGATGTCGTGCGCGATCGCGGCGGCGAACTGGCCGAGCGCGGCGAGCCGGCGCGCGTCGTGGAGCTCGGAGACGGCCTGCGCGCGCTGGACGGCGAGCGCGACGCGCGCCGATAGATCGCGGGCGACCACGTAGGTGTCGCGGTCGATCAGGCCGCCGTCGAGGTAGAACGCGCCGACCAGGATGCGATCGGCGCCGAGCGCCGGCACAATGAAGCACGCCGGCAGCTCGGAGATCTCGTCTTTGCGCAGCGGCTCGCCGACCGCGAGCTGCGCGGCGAGCGCCGGGGACAGCTCGGTGTTCGCGAGCCAGCGCACGGCCGCACCGTCGCCGATCGACGAGATCCGGCGGCTCGCCTCGGCGATCGCGGCGTCGGCGTCGGCCGGCAGCGGATCGCCCTGGACGCCGAGCCGGCGGGCGCGGCGCTCGTCGAGCCCGGCCAGCACGCGGCGCTCGACGCGCGGGTACATCGCGTAGCCGATCGCGGCGAGCGCGAGCGGCACGAGCGCGGCGCCGAACAGCGCGAGCTGCTGCAGGCGGCCCGGCTCGACGTAGGCCAGGGCCGCGGTCACCGCGCCGCCGCCGCCGAGCATGACGAGCAGCGCGACGGTCGCGATCGTGACGACCTCGGCGGCCGACGAGCGGATCGAGAACAGCTCGCTGCGCAGCACCGCGGTGCCGATCACGGTGAAGCTCACCATCGTGGCGAGCGTGGTCTCGGCCCACACCGCCGCCTCGAACACGCCGAGCACCGACCCCAGGGCGTAGACGAGGAAGCCAAACCCCCAGCGGAACCACAGCATCGCGATCACGATCCGCGCGTCGCGCTGGTGGGTCTGCGCGTAGGCGCGCGCGCCGAGCACGAAGACCAGCAGCGTCGCGGGCCCGAAGAATACCAGCTCGGAGACCAGGTTGGCCGAGGTGGCCAGGTCGTCTGGCTCCATGGTGCGCGCGGTGATCGCCAGCCCGATCGCGCCCCAGGCGAGCATCGCGCCGCGCCACCGCCACGACATCGGCCGCCGGCGTGGGAACGCCGAGATGAACTCGAGCGTGATCATCGCCAGCGCGATCGTGCCGACCATGCACGGCACCATCACCCCGCGCGCGATGATCGAGCCGCCGGTCAGCACGTTGACGCCGCGCCACGCCGTCATCGCGGCGTCGGTCAGCGCGAGCAGGCCGAACATCAGGTTGTCGCGCCGGCGCCAGCCGCGCAGCACGAGCGCGGCGTACGACGCGCCGACCGTGGCGATCGCGAGCGGAATGACGCCGACGTTCACGACGCCTGGTCCTTGTCGCCGAGCTCGCGGCGCAGGCCGTACTCCTCGATCTTGCGGTCGAGCGTCGGCCGGCTGATGTCGAGGATCGCGCAGGTCCGGCGCTTGTTCCAGTCGGTGTGCGCGAGCACGCGGACGATGTGGCGGCGCTCGATCTCGCGCAGCGTCGGCAGCGCGCCCTCGGCGTCGGCCTCCGCGCCGTGGCCGGCGGGATCGCCGTGGGGCGCGGCGGCGCCGATCGGCAGCAGTGTCTCGTCGAGCACGTCGGCCTTCGCGAGCACGACCGCGCGCGTCAGCATGTTCTCGAGCTCGCGCACGTTGCCGGGCCAGGTGTGCGCCGCCAGCCGGGCGAGCGCGGCGGGGGTGACGTAGCGAACGTCCTTGTCGAGGTCGCGGTTGATCTTCGCGAGCAGGCCGTCGACCAGGATCGGGATGTCCCCGGCGCGCTCGCGCAGCGGCGGCAGCACGATCTCGACGACCCGCAGCCGGTAGAACAGGTCCTCGCGGAACGTCCCCCGGGCGACCATCGCGGGCAGATCGCGGTGGGTCGCGGCGATGATGCGCGCCTCGAGCTGCATGGGCCGGGCGTCGCCGACCCGCTCGAACGTCCGCTCCTGCACCACGCGCAAGAGCTTGGCCTGTAGATCGAGCGAGATCTCGGCGATCTCGTCGAGGAACAGCGTGCCCTTGCCGGCGAGCTCGAACCGCCCCGGGCGATCCGCGATCGCGCCGGTGAACGCGCCCTTGACGTGGCCGAACAGCTCGCTCTCGAGCACGCCGGGCGCCAGCGCGGTGCAGTTGACCGCGACGAACGGCCGATCGCGATCCGCCGACGAGAAGTGGATCGCCCTGGCGACCAGCTCCTTGCCGGTGCCCGACTCGCCCGCGATCAGGACCGGCGCGCGCGTCGTCGACACCGCGCCGATCTGCTTCCACACGTCGCGGATCGCCGCGCTCTTGCCGAGGATGTCGCCGACCAGCCGCGCCTCCGCGGTGCGGGTCACGAACTCCTCGAGCTGGTCCCGGGTGTCGCGGCTGTCGAGCGCGCGCTTGATCACGAGCCTCAGCCGATCGATGTCGATGGGCTTGACCAGGTACTCGTAGGCGCCGAGCTGGATCGCCTTGACCGTCGATTGCATGTCATCGCGCGCGGTCACCACGACGACGGTCGGCGGGCGCGGCCGATCGACGAGCGCGGTCAGCACGTCGAACCCGCTGCCGCCGGGCAGGCCCAGATCGAGCAGCATCAGATCGGCGCTGTCGGCGGACGCCACCGCGCCCGGCGCGTCCTGCGCCGTCGTGACCTCGTAGCCCTCGCCGCCGAGGAACTTCTCGAGCGTCCGCCGGATCGATCGATCGTCGTCCACGATCAGGATACGCGCCACAGAGCTCACCTTTCAGGTCATTCCACGGACCGTGCCAGCGTAACCCGGCGAAGCTCCGTGCGCCGGGGGGGCATCCACAGTAACGAAACGTTTCGGGGATGGCGACGACTTGATGCGCGGCCGTCGCGCCGCGCACGCCGCCTCCTACTTGGTTTCGATCGACAGGATCCGGCGCTCACTCCTGCCGGGCCCCCACATCTCGGGGATCTGCTTGACGTGGTCCGCCTGTGGTTGGGCGAGCTTCACGTTGATACACGCGGGCAGCCCGCTCGCCAGCGCGCGCTTCACGGCGGGCTCGAGCTCGCCGGGATGGGACACCAGCTCGCCGTGTGCCCCGAGCGCCTCGGCGACCAGGTCATAACGTACGAAGCCGAGATCGCAGGCGACGTTCTCCTGGACCTTGTAGGCGTGCTTCTGCCACAAGACTTCATATCCCCAGCCGGCGTCGTTACCGACGATCAGCAGGATCGGGACCTTGTACTTGACCGCGGTCGCGAGCTCGAACGGATAGAACCCGAAGGCGCCGTCCCCGAGGAACACGACGACCTGCTTGTCGGGATTGGCGAGCTTGGCCGCGACGCCCCAGGGAATCGATAAGCCGAGCGAGGACATGCCCCAGCGCATCACCTGCGCGCCGTGCCTGGCCCGCGCACACGAACGGATCCAGCAGCCGAAGTTGCCATAGTCCACGCCGACGATCGCGTCGTCGTTCAGCAGCTTCATGACGCCAGCGTGGAGCTGGAGCGGATGGATCGTCCCGTCGACCGGACGTGACAGCTCGGCGAACCGGCGGTCGCGCTCCGCGGCGGCGGCCCGCAGCTCGTTGACCAGCGGAGACTCGACCCACTGGACCTGGGACGTGGTGGCGCGCGCGGAGAGCTGCTCGAGCGCGGCTCGCGCCTCGCCGACGACCCCGATCGCGACCTCTCGGTTCTTGCCGAGGTGGCGCGCCTCGATATCGATGTGGATGAGCTTGGCGTCGGGGGCGAACGCGCGGGCGTCGCCGAAGCTCAGGTTGAAGTCGATCCTGCCGCCGACGACGAGCACGACATCGGCGCTGGCCAGCAGGCGCGCGGCCGGGTTCGCGATGGCCTCGGCGCGCCCGAAACACAGCGGGTGATCGTCGGACAGGCAGCCGTGCCCGAGGTCCGCGGTGAAGCAGGGGATGCGGGTCGTCTCGACGAACCTCGCGAGCGCGTGCTCCGCGTGCGACCACCAGACCCCGGCTCCCGCGATGACGACGGGCCGCCGGGCGCTCAGCAACAGCCCGACGATGCGCTCGAGCTCGGCCTCGCAGATCGCCGGGTGGCGCACGAAGCGCTTCCAGGCGTCGGGCGAGCTCGCCGACGCCTCGAGCCAGCTCGGCGCTTCCGCCTCGGCGGCCATCGCGCTGGACGGCAGGTTCAGGTGGACGGGGCCGGGGTGGCCGGCGAGCACCTCCCGGAACGCGGCGTCGACCGCATCGAGGGCCTGCTCCGGGCTTCGTACGACCTGCGACCACTTCGTGATCGGACGGTACATGCTCTCGATGTCGAGCTCCTGGAAGGCATCGCGTCCCAGGTTGGTCGCGTGAATCTGGCCGGTGAGGACGATGAGCGGCGCGCCTCCGCCGGAGGCAAACGCGTGGGCCACGCCGGACGCCATGTTGGCAGCGCCCGGCCCGCTGGTCGACAGACACACCGCGGGTGCGCGGGTGAACGTCGACCATGCGTCCGCCATATGAACGATCGCCGCCTCGTGACGAACTTCCACCAGCCGGATGCCGTACCCGCCGCAGAACCGGAGGATGTTGCTGATGTGATCTCCGACCAGCGTGAAGATCGTATCCACTCCGTTGCGCTTGAGTCCCTGTACCAGCAGCTCGGCACCTGTCTTCTTCATCTGTACCTCTTCATGAGAACCTAACAGAGCTTCGCGACCGCCCCTCCCCCGGTGGCCGGTATGCGCGAGCGGTCCCGCGCCCGGCGTCGGACGTGGTTATTGAGTGAGGGACACCGAACGCAGGCGGGGGTGATGAGCCAGTATGGCCACGTGCTCCACACGGTCCTCGTAACCGGCCTGCAGGGAACTGTCGACCGCGCTCTGGAGGCTCGGCTCCGCCGCGCGTCCTCTGACCCCGCCACAGAGGTTTGATCGCTGCGCCGGTCGTGCCGTGCGGGGCGTGAGCTTCCGGAGATCGCGGGCACGCGCGCTGGCAACGTGGACTGGGTCCTCCGCTCGTCCGTTGACCACCGAATCGAGCATGGATGGCGGCGCCATCTCCACGACCGGCCGGCGATCCACCACCCGGCCGTGCAATCTATCTCGCGGAGTGACCCAGCCCACGTTGCTGCGCTGCGCGTTGGCGCTGACGCGGCGGGACCAGAGGTGCTCCCCGGGCCTCTCCGCGTGGCAACCGGTCAGGTGCTCTGAGGCGGGATATCTGGTTCCGCCGCTGAACCCGCCCCCGAGCTCGTTCCGAAGCGAAGCGGACCGTATTCCGGGTGAGCTCGAGCAACTCGCGGTCCCGCCGACCGCGAAAACATGATGATAATCCACCGTACAATGGTGCATCACACGCCACGGGGAGCTCGCGCGAGACTCGCGCTGATGGTCTCGGACCGGTTCGTGGGGTTCGTCGCGCCGCCACCGTCGTAGCCGCGACCGCGTCTCGCGTCGAGCACGGTTCGTGGCCGGAGGTAGGCGTTGCAGGCGTCGCCGAGTTTGCTCCCGGTCACGGCTCCCGCCGATTGCCGGGCACCGCAGCGTGTTCATCTCCGCGCGGGCGACAACGCGCAGCGCAGCACCGCGGGCTGGGTCACGGCGCGAGATAGATTGCACGGCCGGGCGGTGGATCGCCGGCCGGTCGTGGAGATGGCACCGCCATCCATGCTCGATTCGGTGGTCGACGGACGAGCGCCGGACCCAAGCCCGCGGTGCCAGCGCGCGTGTCCGCGATCTCCGGGAGCTCACGGCCCGCACGGCCGGTCAAGCGTCTACAGCGAGCGCTAGGTGCTCGCCGCCGCCGGGAGCAAGCCCTCGGCGACCATGGCGGCCTGGACCGCCGGGCGCGCGGCGACGCGCTTCTGGAACGCGAGCAGGTTCGGGAACGCAGACAGGTCGAGCTTCACGAAGTTGGACCAGTTGGTCACCGTGAACAGGTAGGCATCCGCCACCGTGAAGTGCTCGCCGAACAGGTAGGACCGGTCGGCGAGCTGCTTCTCGATCAGGCCGAAGCGCTTGCGCAGGTACTCCTCGCGCTCCTGGCGCTGCTCGGGCGGCGTCTTCGGGTTGAACAGCGGGGCGAAGGACTTGTGAAGCTCGGAGTTGATGTAGCCGAGCATCTCCTGCAGGTGGTAGCGCTCGATCGTCCCGTTCGCGGGGGCGAGCTTGCCGTCGGGCTTGGAGTCGGCGAGGTACTGGACGATCGCCGTGCCCTCGGTGAGGACCTCACCGCTGTCGAGCCCTAGCGCGGGCACGTAGCCCTTCGGGTTGATCGCCCAGAAGTCGCTGCCGTCGGCGACCTTCTTGGTGCCGAGGTCGACCTTCGCGAGCGTGAGCGGGATGCCGAGCTCGTGCGCGACGATGTGTGGAGAGAGAGAGCATGCACCGGGAGCGAAATACAGTTTCATGGCGTCCTTGGAGTCCTTGGATCAGGTGGGAAGTAGAAGGCGCGTGGATATTGGCCGCGTACGCCGGGCCCGGTCTACGGGCCGTTGGGGTAGGTTCTCGTGAGAATCAGTTGCATGATATCGACAGGTTACGATCATCTATTGACAGTGAATCGAACAGTGTTACATAGGGCACGTGGAACCGACGTGGACGCTGCAGGACCTGGTCTCGGAGGTGGCGATGCGGATCGCCGCGCTGCCGGCGCCGCGCAACGGACAGGTCCGAGCGATCCCGGATGACCGCACGGTCCGCTACTACGCGACGATCGGGCTGCTCGACCGTCCGAGCGCGATGCGCGGGCGGACGGCGCTGTACAGCCGCAAGCACGTCGCGCAGGTCGTCGCGATCAAGCGGCTGCAGGCGATGGGGCGCTCGCTGTCCGAGATCCAGGCGCTGTGGCCGACGCTCGACGATGGCACGCTGGCGCGGATGTCGGGCGTCGAGCTGCCTGCGCCGACGAAGCCGCCGGCGCGCGCCGAGTTCTGGAAGCGCGAGCCCAGGCCGAGCGCGGCTGCCGATGTGAACGCCGCGGAGGGCGCCGCGGATGCCGCGGATGCCGACGATGCCGCGGCCGTCGAGCTTCGCGTGGAGCTCGCGCCCAACGTCATCCTGTCGCTCTCGGTCGCCGACGAGCGCGTTGCGATCTCACCCGCCGACGTGCGCGCGCTGCGCGCGGCCGCGGCCCCGCTCTTGGCCGAGCTGGCATCCCGCCGGCTCGCGTCTCATGCTCGAGGAGAGGAACCATGACTGCATTGCCGATGGTCTTGATGAGTGACGAGGAGGTCGCACGATACGGCCACAACCCCGACGCGGGGTTCGGCGCGCTGGAGACCGCACGCGGGCTGTTGCCGTTGATCGCGATGGAGGTCGACGCGCGGGTCGCGGGCGTGGTTGCGACGATCCAGGTCGCGCAGACCTTCGTCAACACGACCGGGACCGCGATCGAGGCGACGTACATCTTCCCGCTGCCGGATCGCGCGGCGGTCCACACGTTCAAGATGGAGGTCGGCGGCCGGGTGATCGACGGCGTGATCGACGAGCGCGGCGCGGCGCGCGAGCAGTACGACCAGGCGATCGCGGCGGGCCATCGCGCGGCGATCACCGAGGAGGAGCGGCCGGGCGTGTTCACGCTGCGGGTCGGCAACCTCATGCCGGGCGAGACGGCGACCGTGCGGCTGTCGCTGGTCGGGCCGCTGCCGGTCGACGACGGCGAGGTGACGTTCCGGTTCCCGCTCGTGGTCGCGCCGCGCTACATCCCCGGCGCCCGGCTCGGCGGCGATCAGGCGGGCCTGGGCCGCGCGGCGGACACCGACCTGGTGCCCGATGCGTCGCGGATCTCGCCGCCGGTGCTGCTCCCCGGGTGCCCGAACCCGGTGCGGCTGGGCCTGCGGGTCACGCTCGAGGATGGCGTGATGCGCGACGTCGCGTCGAGCCTGCACACCGTCACGGTGGCGCGGCGCGACGCGCAGGTCATCGAGGTGGTGCCCGGCGAGCGGCTCGATCGCGACTTCCTCCTGCGCTGGCGGATCGATGGCCGCGAGCTGGTCAGCTCGCTGGTGTGCGCCGACGATCCGGGCGGCGCCGCAGGCTCGTTCGCGCTCACGATCGTCCCGCCGAGCACGGCGGCGCTCGCCGCCAAGCCGCGCGACGTGGTGTTCGTGATCGACCGCTCCGGCAGCATGGGCGGCTGGAAGATGGTCGCCGCCCGGCGCGCCGCGGCGCGGATGATCGACACGCTGACCTCGCGCGACCGGTTCTGCGCGATCGCGTTCGACAATACGTCCGAGCTGCTGCCTTCGTCGGGCCTCGTCGAGGCGACCGATCGCCACCGGTTCCGTGCGGTCGAGGCGCTCGCCAAGATCGAGGCGCGCGGCGGGACCGAGATCGCCGAGCCGCTGCGGCTCGCGCTCGGCATGCTGGTCGGCGGCACCTCGGACCGCGAGCGCGTGATCATGCTCGTCACCGACGGCCAGGTCGGCAATGAAGATCACATCCTGCGCGAGCTGGCGCCGGCCCTGCGGAACATCAAGATGTTCACGCTCGGCATCGATCAGGCGGTCAACGCCGGGTTCCTGCGCCGGCTCGCGGCGGCGGGCGGCGGGCTGTGCGAGCTCGTCGAGTCCGAGGATCGGCTCGACGTGGTGATGACCAAGGTGCATCGCCGGATCGGCACGCCGATCGCCACCGAGCTCGCGCTGCGCGCGACCGGGCTCGCGATCGACAACGGCTCGCTCGCGCCGGCCAAGCTGCCGGACGTCTACGCCGGCGCGCCGGTCGTGATCTTCGGGCGCTACCGCGGCGCGGCGCCGGCCGGCGCGGCGATCGAGATCGAAGGCACGAGCCTGGGCGATCCGCTGCGGATGACCGTGGCGTCGTCGAGCCATGTGCAGGCGTCGAGCTGGCTCGCGGCGAGCTGGGCCCGCGCGCACCTCCGCGATCTCGAGGATCAGTACGCGGCGACCGCGCGGCCCGAGCTCGAGCAGCAGATCGTGCGGGTGTCCAGGCAGTTCAGCGTGCTGTCGCGGTTCACCGCGTTCGTCGCGATCGATCGCAGCCAGGTGGTCAACCAGGGCGGGGTGCTGCACCAGGCGGTCCAGCCGGTCGAGCCGCCGGCGGGCTGGGGGGCCGCTCCCGGCGCCGCGCCGGGCACGCGAGCTGTCACAACTCTATCGCGCTCGAGGGGGCAATCTCCGATGATGCAGGCGCCGTCTGCGGCGCCGGGCGCACCGTACCCGGCTGCACCGGCACCAGGGCCTATGCAGCCCCGGTCGGCCACGATCATGGGGAACGCGCGGCCCGTGGGGAGCGCGCGGCCAGGCGGGAGCATGCCGCCACCGGCGGGCGGGAGCATGCCGCCGCCGCCCCCGAGCGCGGTACCGGCCGCGCCGAGCGAGCGGAGGACCATGATCTCCTCACCGGCAGCCGGTGGGCGCTCGGCGCCGCCGCGCCCGACCGAGGCAGCCCCGATGGGTGATGCGCCGGTGACGATCGCGAGCACGGCCTACCTCGTGCAACTCGCGACGCTGGCGCGCGAGCTCGCGGCGCAGGCAGCCGGCCGCGGCGATCCGGCGGCGATCCGGCTGCTGCGCCAGCGGCTCACCGAGTGGATCGAGGACGTGCGCTCGGTCGGTGGCAGCGGCGATCTCGCGGCCGCCGTCGAGGCGCTGGTCAAGCGGTTGTCGGCCGCGCTCGCGGCGCCGGCGAATCTTTCGGCCGAGGCCCAGGCGATCACGGGCGAGCTCGCGGCGCTCGCGGCCGGCGCGCCGCCGCCGGCGAAGCCGCCGGGCCGAGCGGCGTTCTGGAAGTAGAGGCGCCGGGGGACCGCCGGACGATGGCGTTCAGCGCGCAAGGCTGGTAACGACAGGGGTGCACCGCGTCGCGCTCGGGTTCGTGGCCGTGATCGCCTGCTCGCAGCCGGCGCGGCCTCGTGAGGAGGAAGCGGTGCGCGGTGCGCCGTCCTCCGCGCCCCACGCGCCGGTGGTCGCGGCGCCGGCGGGCGCCACGGCTCCGGCCGATACGCCGGCGATCGCTGATGCGCCGATGATCTCCGATGCGCCGGTGATCGTCGACGCGCCGGTGATCGTCGACGCGCCGATGCAGTGGAGCGCCGAGCGCGAGCGGCTCACGCTGGCGTACCGCACGCGGCACAGCGACCTTGCGGCCATGGACCTCGCGATCGAGCCACGCGTCATCGTCCTCCACTACACGGCGGGCGGCTCGGCGGCCTCGACCCGCCGCTACTTCGACAACATCCGCGTCGAGCCGGAGCGCAAGCAGCTCGCCCGCGCCGGCGCGGTGAACGTCTCGGCGCACTTCGTGGTCGAGCGCGACGGGACGATCTACCAGCTGCAACCGCCGACCCGGTTTGCCCGCCACTGCATCGGCCTCAACCACCTCGCGATCGGGATCGAGAACGCCGGCGACGGGGCGAAGTTCCCGCTCACCGAGGCGCAGGTCGCCGCCGACGCGGCGCTGGTGCGCGACCTGGCGCGGCGGTTCCCGGTCACGCACCTGCTCGGCCATCACGAGGTGATGGCGTTTCGCGATCACCCGTACTACGTCGAGCGCGAAGCCGCGTACAAGAACGACAAGCCGGATCCGGGGCCGCGCTTCATGGCGCTGGTGCGCGCCCGGGTCGCCGACCTGGGGCTCCACGGTCTCTAGCTGGGCGGCGGAGCGATGCGCGATCAGCGCGGCTTCTTGCGGTCGAGCTTCTTGAGCGCGGTGTGCACGGCGACGCCGTTCGATTTCGGGGTGACCTTCTCGGTCTCGGTGCCGTAGCCGTCCTTGGTGAACGTCAACGTCGAGGCCTCGAACGCCGGGACCTTCACCGTGGTCGGGGTGACGCCGAGCGACTTGCCGTTCATCGTGATCGTCGCGCCGGCCGGCGTCGAGCTGACCTTGACCAGGAACGTCGACTTGGCGAGCGCGACCTTGAGCTTCACGCCGTCGGGCGTCGGCGTGATCGTGCGGGTCGCCGAGCTGAACCGGGCCTTGCGGATCAAGACCTCGACCTTGTCGCCGCACGGCAGCGTGACCTTCTGCGGCGTCGTGCCGGCGACGGTCGTCTGGCCGATCACGATCTCGGCGCCCACCGGCACGCTCGAGACCTCGGCGAAGCACGTGGTCGTCTCCGGCGGCGGGGCACCGGCGGGCGTGCCCGAGCCGGCGGCGGTCGCGTCGCGGGGAACCGCGGCCGGGGAGTCCGCCGGGCGGATCGGCGGAGCGGGCGCGGGATCGATGGCGGTCGCCGGCGCGGCGCGAGCGCCCGGAGACGGCTGGGCGGGAGCCGTGGTGGCCGGTGGCGCCTTGGCAGGCTTCGGGGGCTCGGACGGCGGACGTGGCTGGTCGACCTTCGTATCCGGCGTGCCGGGGCCGCCCTTGCCACCGAGCACGACGAGCGCCACGATGCCGATCACGACGGCCACGAGCGCGCTCACGAGGACGATGATCACGCGGCGCCGTCCCGGCCGGACCGGCAACGCGGTCTCGCTCGCGTAGCGCGGGTCGCCCATGCCGCTGCCGCCGGCGGTGAGCGGGCTGGCCATCGGCACCATCTGATAGCTCGGATCCATCGGATAGGCCGGGACCTCGCCGGCATGGGGCATCGTCTGGCCGGATGTCATCAGGAACGGGTGTGGCAGCGGCCCCGGGGGCATCATGGGCATCGCCGGCGCGGCGGCGCCCTGTACGCCGAGGGGCACCTCGTAGGTGGGCATGCTGGCCGACGACGCCGCCGCGTGGCGAAACGGGTCGTCGGGTGGCACCGGCCGCAGCGGCATGTCGGACGGCATCGGCCGCAGCTGCGGCTCGGACGGCATCGGCCGCAACGGCTCGATCAGCGTCGGATCGATCTGCACCTTGGGCTCGGAGATCGGCAGCTCGTCGCGATGGGGCGCCGGGCGCTTCGGCACCGGATCGCGTGGCGGCGGGCTCGCGACGACGGCGGGCGGCGGCGCCGAGGGGGACACCGAGGGGGATGAAGACCGTGACGGTGGCGAAGACGATGCATCCTCGTCGAGGTGCTCGGCCGAGATCGTCTTGAACGGCTCGCTCCAGCCGTCGGGAGCCTGGGGATCGAGCGCGATGGTCCAGTCGCCTGCCGGTAGCGGTCCGGGGTCCGTGCCAGGTGGGACGGGCGTGGGCGACGGCGGCGCCTTGCCCGCCACGCTCGGCGGCGCGGCGCTCGCGGGCGGCATGATCCCGCGATGGCCCGGCGTCGCGTCGACGACCATCCCCGGGAAGCTCGCTTCAGGTCGCGCGGTCGGCGCGGTGACATCGATCGAGCCGTCGCCGGCGCTCCGGGCATCCCGGCGCGGCGCGGTCATGGTCGCCGGCAGCACCATCACGCCCGATGGCACGACGGCGACGCCGATCTCGGTCTTGCGAGGCCGCGGCGTGGGCGACTCGGGCGCCGTCGGCGATGAGCCAGCATGGCGCGGCGGTGGAACGATCGGGGGCTTGACCTGGGGGACGATCAGGAGCTCCTCCGGGGGCTCGACCAGGAGGTCCATCGGGGCCTCGACCAGGAGGTCCATCGGGGCCTCGACCAGGAGATCCACCGGGGGCTCGGGTGGTCCCACCGATAGATCGGTCGGTTCGGCGATCTCGATCTCGGGGACCGGCGGCCGCTCGGGCGCAACGATCGGCGGCGCCGGCCGCCGCACCACCGGCAGCGGGGTCGCGGCGCGCGGAATGGGCGGCATGCCGATATGGGTGGTGGCGCCGCCCGACGAATCGAGCTCCTCGCCGTCGGGCTCGTCGTCGCCTGGCGCGCTCGCGTCGGGCAGCTCCGGCAGGCCGGGCGGCCGGCTGTGCTGGGGCTGCAGCAGATCGTTGATAGGCGCCCGCAGCGTCGGCGCAAGCTCGGCGCGCGACGGCGTTCGTCGGGCGAGTGCGTCGCTCGAGGCGGTCTGGGCGGTCTGGGTGGTCGGTGTGATCGAGGCGGCCGGCGTGGCCGACGCGATCGGTGCGATCGGCG
>Ga0137459_1000577_pt1 | contig 12832 bp, 14 predicted proteins | sample EasRivERMGT700_2_FD_104908 | JGI IMG/M metagenome (GOLD analysis project Ga0137459, IMG submission 104908) | Soil microbial communities from meander-bound floodplain in the East River, Colorado, USA - East River MetaG ERMGT700_2 | ecosystem: Environmental > Terrestrial > Soil > Floodplain ...
GCTGCACGCCGGGTCTGGCAACGGCCGCCGAAACGACAGACTCCCCGATCCGATGACGACGGCCGCGCGCTGCGGACCGGCGTTGATCGATCAGGGGGCGGTCGGGGACGGGGGCGTCACTTCTCGGTGAGCGTGGTGTCGCCCTTGATGTCGAGGAAGGCCTCGAGCTTCTTGAACGTCTTGTAGCCGAAGCCCTTCACCCGCCGCAGATCGGCAATGCGCTTGAAGCCGCCGTTCTTGGTGCGCCACGTGATGATCCGCTCGGCCTTGGCCGGGCCGACGGTCGGCAGCATCATCAGCTGTTCTTCGTTCGCCGTGTTGAGGTTCAGCTTGCCGGCGATCTGCTTGCGATTGGTCTTCTTCGCCGGCTCATCGGCGTCACCGCTCGGGGGCGGCGTCACGGCAGACGGCTTGGTGATTGCCTGTTGCGACGGCGGCGCTGCCGCGGCCGAGCGGGTCCAGGTGCCGCCCATGGCGGCGACGAGCATGGCGATGGCTGCGACATAGGCGAGCCGGCGAGAGAGCTTGGAGATCGAGATGGTCATGACACAATCCTTTCGTTGGTAAGCAATCACTGGGAAACGGAATCGGTGGACGGCGCCGACTCGGCACCGTTGTGGGTCGCGCGGTACGTCTCGCGCCTGCGCAGATCCTCTTCATCGAGCTCGCGCAGCGTGAACTTCAGATCGCGCGGACACGCGTCGAGGTACACGTTGATCGAGTCGTCCTTGTTGGTGTGGCCGTTACCACACCGCATCCACCAGTGGCCGCCATCCCGCTTGGGGATCGCCGCCAGCACCTTGAACGTTCGTTTCTGCAACACGAGAGTCTCCTTCCGACGTCGATGCGTCGGACGGACATAGAGCAACCGTGGTGCCAAACGTAACTCTGCGTCGTCACACGACCGCGCAGCCGAAACCGTCCGGCTGCCGGACACGTGTCCGAAATCCGGCCGGACACCGGACAGCGTTATGTCGCCTGGCCTACGTTTCGCTCGGCGCGGCGACCTCGACAACGCCATCCGTTCCCTCGCGCTCCGTCCCTGCTGCGGCCCCTACCTGCAGGCCGAGCCGCCGCGTCGCCGCGTGGTGCACGTGCGCACCGTGATCGGCGTCAGCGCTTCTTCGCGGCGGGCTTCCTGGCAGCCGGCCGCTTGGCCTTCGCGGCGGGCTTCGCCTTTGCCGCAGACTTGGCCTTCGCGGCGGGCTTCGCCTTTGCCGCAGACTTGGCCTTTGCGGCGGGCTTCGCCTTCACGGCGGGCGCAGGCTTCACGGCGGGCTTCGCCTTCGCAGACTTCGCCTTCGTCTCTGGCTTCGGCGGCAGCGTCTGCGCGAACTCGAACGACCGCCGGAGCCAATCGCGCAGCACCTGCGGATCGTCCATCACCTCCTCGGCGAGCAGGAGCGTATCCGCCATGACCCGGCCGTTCCCCATTGGATCGAACGGCGCCGACCCGTCGAGCTTCATGGCCTCCTGCTGATCCGCCGGGCTCAGCTTCACCATCACCGAGCGGGCGAACAGCCCGCTGAACATCATGCCGTTCACCTTCGCGGCGATGCCCCCGAACATCTTCAGCGTCGAGATCCGAGGATCTTTCGGCAGCGCGTCGAGGAACAGCGGGTGGTTCTCTGCAGGGATCTTGACCCAGACCATCGCCAAGGTTCTATCACCGCCCGCCTGCCGTGGCGCGCCGGTACGCCACCGCGCGGACGAGCTTCTCCTTCAGTTCGTCCTCCGTGACCGCCCGAGCGGCGAAGTGCTAGGTTGACGAAGTGTTCATCGCGGTCGAGCGCCTGCTGATCAAGGTTCGCCAGCCGAAGTCGCGGGCGGACGAGCTGATCGCGCTCCGGCGGCGACTGCGCGGCGAGCTCGCCCGAGACATCGACGACGAAGAACGCGCGCTCGCACGTGACGTCCGCGCACGCAAGCTCGCCGTCGCCGCAGAGCTGCACTCGATCTCGTCGTGCCACACGTGTGCAACGGGCCAGCCGTGGCCGCGCGGTGGTTACGACGGCGGAGACTGCTGTTCCGGCGTCACGGCCAACGTGTTCGACGACGCCGAGCTGGCGGCGCTCGCGCACGCGGGAACGCGCCCTCGCGACCTCGTGCCGCCAGGCGGCGCCGACGCTCACGCGGGCTGCGCGTTCCGCGGCGCACGCGGCTGCACGCTCGACGTGATGCATCGCCCCGGCCGATGCGTGCACTACCTGTGCGACACGCTCCGCCTCGAGCTGTTCAAGCGAGGCCAGCTCGGCGCTGTCGAGGCGAAGCTCGCCGAGCTGAATCGCGCGATGCAGCAGTTCGTCGCAGCCCATCAGGCGGGTCTCGACCGCGACATCCTCGCGCCGATCATCGAGGCGATCGCCGCGGTGTCCCGAGACGCATGATGGGGCGCGAACGCATGCGGCCATGACCGAGCTTCGCACGGCAGAAACGGTCGAGGGAGGGAGCACCTGCGGGTGCTCAGGTAGAACTGACGTGGGAGAGCTTGACGAAGGAACATTCCCGCCGGCACAGCAAGAAGTCTGCCGGCGCACGTCCATGTGATCCGGCGATGTTACGAAGGCTCGATGTCCGGATATCGGACAGGTGCCAGGCGTCCGAGATCCGGACGGACACTCAGACAAGCTGCGCAGCCGAGCCGCTAAGGTCCGAGCGGTGCGGCAACTTCTTCATCCGAAGTCCGGTCCCTGGTGCGAACAGGAAGAAAGGCTGGTCTGTAAGGAAGGAAGATGCGAAGATCTAACCGAAATACAGAAGCGTCATCTGACGGGTGCGAATCCCGTCCGACCAAAGCTGCCATGCAGGTCGGTAGCGACGCCTGGCGACGAGCATGTAGGGGAGTGTGCAGAAGCGGGACGGCAACGGGCTCGGCGATGCGAAGGCGCGCGAACGTGCGAGCCGTGGGAAGTAAGCCCCGAAAAGGAGAAGTCCGGAGTGTCCACGGCTTTAGGGAGCCCGAAGACAGCAGCCGAGTCCTCTCTCGATGGCACATGAGGACGAGGCACGAAGCGGGGTCGAGGTCCACGGCACGTACGAAGAAGATGACTCAGCAACCTGAGAGACCCGTCCGCTCGGTGGAGAACCGGAGGCCGAAAGCAAGGGAGACCAAAGCTTGGGCCGAATGCGTGGCGGGAGTCGGAGGGCCCCATAGGAGCTGAGACGCGGGGGAACGGATGACGCCCGGACCCCGCCGAGCGAGAGGGATAAGCCCGCGTCGGATCGAACTTCAGGAGGGAATCATGAACGACGCTACGACGTCGAACCAAATGTCACCGGAACTGCTGAAGGTAGCGGAACGAGCGAAACGACATCCGGAACAGCGAATCCTTGCGCTGGCTCATCTCATCGACGAGCCAGCGCTCGAACGTGCGTACCGTTCACTACGCAGAGATGCGGCGGTGGGCGTCGACGGGGTCACGGTCGAGCAATACGGCGAGCGGCTCGCGGAGAATCTGCAGACGCTGCGAGCACGGATGAAGGCGGGGCAGTACCGCCATCAGCCAATCCGCCGGGTCCACATTCCGAAGGAGAATGGAACGTCACGACCGATCGGAATCGCGACGGTCGAGGACAAGATCGTGCAGGGTGCGTTGCGCGAGGTGCTGGAGGACATCTACGAACAGGACTTTCTGGACTGCTCGAATGGCTTCCGACCGAAGCGCGGCGCACACGATGCGATCCGCCAGCTCAACGGAGCAATGTACCGAGGAGGCGCGAACTACATCGTAGAGGCGGACATCGTCTCCTTCTTCGACAACATCGATCGAAAGATGTTGATGGAGATGCTCCGCAACCGGATTGCCGACGAGTCATTGATGAGGCTCGTTGGGAAGTGCCTGCATGTCGGCGTCCTCGACGGGGCGAGGTATCTCGAACCGGAAGAGGGAACCGCTCAAGGGTCCAGCCTATCGCCGCTGCTCGGGAACGTCTACCTGCACCATGTGCTCGACGTGTGGTTCGAGCGCGAGGTCCAACCCCAGCTACGCGGGCGCAGTACGCTCGTGAGGTATGCGGACGACTTCGTGCTTAGATTCGAACACGCGGACGATGCACAGCGGGTATGGGGTGTGCTCGAGGCGCGGTTCAAGAGGTTCGGGCTGGCTCTTCATCCGAAGAAGACCCGCAGCTTTCCGTTCCAGGCGCCGCGCGACGGCGGTGGCTCGGGGGGCGCGACTTTTGACTTCTTGGGCTTCACGCTGCACTGGCAGCGCGCGAGGAAGCCAGGAACGTGGCGGGTGGCATGCAGAACTCGGGGTGCGCGTCTTCGGCGGGCCATCAAGGCCGCGACCGAGTGGTGCCGACGTCATCGGCACGACCCGGTGAAGGAGCAGCACCTAGCTCTCACGCGCAAGCTGAACGGGCACTACAGCTACTTCGGGGTCAACGGCAACTTCGACTCGTTGAAGCGTGTGCACTTCGCGGTCGAGCGTGCCTGGCAGAAGTGGTTGAACCGAAGAAGTCAGCGCGCGCGTATGAACTGGAAGCGGTTTCGCCAGCTACTCAAGGCGAATCCGCTTCCAGCGCCCGAGATCAAGGTGCAGATCTGGGGCAACCGTGAGTCGGTCCGGCAGAAGAGCCGGATGGTGTAATTCTCCTCGTCCGGATCTGGTGAGGGCCCCGGTCGGCGACGGCCGGGGCTACTCTACCCTACCTATAGGCCTGCGACCTGCGCTCCGCTACGCTTTCATGGGTCGGTCTTTTTCGACGAGAATGCGGCGTTCAGACGATCTGATCTCGTAGTTGAAGTCGCTCAGGAAGTTCATTCCGAGCAGGCCATCGATATCGTCGTGGCCGAGGTCGAATACATTGATCGGAAAACTCGTCAGCGTGAAACGGAGCACGGTGAACTCGGATACGCGGAGGACGTAACCCTCCTCCACGCCGATCGCCGTGTGAACCTTCGTGCGTCGGAATCCGTCGCGAGGGCTGTATCCGAGTGACTCGGCGAGTTCATGGGTCATGGTCGTGGCGGCTGCTCCCGTGTCGAGTACGAATCGACCGGGGTGCGTTCCGCACGGGCCGGTCACCAGTGCCTCGACGATGATCAGGTCATCGCTGGTAACGAATGGCGTCGCGAGTCTCGTCATCGAGGATGATGGAGGGGCGTAGGAAGGGCCGCACGGTTAGGCGGCCGGTGAAGTAGCGGCCGATGAGCTTGTAGTGATTCCACCAGGGGCGCGCCTGGTCGGACGCTTCGCGTTTCGTCTTGCTGTGGCCGACGACGCGTGCCGTCCGGAAGTCGAAGACATGCGGATGGTCGTAGTCGATGTCGACCACGCAGACCCATTCGTCGGGGTACCGCTCGCAGATCTCGGCCCAGGTCAAAGGCTCCGTGATCGTTGATGCGATCTGTTCGGCAGCATTCATGTGTCCCATCCTGGACGTGTGGGCCTTGCTGTCAAGTTTCTGGCAACCGGCCTCAAAATCGACGGTACCGACCACGCGATCAGCGCAGCCTCGCTACGGCATTCACGCTGAGGCTCGAGACGGTCGGAAGCTGATCCTTGCTACGTCACCCGCGCGTTCGTTGCCGGCTGGATCGCCAAGCGTCGGGAGCGTGGCCTCGATTGGAAGAACGACGAGAGCAGGCTCAAGCACCACGTGCTGCCCGAGATCGGCGATCTGCCGCTGGCGGAGGTCCGTGCACGTCACGTGGTCGACCTGTTCCACAAGCTGCGGACCGATCGCGAGCGCAACCTCGCCCAGCGGACAATCTACAACATCTACACGGTGGTCGCGGCCCTGTTCCGCGACGCGAAGCTCGCCGACTTGATCGAACAAACGCCCTGCATCCTCGACGAGCGCCAGCTCGGGCTGCTCGTCGACAAGGATCCCGAGTGGCGCAACGCAGCGGTGTTCGCGTGCGACGAGGTCGAGACGATCATCTCCGACGCCCGGATCCCGGCGGATCGCCAGAGGTCTACGCGCTCGAGCTCCTCGCCGGCGTGCGCCCCGGGGAAGCCGCGGCGCTGCGCTGGCGCCACTACGATCGCGATCGGCGCGCCAACCAGCTCGGCGGCTGTCGCGGCGTTCGCCGTGCGCGCCGGCCAACTCGGCGACTACCGCGGCGCCCGGCCGGCCGTTGGGGTCGGCGACTCGCCGTTCCTCGTCGTGGGGCCAGGCAATTCTCCCAGCCAGTCGCTCCGTGTTCAAGTAGAACCGCGCCGAACCCGTGTTCCGCCGGATCGGTGTTCGTGGCGCTCGACCTGCCGGTGTTTACGATCTATTTGATGAGGTTAGAGGTGAAGGTGACGCTACAAGCTGCATGGCAGGTGCTGCCGTCGAGCGACGAGCTCGACGAGATGCTTGGCTATGATCCCGTCGCTGCGCTGCTTGGGCTGGCGAGATCACGCGCACCCGTCGAGACGGGTTACATCGGCGACCCGGGAAACGACCCCGACGTGAAAGCCCAGTTCGAGCTCGCTCAGAAGACGGCGAAGAAGTTGCGGCTGTCCCGTGTTCCCACCCTGACGTTCGAGGAGGAGCAGGCGCTGCACGCGTTCGTCCACTTCGTCGCGCGACCTGCGCTGCGCGTGCGCGGGGGAGCCGTCGTAGGCATCCCCGATCATTGGAAGAAGCTCACTGTCGAGATGGAGATGGTGAAGGCGCGCATCCGCGGCGTGGGACGCATCGACACGTGGGATCGCCGGCACACCGGAACGGGGTGGTTCGTGACACCGTCGCTGCTGCTCACGAACAAGCGCGTCGTCGCCAAGTTGTGCGGGCTCGACGTCCACGGCGATGCAGGATGGCGCACGAAGGTCATGGGCGAGGTGCCGAAGGCGAACGCTGCCTGGACGGCCGATGCCACGCGAGGCTAGCACGGTTACCGTGAACGCGGCATTTTCCCGTGAGCCGCACCTTGGGTCACGACCATGCAACTGAGTTGCACGCTGATGCGCATTGCAGCTCATCCCGGCGTGCATGTAGTTTATGGCCATGACAGGGTGCGAACTGGAGCTATGACTCGCGAGCATGAGGGAGCTGCAGGGCGACGCTCGACAGACACCGTGGAAGCCTCCACGACCGCCGCCGGTAAGCGTAGCCTGATCGCGAGTCGCTACCCCGCGCTCGCCCAGGCGTTCGGCGATCGCAGCGGAGGTGGCGCGCCGACGATCCACGACGCGGCGACCACCGCCGTCGAGAACAAGGACGGTGGCGCGCCGGTCGATCCCGGTGTCGCGGCGCGGGTCGGCGCTCACGTCGGCGCGGACTTCTCGAGCGTCCGCGTCCACAGCGATCCGGTGGCCCAGCAGGCGACCGCAGCGATGGGCGCCCGCGCGTTCGCGTATGGCGGCGACGTGTTCCTCGGCCCCGGCGAGAGCGGCGGTGATGTCGGGCTCATGGCGCACGAACTGACGCACGTGGCGCAGCAAGGTGCGGCCGGGCAGCAGGCGGTTCAGCGCGCGGTTCACGTCGGCGACGCCAACAGCCCAGCAGAGCACGAGGCGGACCGGGTAGCAACGGCGGTGACCGGCGGGCAGGACCGGCCCGCGATGCTGCTGGTCGATGAAGGACCGGTCGGCCCCGGCCAGATGCTCAAGAGCCAGTTCCTCGAGCAGCTTCGGGCGCAGGTGACCGTGGCGGCAGACGCGGAGCTCGGGCCGGTCTACTCGGCGATCGGCTGTCCGTACATCGAGCAATACTTCGGGCGGTACGCTGGACAACCGGCCGCCTCGGGCGAGGTGCTGCTTCGGCGTTACGCTCCCGCGACGCGCAACGCGCGAACGGCGCCCGAGATGATCCCGATCGTTGTCGCCTGTGTGCGCGAGGGCGTCCGCCAGTGGCGCGACACCGGGCAGCCGCCCGCCGACCTCGCCGCGGCCGAGCCGCACAGCGCTGCAGGTGCCGCGGTGCCCGCAGGGTCGGCGGCGCAGGCACTGCGCGCTCCGGGTGGAGAGGAGACGCTTGCATCGCTCGAGGCTGAGCTGGGTCCAGGACAGCCGCTGGCGAGCGCGACCGCGTCGCGGATGTCGGATGCGCTCGCGGCCGATGTGTCGTCGGTTCGAGTGCACACGGGCGCAGCTCCGGCGGCAAAGGCGGCGGAGCACCATGCGCTGGCGTTCGCGGTCGGCGAGCACGTCGTGCTCGGAGCAAGCGCTCCCGCCGAAGGCACGATCGAGGGCGATGCGATGCTCGCGCACGAGCTGGCGCATACCGTGCAGCAGGCCTCCGCGGCGCGTGATCCGGTCGCGCGCAGGAAGCCGATCGGCGTCGAGGCCGGAAACGCCGAACACGATGCCGACCAGGCCGCGGGATCGGCGCTGGCGATCCTGCATCGGGTCGACGGCAAGCAGGGGATGCTCGCCCGCCTGGGTGCGTCGTTACGGACCGGCCTGCAGGTTCAGCGCTGCTCCAACGACAAAGCCAAGGAAAAAAAAGCCGTACCGGTGCCCGCACCGGCGCCCACCGCTCCGAAGTTCGGCGTCCAGCCCGAGGACGTCGCGTCGGAGATGATCGGCAAGGACTTCGAGGTCACCGGCCCGACGACCGTCGGCACCACCAAGGTCCCGGCCGGGACCGTCGTCGTGCCGACCGCTTGGGACAATACGAAGAACGAGGTCCCGGTCAAGATGAAGTCGAGCGGCGCCGCGCTGGGAAACATCCCCAAGACGCGCATCTTGCCCGTGCGGCCGGGAACCGCGGGGATCTACGAGTACAGCGCGGACGCGGCAGGGCAGGCCGCGGCGGTCGACAAGGCCGACGCTGCAGTGGCCGACTGGGATGCGAAGGAAGGTGACTACAAGAAGAACCATGCGGCCTGGCAGGTCGAGCACGATCGGCTCGCCGGCACGGCAGCGAGGAAGCATGGAGTGCTCAACAAAAAGCTCATCCAGGAGGAGCAGCTCAATCGCTTCGACCCGATGATCAAGGCCGAGGTCGATGCGGCCAACAAGAGCCACGGCTTGTCGGGAAGCGACGCGCTCGATCCCAACCTGGTGAAGGCGATGATCTTCCAGGAGAGCCAGATGGGGGCGGCAGGCGACCATCTCGAGATCGGCGGTAGCAAGGTGAAGACGCGGTTCAACATCGGGCAGGCGATCGACTCGTCCGCCAACAACCTCCTGCTTCGGATGGAGAAGGAAGAGCCCGCGCTGATCGCGAAGTACCATCTCGCCGGCGCGCGCAAGGATCTCAATGACGCGCAGCTCCGGCTCGCAGCGCTGAAGAAGAAGGGCAGCAAGCGCACCGTCGCCGAAGCAGCGGAGTTTGCCGATCTCACGAAAAAGTCCGACCGTTTCTGGGAGCCGTTCCTGTGGGGGTACCGCGCGGCTGGTCAGTCGGTCGGGTTGAACGAAGCGATCGACGAGCTGTTCTCGCAGACCGGGGCCAGCGGCAACAAGAACAACGACGACTACCAGTTCTGGCTCCACACCCTCCTGATCTGGCTCTACGACGAGAAGAAGCGGCCCGGCAAGAGCTGGGAGGCGGCCATCAAGGCCTACAACGGCGGGGAGCCGTACAAGAAGGAAGTCGTCGCTCGGCGCGACGGGGCCAAGGCCGCCGACAAAGCCGGCAAGGACTTCATTCCCGACAAGCTATGAACCTGCGGGGGCCTGTCGTCGTCGTCGGGATCTTGGCAGCGTGTTCGGCGCGCGGCGAGCAAACGGCAGCGCCCCCCCCACCACCCTCGCATGCGATCGACGCGGCCGCTTCGATCACTCTCGATGCCGCGTTGCCCTGGTATGCTCGTTTCGACTTCGATGGCGATGGTCGCAACGATGAGATCGATAGCGAGTACACGCGCGGCGGGCATTGCTGCTACCGGTTCTCGGTGCGACTGACCACTGGTGGAGAGATGTCGTTGCCGTTTTTCATGGACGGCGGCTATGTCGGGACTGAAGATCTGCTGTCGAATCCGCATCAGCTCGCGATCCGGATCAGCGATGCCGGTGTGGCCGAGATGTGGATGGAGATCGAGACCTACAATGGCGAGCCGCGGCCGCTCGATCCGGAGTGGATCAGCCGCTGGGGATTCTCTAGCCACCGCGTGGTCATCGGGTTCCTCGGCGGCAAGCTGACCATCCGCGATCAGTGACCGGTCATCGCCACCGTGAGAGCTCAGTCGCAGGGCTTGTCGACCGCGTCCTGGCACACGCAGGCGCCCGCGTATTCATTGACGATCCGCCCGGTCGCGAAGACTCCTTGATCTGGCGGCGGTTCACAGGTCAGCTCGCCTGACCGTGCACGGCTGGATCGGCATTGCGGAGTCGCAGCGCGACGGCGGCCGGCCAGGTTCGCAGCGCAACTTCATCGTACCAGTAGACGGTGTGCGGTATCGGCGCCACGGTCAGCTCGGCTCAGGTCCGCGCGCAGACCTCGGCGAGCGAGTCGTCCCGGCCGGCGCCCAGCCAGTCGCGGACCAGGGTAGCGAGGCGATTGCCTGCCAGCGAGCCGAGCCGGAGACCAGGGTTATGCGCATCGGTTGTTTCACTTATGCGCACCACGACGATGAATTCCAGTACGACGGGCCACCGGTGCTGCCGCTCGCGGCCGGTGATCGCCACGGCATCGTGGTCTACGTCGGAACGCTCTCGAAGATCCTCGCACCGGGGCTGCGGACCGGCTACGTGACCGCGCCCGCGGATGTGGCGGCTCGTGGGGTACCGCGAGCTCATCGATCAGCAGGGCGACAATTGCTGATGCCTTGAGAGTTGCGTAAGGTCCGTATTCGTCCTCGACTCGGCGAACAAGATCGTCAAGATCGAATCCGACGGCGACATCGAGGTGATCGCAAAGACCAATCTGGTCATGCACTCGAGATCCCGTTCGATGACGCGCCCATCCTGCCGGTGCGCAAGACACCATAACAACTACGTCATCGGAGACGAACAGCACTCGAAACGGTCAACGTATGGGACCCTGTTGCTCTCGAAGTAGTTCAAACGGCAAGGATCTGCGAGAGTGAGGTCCCCGGCTGTTCCAGGGTCTCGGCCGGCAATTCCTCGACGAGTGCGTCGTCGATTGTACGTCACCGTGAAGTGTCCGCGCGCGTCGCGGTGCGCCACATCCTTCTCCGGGATCTGGCCCTCCGAGGCAATGGTCGCCACCTCGCCTATCGCGACGACCTCGCCGACGCGAACAAGCTGAAGCGCGATGTGGACGAGGTTCGGGATCCGCCCGGGAATCACGTCGGCCTCCGGGTCGACCAAGGTCGCGAGACGCCGGGCGACCCACTCTGGGGCGCGCAGAGTAACTGCGCAGCATCAGCACAAATGAACGAACGATGCTTTGTACAATCCGGATTCAGGCTACGCACTGGCCGTGAAGGCATCCGACCCACAGACCATCAACCAGCTAGCTCCGAAACCAAGCCCAAGCCATCAAGGGGCACGCTCCCTAACAGGCCGGGGCTACTCTACCTTTTCCATGGCGCCGTGAAACGCCTGGATACGCCTTGAAACGGTCAACGTATTGGAACCAGTAGATCTCGAAGTAGTTTCAAGCTCGTCTGAGGTCGTCCGATTACCGGCCGGACACCGGACAGCGTCATGTCGCCTGGCCTACGTTTCGATCGACGCGGCGACTTCGTCGTCGAACCCGGTCCTTACCGCTCCCGGTCCCACCTACGGGACATACTCGGCGCCATGGTTCCGCGTTCCGTGTGGCTCTGGGTGTTCGCGTGCAGCTGCACGTCCGGTTCTGATGGGCCCGTCGGCCCGGCCACCGCAGCGAGCGCCGGCAGCGTCTCCGGACCGCCGTCGATCGCGGTTCAGCCCGGCGATACCGCGATCACCGACGTGGCGGTCGTGCCGATGTCGAGTGATGGAGTCCTGGCGCACCACACGGTGGTGATCCGCGGCGATCGCATCGTGGCGGTGGCGCCGACCGCGGCGGTGGTGCTGCCGGACGGGATCACGGTGATCGACGGTGCGGGCAAGTGGCTGATGCCGGGGCTGGCGGACATGCACGTCCACACCTGGGTCGACGACGACCTGACGATGTTCCTCGCCGCCGGCGTGACCACGGTCCGCAACATGTGGGGTATTCCGCAACATCTTACCTGGCGGTCGCAGATCGCCCGCGGCGAGCGACTGGGCCCGACGATCATCTCTACATGACGATCACCTTCCGTGAGATCGACCGCGCCGCCGACCGGCGAGCCATCGCGGCGATCGACACCACGTTCGAGACCGAGACCGTATTCGACCTGGTGACGACGCCGCGCAGCATCGAGCTCGTCGAGCGCCGGCTCGAGAAGCCGATCGCGAAGCGCTACTCGATCGCGGAGGTCTTCGCCGAGTGGGCGCGGTGGGATACCGGCTGGGTGGCGGACGATGGTGGCGTTCGCGGGTTCGCGGCCGTCGAGCACGAACCGTGGCACGCACGCTTGGTGCTGTGGTTCCTCTATATCGAGCCGGCGTGGCGGCGCCGGGGGCTCGGCCGCGGCTTGATCGAGCGCGTCGAGGCGTACGGGCGGAAGGTCGGCGCGAGCCACGTCTGGCTCGAGACCAGCAACGTCAACGTCCCGGGCGTCGCGGCGTATGGCCGCCTCGGCTACACGCTGTGTGGCGCGGATCGGCTGTACTACGGCTCGTACATGCCGGGGGAGACGGCGATCTACCTCGCGAAGATGCTGTGAGGAGGCGGCGGCGGTTCGAGCTGTGCAATTCTTGAACAGGCCGGTCAGCAAGGAAGCTGTCGATCCTGGTCGAGGGCCGCGCGCGGCTCGAGCTGGCCGAGCCACTCGATCTGTGTGCGGACAGGCCATCCGGACCGAAGTCCCCACCCCTGGGGAGTCCTGGTGGGGATCGCTGGCAAAAATGTCGTCCGGACTCCCACATCTAGGCACCTAAGTTGCTGAAAACGCTTTGCGGGACTCTGGTAC
>Ga0137459_1000578_pt1 | contig 12830 bp, 8 predicted proteins | sample EasRivERMGT700_2_FD_104908 | JGI IMG/M metagenome (GOLD analysis project Ga0137459, IMG submission 104908) | Soil microbial communities from meander-bound floodplain in the East River, Colorado, USA - East River MetaG ERMGT700_2 | ecosystem: Environmental > Terrestrial > Soil > Floodplain ...
ATACTCCCCGCTGGCGCGGAGGGACATCTATGTCCTCCACGGGCAATCTCGCCCAGCGCACCCTCTTCGCGACCGGATCCGGACGGCCAGGTGCCCTTGCGAGCCACCGCCTATTCGTTTCGCTCATGGGGAGCGTCCCCGTGTCGCCCCGTGTCGCCCTCATGGGGAGCGTCCCCGTGTCGCCCGCCGTTAGTTTCGCTCATGGGGAGCGTCCCCAGCCTGCGATAGCGGCCCGGGTAGCGGTTCCCCGCTCCGCACCGACGACAACGCGAAGCGCAGCGACGCGGGCTGGGCCCCGACCGAGATAAATTGCACGGCCGGGTGGTAGATCGCCGGCCGGTCGTGGAGATGGCACCGAGCTCCAGTCGAGATACGGCGGTTGACGGACGAGAGTCGGGGCCCAGACCCGCGTCGCCAGCAAGCGTGTCCGCGATCTCCCCAGCGTCGTAGCGGGCTCAGGCCTGCGTTGCCAGCAGCGTGTTCGCGATCTTGCCGTGTGGCGCGCGACCGCCGGTGCCGGCGAGCCCGAGCTGCTGCAGGAGATCGCGATCGCGCAGCTGGCCGGCTGCCGATCCTGACGACAAGATCGGCCGCCGGGCGCTATGGTCCGGCCGTGACAACCGACCCAGGCCTCTGGATCCGCACCGCCGGCGAGCTCCACGCGCTGGTGGACGCCCTCGACGGCTGCCGCGCGATCGGGATCGACACCGAGGCCGATAGCCTGCATCACTACACCGAGAAGGTCTGCCTCATCCAGCTCTCGGCCTACCGCGGCGGGGCGTGGCTCATCGATCCGCTGGCGCTGCGCGACCTGTCGCCGCTCGCACCGATCATGGCCGACGGCACGGTGCTCAAGGTCCTGCACGGCGGAGACAACGACATCACGTCGCTGCGCCGCGACTTCGGCTTGTCGTTCTGCACGCTGTTCGATACGGGGATCGCGGCGCGGCTGCTCGGCGACACCGAGCTGGGCCTGCAGGCGCTGGTGCGCAACGAGCTGGGCGTCGAGCTGAGCAAGAGCAGCCAGCGCGATGACTGGTCGAAGCGCCCGCTGACGCCGAAGCAAGAGGCCTACGCGCTGGCCGACGTCGAGCACCTGATGGCGCTGGCGGCGCGGCTGACCGAGCGCCTCCACGCCGCAGGCCGGGTCGCGTGGGCGCGTGAGGAGTTCGAGGCGCTGGCCAACCTGCCGCCGTCGGTGAAGCGCACCGGCCCCGATGGGTTTCGCAAGATCAAGGGCGCGTTGAAGCTGTCGCGGCGCCAGCAGGCGGTGCTGCGCGAGCTGCATGTGTGGCGCGAGGATCGCGCCGCGGACGCCGACCGGCCGCCGTTCAAGATCGTCGCCGCCGAGACCCTGGTGAAGCTGGCCGAGGATCCGCCGGAGACGGTCGAGGAGGTCGCCCGCGCGCTGGCGAACTACTCGCGCCTCGACGGCGAGGCCGAGGCGGTGTTCGCCGCGATCGAGCGCGGGCGCGACCTGCCCGAGCGCGAGCTGCCCGAGCGTGCGAACACCGATCGGTCGCTGCCGTTGGCGGCCCAGCGGCGGCGCATCGAGGCGCTGCGGGACTGGCGCGACGCCGAGGCCGAGCAGTCCCGGCTCGACGCCTCGGTCGTCCTGTCGCAGCGGTTGATCGAGCGCGTCGCGGCCGCGGCGCCGCGCACGCTGGCGGAGCTCGCCGCCGTCGAGGGCCTGCGGCACTGGCGCGTGCAGGCCTGGGGACCGGCGCTGCTCGACGCGTGCGCCTGATCGTCCGTCGAGCGTTGGGGCCCGAGCTCGGCGACCACGCGGCCGCGGTGGTGATGCCGGTGCCGAGCTCGCCGCGGTGGCGCTGGTCGTCGTGGTCGCCGTGCTCGCGGTGGTCGCGGTGCTATGAACGTCGGCTCAACAAGGACCACACGCGTATACGCCCGTCGAGCAGACCGTGGCGGCAGTGCCTGAGGCACCGCACGTGACGACGCACCCCGCACTGCCGGTGCAGGTCGTCTTGCAATCACCGTCGCACTTGACGTTGCAGTTCGACGAATCGGAGCACGCTGCGGTGCTGGCGTTCCCGAGTTGCAGCTTGCAGGTCGCGCTCGTGTTGCAGACGACCGTCGAAGCGGTCTCGAGCTTGAAGTCGCAGCTGGAGCTGGCGGTGCACGTCACCTTGCTTTCGTCACCACCGGTGCCCTTGCAGGCGGACGAATCGTTGCAAGTGAGCGTCAACCCGCCGGTCGTATGACCTTCGCACTTCGTGGAGTCGGTGCAGCTGAGCGAGCAGTCACCCGTACCGCACTCGGACTTGCAATCCTGTCCTGCGATGCAGGTGCACGCGGTATCGACGCACACGCAGCCTGTACCCGAGCAGGTCGGCGCCGGGGCGGCGTTGCCGCCGCACGCCGCAAATGCCATCGACAGGGTAAACAGGGCAATCAAAGCGATACGCATAGGTTTAGCCTCCACAGGAATTACTCCAGCTGCTTGGCGGCCACCGATAGCGCGGAAGTCACTGCCAGCGGCCTTTGCCAGGGTCCGCCAGGTCTGCGCACGACGCAACAAAGGGTTACCGCGATCGACGGCGCCAACGGCGCACCTGATCACACACACACGCCCATTTCGGACCTGAAGCTCGGTGGCGGTGGCCGGCGCTCGGTGGCCGGCGTGCTCGAGGTGGTCGCGGACCCGTGCGACATATCGCGCGCTGGCAGGCAAGCGAGCAGCGCGACCAGCCACCCAGCCTCCGGTTCCGTTCGGGAGCGGTTGGGAGCGCCGATGAATCGCTCTGGTTCGTGGAGTGGGATGCCTGGGACGCTGACATCGAGATCAACGTTCATGCTTACGAGGAGCGTCGCGTCTTGTACAGCACGATCCGAGAACGCCTGGGCGCGGACGCAGGTACGGCCATCGCAGAGCTCGTCGTGAACGCATTGCACCATGGGTACCGAGATCTACCGGGTACGATCTCGGTGCGGATCCGTCACGAGGAGCTCGCCAGGCGTGTCGAGGTCGAGGACCACGGCGTCGGCGGGCTCACCCAGGAAGCGGTCGATTCGAGCCGCAACGGGCTGGCCGTCGTGCGCGGAATCGGCATGCACGCCAGCATGCGCCACGCCTACCCAACCGGTACGATCATCTCGAGGTTCGCCGCGCCGCAAAGCCGAGTTCGGACGACGCCCACGTGGGCGCGCCCGTTCACGGCAACCCCCACGTGGGGGCGGTCACCAACGGCACCGCCCACGTGGACGCGCAGACCAAGCTCGACGCGGCAATCGTTCGCACGCAGGCCAGAGCCGCCCTGGTACGGCTCGGCTGGAAGCCCGCGATCTCCCAAGGCATGTGCGAGGACTCGAGCGAGCTGACGAGCACACGGTGGTCACTCACGAAGGTGGTGGAGCGAAGCCAGGGCTGCGAGCTTCTACAGTGGCAAGCTTGTCAGGCGAGGTTGGTATAGACGTTCTGCACGTCGTCGTAGCCGTCGAGCGCGGCCGTCGCGCCACGACGCGTCACGGCATGGAGGCCGCTGTCACGGCGGGTGGCGCGGCCTCAGCGCGGGTCGTCGATCACGTCACCGATCGACGTCGCGACGATCGACTTCTCGAGCCAGCGCTTCAGCTGTTCCAGATCCTTCTCGGCCAGGATGCGCTCGTGTGCGGCGTCCGATACGGCGATGCCACGAACGCGGAGCACGGTGAGCACGGCATTCGCCTGCGTCTCGGTACGCGCCTCGGCACGTGCCTCAGCGCGCCCCTCTTCCCAAGTCTTGTGCATGACCATGATGAACTCCTGCTCTTCGGAGGTCGGGCTCGGATCCTGCCCGAGCATGTGCTGCAACTGTAGCAGGCCCGGCTCGACGAGGGCACGCATGTAGTCGTCCGGGGCCAGGGCGGCCACTTCTCGAGCTGCCTGCGCCAGCAAGGGCCCCGCCGCCATGAGCCGGACCAGGAGGGTCGTGCGATCCCGGGGCAGCTCGCTGGCCACGACGATCCCCACACGGAGGATCTCGGCACCAAACAAGTAGACCCCCGCCGGCCAGCCGGGCGCGGGCGCAAACGCGAGCCCGGTCAGGAGGGTCGTCGGAGCGCCGGCCGCAATGATCCAGAGGAAGGGGCCGGCGAATGCGTCGGGTGGCTGCGCCGGATCGCTCGGAGGCTTGCTGTCCGGTGGCTTCTTGCGCGCCAGCTTCTGCCAGTACGCGAAGTGCTTCGCCAGACATGCGCGAAACGCGTCAGCGCCCGGCGCCCGGCTGTAGCACTCGAGGAGGCAGTCGGTATCCGCGAGCCGCCCCAGCAGACCCAGCCGGTCACGTGCGGCCTGCTGCGCCGGGTCGGGTTCGTGACGGAGGTCGGCGTACTGGGGCTGCGGGGTGATCTCGTCGTGTGCGACCGTGGTCCCCGAGGGGCGGAGTGCCTCCTCGCCGATCTGCTTGGCGAATTTATCGAAGTAAGTTCGCATGAATCTCCACAGGCGCGGAGGCGCGGCCCAGGAACCATAGACCATGATCAAGAGTCTCTCAGCAAGAGGTAATCACCTGAGATATTATGAGCATTGATATGAATACAGAAGCAACGCTGCGAGCGCCGGGCCATCACCTCACCCTGGCAGCGTCGGCGCAGCCAGCGCGCGAATGCTTCACTACAGGCATGCAGCATCAGCGTTCAGGACCGTACGAGGCTGCAACTCACCTCTTGTGAATCACGCGACCCGCTCTCGATTTGACGCGCGTCATGGGGCAATCATGGCCAGGTGCTCGAACCACGCAATCTCGCGCTGGAGGCTGTCATCCGCGAGGATCGTGACGATCCGGCCGGCTATCGCGTGCTCGGCGACTGGCTCGAGCAACGCGGGCATCCCCGCGGCGAGCTGATCGCGGTGCATGCGGCGCTCGCGGACGCGGGCCTCGGGGGCACCGACGCACGACGCAGCGAGCTGGAGCGCGAGCAGGCAAGGCTACTGGCGGCGATCGGTCACGTCGAGCATCACGCCGTCCAGATCCACTGGCGATTCGGATTCTGGGACCGCGTGAGCGCGAGCGCGGAGGTCGATCTCGCGCCCCTGCTGGCCTCTCCGTCGGCGAGGTTCGTGCGCAGCCTCCACCTGCGATCGACGCGGATGTGGGGCGATTTCAGTGAGGTATGGATCGCGCCCCGACCTCACGCCCTGGACCACGACGGGCTCGCCGGCCTGGCGTACCTGCTGCGCCGCGATCGCGACCGGTCGGCCTGGTCCGACGCGGTGCCGAGCCTCCGCGAGCTCGGCCTCGGCGCCCTGGATCTCAGGATCCTCGACCACGCGATGGAGGGCCTCGATGGCGAGGCGATCGCATCGCTTCGGGGCCTCACCAGGCTCGAGCTGATCGCGCGCGACCTTGCGCCGGCCTCGGTGTCGCGAGACGCGCTTCGTGCGCTCGCACCGCTGGCGACGTCGCTCGAGCACCTCGGCTTCGTGGAGTGCAGCAACGTCGACGATGCCGCATGCGAGATGATCGCGACGATGTCGCGGCTCGAGCGCCTCGTGCTCGACCAGACCCCGGCGGTGACCCGGCGTGGGCTGTCGGCGCTGGCGCGGTTGCCACGGCTCCAGCAGCTGGCGGTGCGGCGCAACGACGAGATCCGGGATGACGCGGTCGAGGTGCTGTCCACGTTCCCCAGGCTGACCTCGCTCGACCTCACCGGGACGCAGCTCACCCCCGCCGCGCTCGTCCAGCTGGCGCGGGCGATGCCGGCGCTCGAGGAGCTGGTGATCGGAGAGGAAGGCGGCCGGTGGCTCGACGACCCCGGCTGCGAGATCCTGGCGGAGGGGCGACCGCCGATCAGGTCCCTGCGTGTGTCGGGGTCGCGGGTCACGCTGGCGGGGCTCGGCAAGCTCGCGGTCCTGCCGCTCCGCACGCTGATCGTCAGCGACGTCCCGCTCATCGATGACGATGCCGTCGACATCCTCGCCCGGTTCGCCGGGCTCGAGCGCCTCGACCTGCGGGAGACGCCGATGTCGGGGGAAGCGATCGTCCGGCTCGCGAACGCGCTGCCCCGGTTGCGCGCGCTCATCGTGGAGCCTGGCCGGTTGCCACCGAACGCCACGCTCACCGCGAGGGCGCGGTCGGCCATGCAGCGTTGAGAACGCCTCGACGCAGCTCGGCCATCACCTCGGAGGAAACTGCCACCCCGAGAGCTTGGCCGCTTCGTGCGAGATCGATCATGCAAACGTTCGTGGACAGGCGCGCGATCAGGCGAGGTTCGTGTAGACGTTCTGCACGTCGTCGTCGCCGTCGAGCGCGGCCACCAGCTCGAGCACCTCGTCGAGCTTGCCCTCGGGCAGCTCGGTGAGGTTGGCGGCGGCGTAGTCGGACTGCGACGAGATCGGGGTCAGGCCGCGGCCCTCGATCGCGGCCTGCATGGCGCCGAAGTCGCTGAACGCGCAGCGCACGACGAGCTGGGGCTCGCCCTTGTCGCTCTCGCCGCCTTCGAGCGCGACGAGGCCGTGGTCGATCAGCTCGAGCTCGAGGCTGTCGCGGTCGATGCCCTGCGGCGACAGCCGGAACACGCCCTGGCGCTGGAACAGGAAGGCGACGCTGCCGGTGGTGCCGAGGTTGCCGCCGTGGGCCTTGAGGTGGTGGCGCACGTTGGCGACCGTGCGGGTGACGTTGTCGGTCGCGGCCTCGACGAGGATCGCGACGCCGTGCGGGCCGTAGCCCTCGTAGAGGATGACGTCGTACTCGGCCGCGCCGTGGCCGCTGGCCTTCTTGATCGCGGTCTCGACCCGGTCCTTGGGCATGTTGACCGCACGCGCGTTCTGCAGCGCGCGGCGCAACGCCGGGTTGCCATCGGGGCTCGGCCCGCCGCTCTTGACGGCGATCGCGATGTCCTTGCCGATCTTGGTGAACTGCTTCGCGACGCGATCCATGCGCGCGAAGATCGTGTGCTTGCGTTTCTCGAAGGCGCGTCCCACGCCCCTACCCTACAATGACTGCGCCCGCGTGACCTCGGGATCGCCGGACGTTCCACCGCCGCCGGCCGGCCGAGTCGCGTATCTTGCGGCCATGCGTGTTGCCCTGATCGTCGCGCTCGCCGCCTGCTCGACCCCCGAGCTGCCCAAGCCGGTACCGCCGACGCCCCCCGCACCGCCGGCCGCGCCGACCGCAGGGACCGCCGCGATCCCGGATCCGCCGCCGCCGGCGCTCCGCCTGCCGGGCGACGTCAAGCCGGTGCAGTACGCGCTCGACCTCACGATCGTGCCCGACCAGCCGACCGCCGCGGGCAAAATCCACATCACCGCCGAGGTCGTGCGGCCGGCGCGGATCGTGTGGCTGAACGCGACCGGGCTCGCGATCGATCACGCCGAGCTCGGCGGCAAGCCCGCGCGCGTGATCCCGGGCGGCGAGGACTTCATCGGCCTCTCGATCGACCGCGCGCTGCCGGCCGGCGCGCTGGCGATCGACGTCGCGTGGAAGGCACCGATCGATCGCGAGCGCAGCCGCGGCATGTACAGCGAGCACGAGGGCAACGACACGTATGTCTACACGTTCTTCGAGTCGATCGATGCGCGGCGCGCGTTCCCGTGCTTCGACGAGCCGAGCTACAAGGTGCCGTGGCAGCTGACGTTCCACGTCAAGGCGGACCAGGTCGCGCTCGCCAACACGCCGGTCGTGCGCGAGACCCCCGAGCCCGGCGGCATGAAGCAGGTCGAGACCGCGCTGACCAGGCCGCTGCCGAGCTACCTGGTCGCGTTCGTCGTCGGGCCGTTCGAGCTGGTCGACGGCGGCACCGCCGGCCGGATCAAGACGCCGATCCGGTTCGTGATCCCCAGGGGCCGCGCCGGCGAGCTCGGCTACGCCAGGCAGATCACGCCGAAGGTCGTCGCCGCCCTCGAGGACTACTTCGACATGGCGTATCCCTACGGCAAGCTCGATGTCGCCGTGGTGCCGCGGTTCTGGGGCACGATGGAGCACCCCGGCATCGTCGCGATGGGCCAGCCGCTGACGCTGATCCGCCCCGACCAGGAGACCCGGGGCCGGAAGCTCGCGTACACGAGCATCCTGTCGCACGAGCTGTCGCACTACTGGTTCGGCGATCTGGTGACGATGGCGTGGTGGGACGACACCTGGCTCAACGAGGCGCTCGGCGAGTGGTCGGACATGAACATCACCGAGGCCGCCGAGCCGACCTGGCGGGTGCGCGACGAGCGCGTCGGGATGGCGGTCCGCGCGATGTCGGCCGACGAGACGCTGGCGACCCGCTCGATCCGCCAGCCGGTCACCACGCGCGAGGGCATCGCCGCGTCGTTCGACAACTCGATCACCTACTTCAAGGGCGCCTCGATGTTCCGGATGTTCGAGTCGTACGTCGGCCGCGACGCGTGGCGCACGTTCATCCACCGCTACCTGGCCGCCCACGCGTGGGGCAACGCGTCCGCCGACGACTTCCTGGCCAGCGTGTCGGAACACCTCGGAGCCACGACGGCGGCGGCGATGCGCACGTTCCTCGAGCAACCGGGCGTGCCGCGGATCACCGCGCGCCTGCCATGCGAGGCCGGCAAGCCACCGCGCATCGAGCTGTCGCAGCAGCGCTCGCTGCCCGCCGGCGTCACCGATCCGAGCCCGAGGCTGTGGAACCTGCCGGTGTGCCTGCGCTACGGCGACGCCCGATCGAGCTACCAGACCTGCATCCCGCTGGCGACCCAGGCCGCGACGACCGAGCTGTCGGGCTCGCGGACCGGCGCCCAGCCCGAGCGGCTGCGTGGCTGCCCGACGTGGATGATCCTCAACGCCGACGCCGTGGGCTACTACCGCTCGACGGTCGATCCCGCGCTCGCCCGCGTGCTGCTGACGCCGAGCTCGGCGATCGCCAGGGCGGCCCGGCCGACGCCGTCCGAGCGCATGATGCTGGTCGAGGATCTGAGCGCCGCGGTCGAGCGTGACGAGCTCGCGCTCGACAAGATGCTCGAGCTCGTGCCGGTGATCGCCGCGGATCCCGACGACAAGGTCGCGCGCAGCGTGCTGTCCGCCGCGAGCCTGCCGACCAACGGCCTCGACGACGCGATGTGGGCCGCGGCGCGGCGCTGGTATCACAAGGCGTTCGTGGCGCGCGGCCGCCGGCTCGGCTGGCATCGCGGGGCCAAGGACTCCGAGGAGCTCCACGAGCTTCGCCAGGCGATCGTCCCCCTGGCGGCCCTCGACGATCCCGCGCTCACGGCCGAGGCGACCCGGCTCGCCGATCAGTGGCTCGCCGACCGCACCGGGCTGGCCGACGATCTGGCGTGGGCGGCGCTCGCGGTCGCCGCGCGCCGTGGCGATGCGGCGCGGTTCGATCGCTACCTCGCCGCCGCCAGGACCGCGCGTGATCGCGGCGAGCACCAGCGGCTGCTGAGCGCGCTCGGGGCGTTCACCAACCCCGCGATCGCGAGCAAGAGCCTCGCGCTCGTCCTCGGCCACGAGCTCGATCTGCGCGACTCGATCGGGATCCTGGAGGGCGTGCTGTTCCAGCGCGAGACCCGCGATCTCGGGATCGCGTTCGTCACGGCGCACATCGACGAGCTGCTCGCGCGGATGCGCGACGACGAGGCCGCGGTGTTCCTCAGCACGCTCGCCGGCGGGTTCTGCGATCCGGGGCGCCGGGGGCAGATGGCGGAGCTCGTCGGCCCGCGCGCCGGCAAGATCGATGGCGCCCAGGGCCACGTGACCCGCGCCCTCGAGAAGTCCGCGCAGTGCATCGCGCTCGTCCAGCGCCAGCTGCCGGCGCTGCACCGCGTCCTCGACCATCAGTAACAGTCTTGCGACGGCCGAAGGCGCGCGCGCGATCCCGGCGTCGCGGTAGCTCCGTCGGATCGCTCGTGGTACGGACTGCTCCGGAGTCCCTCCGCCTGGGAGCACCTATGCGATCCCCGTTGCCGATCCACGTCCACGCTTCCGCCCTCGCATCCGTCGTGGCCCTGGGCCTCGCCTGGTGCGGCGCGTGTGGCAGCAGCAAGGCCCCGGCCGTCGCACCGCTCCCGGAACCGGCGGAGCCTGCCGGGCCCCCACCCGGCGACAAGCCGGTACCGGCCGCGGACGAGCCCAGGCCGACCAAGCCGGTGACCAACCAGTCGCTGGCGGCGACCGGCCTCGATCCCGACGCGCTCGATCGCTCGACCGACCCGTGCGACGACTTCTACCAGTTCGCGTGCGGCGGCTGGATCAAGCGGACCGAGATCCCGGCCGACAAGCCGATCGCCATGCGCAGCTTCGTCGAGATCGCGGATCGCAACCTCGAATACGAGCACACCCTGCTCGAGCAGATGCGCGGCAAGCCCGGCGACGATGCGATCGCCAGGCAGCTCGGCGCGTTCTACGGCTCGTGCATGGACGAGGCCGCGATCGAGAAGGCCGGGATGTCGGCGCTGAGGCCGGCGCTGGTGGTGATCGACCGGGTCAAGGACGCGAAGTCGCTGTCCGCGGCGGTCGCGACGCTGCAGGCCGCGGGCGAGCCGGTGCTGTTCGTGCTCGGTCCGGTGCAGGACGCAGCCGACGCCCGCAACGTGATCGCGAACATCGACCAGGGCGGGCTCGGCCTGCCCGACCGCGACTACTACCTGAAGGACGACGAGCAGTCCCGGACCCTGCGCGGCGCGTATCAGGCCTACGCCGAGGGCATGCTGGCCCAGCTGAGCCACCCGGCGGCCAAGCAGCAGGCCGCCGCCATCCTGGCGCTCGAGACCGAGATCGCGAAGGTCTCCAAGGACAAGGTCGCGCGCCGCGATCCGAAGGGCACCTACCACAAGATCGACCGCGCCGGCGTCGCCAAGGCGATGCCGCGGTTCGACTGGAACGCGTTCTGGACGCTCGTCGGGCTCAAGGACGTCCAGGACGTGACGGTGACCTCGCCCGAATTCCTCGCAGGCCTCGACGGGCTGGTCGCGTCGACCAAGCCCGAGACCTGGCGCGCGTACCTCGCGTTCCACGTGATCAGCAACGCGGCGGCGTTCTTGCCCCGGCAGCTCGAGGAGACCCAGTTCAAGCTGGAGTCCGCGCTGACCGGCCAGCCCGAGATGCCGCCGCGCTGGAAGCGCTGCGTCCAGCGCACCGAGCGCTCGCTCGGCGACCTCGTCGGCCAGATGTTCGTGCGCGACCGGTTCGGCGGCGCGAGCAAGAGCTTTGCCGAGGATCAGGTCCACGCGATCGTCGCGGCGATGTCGGCCAACCTCGACGCGCTGCCGTGGATGGACCCCGCGACCAAGGACAAGGCCCGGGCCAAGCTCGCCGCGATGACCTATCAGATCGGCTACCCGAAGAGGTGGAAGACCTACACGTTCAAGGTCAACGCCAGGACCTGGACGGCGAACGCGCTCGCCGCGCGCAAGGCGGAAGCCGCCCGCCGGCTGGCCAAGATCGGCAAGCCGGTCGACAAGGACGACTGGCAGCTGAACGCTCCGGACGTCGACGCGTACTACGATCCACAGCTCAACGGCATGGTGTTCCCGGCGGGCATCCTGCAGCCGCCGTTCTACAGCGTCGCGGCGTCGATCCCGGTCAACCTGGGCGGCATCGGCGTCGTCGTCGGCCACGAGCTGACCCACGGGTTCGACGACCAGGGCGCCCAGTACGACGCGTGGGGCAACCTCGTCAACTGGTGGCAGCCCGACACCGAGCAGCAGTTCCGCCGGCGCACCCAGTGCGTGGTCGACCAGTACAGCACGTACGAGGTGAGCGGGAACACCAAGCTGAACGGGGCCAACACGGTCGGGGAGAACATCGCCGACATCGGCGGCGTCAAGCTGTCGCTCTCGGCGTACCGCCAGCTGCGGGCGCCGGCCCCCGACACCGTCGTGGCGGACGGCTTCACCGAGGACCAGCAGTTCTTCCTGGGGTTCGGCCAGGCCTGGTGCGCGAAGATGCGACCCGACTTCGAGAAGCTGCTGGCGACCGTCGACGTGCACTCCCCGGCGCGCTGGCGCGTCAACGGGTCGCTGTCGGCCACGGCAGACTTCGGCAAGGCGTTCCGGTGCAAGACCGGCTCGAAGATGGTGCCGGTCAGGCAGTGCGTCGTCTGGTAGCGGTGTAATTTATCCCCGTGCTCGCGACCCAAATCCGGCAAAAGGACAGCGTCTTCTATTTTTGCGCCTACCCGGCCGATGACGTCCTCGACAAGGTTCGGTTCATCAGCCGGTTCTACGCCGAGGGCGAGCCGACCCTGGCGGGCGACGAGGTCGACAAGGACGACGAGGTCGCGGGGTTCATCTCCAAGATCGAGGCGACCGACGCCGCGTTCCAGCGCCAGCTGTCGCGGGCCAAGGTCACGACGATCAAGAACTTCTACGAGACCGCCGCGAGCCAGCCGCCGATCCCGGGCACCGTGCTGCTGTTCACCGACGAGACCCTCGCGTTCGATCCGGTCAAGCCGTTCACCAACGTCGGCAACCTGACCGAGCCACGCGGCAAGTACCTCATCATCGACGGCCAGCACCGGCTCGCGGCGCTCCACTTCTACCGGCGCCAGCACCCCGAGGACGCCGGCACGATCCACGTCCCGTGCGTGATCTTCGACGGCAAGAGCGAGGACTTCGCGACCGAGATGTTCGTGATCATCAACTCGACGCCGACCCGGATCAACAAGAGCCACCTGGTCGACCTCTACGAGAAGGTGTCGTGGGCGGCGCCCGACAAGAAGTTCGCGGCGCGCGTGGTCGATCACCTGTACCGCGAGGCCGACAGCCCGCTGCGCTACAAGATCAACCGGCTGGGCGGCCGCAGCAAGCAGGAGAAGTGGATCCTCCAGGCCGAGCTGTTCAACGAGATCCATCGCTGGGCGACCAGCGACTGGAAGAAGATCCAGAAGAAGTCGAGCTGGCAGCGCGAGGCCGAGCGCTACTACGAGATCGTGCG
>Ga0137459_1000579_pt1 | contig 12824 bp, 10 predicted proteins | sample EasRivERMGT700_2_FD_104908 | JGI IMG/M metagenome (GOLD analysis project Ga0137459, IMG submission 104908) | Soil microbial communities from meander-bound floodplain in the East River, Colorado, USA - East River MetaG ERMGT700_2 | ecosystem: Environmental > Terrestrial > Soil > Floodplain ...
GTCTACGCAGTTGTCCACGAGGACATCGGCAAGCGCGCCGCGCTCAAGGTGGTGCACAAGCGCCTGCTGGTGCCGGGCTTCAACTGCGATCGCATGCTGCTCGAGGCCAAGGTCGTCAACCAGGTTGGCCACCCCAACATCGTCGACATCTTCGAGACCGGCAAGCTCGGCGACGGCCGGCCTTACATCGTCATGGAGCGGCTCGACGGTCAGACGCTGAGCGCCCGCGCCGACGCCGGCAAGCTGCTGCCGGACCTCGTGATCGCGATCCTGCTCCAGGTCTGCGACGCGCTGAGCGCCGCCCATGCCGCCGGCATCGTGCATCGCGATCTCAAGCTCGACAACGTGTTCCTCGTCGACAACACCGGCGATCCGGCGACGCCGAAGGTGAAGCTGCTCGACTGGGGCATCGCGAAGGTGCTGAGCGACGACGTCAAGCACACGATCGACGGACAGCTCATGGGCACCCCGCAGTACCTCGCCCCCGAGCAGGCCCGCGGACACGCGGTCTCGCCGCAGACCGACGTGTACTCGCTCGGCGTGATGGCGTACGAGCTGTTCCTCGAGCAGCTGCCGTTCGAGGCCGAGACCGCCGCCGAGGTCATGGCGATGCACCTGCGGCTGCCGCCGCCGCCGCCGTCCGAGCTGTGGCCCGACGTGCCGGCGGCGCTCGAGGACTTGCTGCTCGCGATGCTGCAGAAGATCCCGGGCCAGCGTCCGACGATCGCCGAGGTCGTCCGCGGGCTCGGCGTGGTCCTCGCGGAGCTCGCGCAGCGCCGGCTCACCCACGCCGGCCGGAGCGCCCGCTACCCGACCGCGACGCCGCGCGACCCATCGGCTCGCCGCCGCGCGATCTCGGCGGCCGGGCTCGCCCAGACCGACGACGCCGTACGGCAGCCCCGCCCCAAGCGCTGGCACTACGCGATCGGCGCGCTCGCGCTGGTGGCGAGCGCGGCGGTGTTCTGGATCAGCCGGTTCGATGACCAGGCGGCGAGCGCGGCCACGACCGGCATGCTCCCCGTGGCGACCCGCAGGATGGCGCCGGTCGTCGGTCCGGACGCGGGCGCCACCGTGACGCTCGCGGCGCAACCCATGATCTCGGACATCGAGCTGCGCCCGCCCCCGCCCGTCGACGCGGCCACCCCGACCCGGCGGATCGCGCTGCCTCCGCGGCCGGCGGTGGGGCGCGTCGAGCCCCGCGCCTCCGCACCCTCCCATGCCGCACACACGTCGCACCCCCGCTCCACCACCTCACGGCCCGCGCCGTCGCACAAGTCCCGGGTCGCGCCGCGCCAGGGGCCCAAGGTCGACCCCGACGGCACGCTCGATCCCTACCGGTGAGGGGGCCATCGGCCATCATGACGGTCGTCCTCCTGTTCGCGCCGGTCGCCGGCGCCGAGGTCTCGGCGGAACCGGTCCCGGCGAAGGCCCGCACGCTGTCCGATCGAGGCCGCGCCTTCCACGACGCGGCTGACTACGCCAGCGCGATCACCGCGTTCACCCTGGCGTACGCGATGGCGCCCAGGCCCGCGCTGCTGTTCAACCTGGCGCAGGCGTACCGCCTGCAGGGCAACTGCGACGACGCCGCGCTGATGTACCGGCGCTACCTCGCGACGGCCCCCAGCCCGCAAGGCCGGGCGCTCGCCGAGGCCCACCTCGCCGGGGTCGAGCGCTGCGTTCACAAGCTCCCGTTGCCCGCGGCCGGCAACCTCGTGGCTTCGCCGCCGTCCAACGCGCTGTCGACCACCCGGACCGTCACCCGCCGGTCCGCCACGGCGGAGGTCGAGAAGGACGTCGGTGTGGCGCTCACGGTGGCGGGCGGCCTCGCGCTCGGAGTTGCGGCGTACTTCGCGGTCCGAGCGCACGACGCGGCGGACGACGTCACGGCCGCGTACGACCGCCACGCGAAGTGGAAAGACATCGCTCCGCTGGACGCGCGGGGCAAGTCGGCCGCGAAGACCGCGCAGATCTTCGGGGCCGGCGGCGCGCTCGGGGTCGTGGGCGGCGTCGCGATGTACATGATCGGCAGGCACACCAGGTCCCCGGTGAGCGTGACGCCGACGGTCCGCGGAGTCGAGGTCGGGATGGCATGGGCATTTTGACGCCGGGCCGCTCGCTCGCTGCCGCGCTGGCGCTGCTCGCCGGGTGTTACGCGCCGGCGGTCCGCGACTGCGTGGTGAGCTGCGCGTCGCCGGGCGACTGCGCGAACGGCCAGCTCTGCGGCAGCGACGGCCTGTGTGCGGCGCCCGATCGGGCCGGCCACTGCGGCATGCCCGACGGCGGGCCGCGCCGCATCCCGGACGCCGCGACCGTCACGGATGCGCCGGGCCGCGATGCCTCGCCGCGCGTGAGCCTGCACGTGCAGGTCAGCGGAACGGGCAGCGTCCTCGTCGTCGACCAGGGCACGTGCAGCTCGCAGGATCCGCAGCGCGGCGATTGCACGTACGACATCGCGCCAGATGTCGCGCAGACCGTCCATGCCGTCGGGATCCAGCCGGGCGAGCAATTCTCGAAATGGACCTCGACGACCTGCAGGAGCGAGGATGCGAGCTGCACGTTCACCCCGGTCGCCGCGACGACCATCGCCGCGAAGTTCGAGCACGATGGAGGCGACCTGTGATGCGCGCCACTGCCGGGAGGTGCAGGTGACCCCATCGGGGCTTCCAGCGCACGTGCGGCCGCGCCACGTTCGCGCGACGACGCGCGATCACGCCGTGCCATCACCGCGGGCTCCGGCGATCTTCGCCGAGCTCTCCCTGGGTCCGCGGGTTGCACCGAAAAGCTCCCATGCTGAGCACGACCACGCAGCCCCTCGACCTTCTGCTGCCGGCGTGTGAGCCACCCCCGCTGCCACCGGCGCGGGCGCGCAAGCGCAAGCGGGGGTGCCCGACGCTCGCACCCGACCTGCGCATCGACACGTGGCGCATCGAGAGCGAGCTCGGCCGAGGCGGCATGGCGACGGTGTACACGGCCGTGCAGACCGGGTCCGGTCAGCGGGCCGCGCTCAAGCTCGCGCATCGCGCGATCCTGGGTCCGCGGTTCACGGCCGAGATGTTCCTGCGCGAAGCCCGCACCGCCAACCGCATCGCGCATCCCGGGGTTCCCACGTTCTTCGCGACCGGCACGCACGACGGGCGGCCCTACCTCACGATGGAGCGGCTGTCCGGGCAGTCACTCGGCGCTCGCCTCGAGCGGCCGATGGCGCGCGACGAGGCGCTGGAGGTCCTGATCGAGCTGTGCGACGTGCTCGCCGCCGCGCACGCCGCCGGCGTCACCCACCGCGACCTCAAGCTCGACAACGTGTTCCTGCTCGACGTGGCCGGGGCGGATGGCCGCCGCACCAAGCTGCTCGATTGGGGCATGGCGCGGATCGCCGGCGAGGACGACCCGCTGTGCGGGCTGATCGCGGGCACGCTCACCTACGTCGCGCCCGAGCAAGCGCGCGGTGACGACGTCACGCCGGCCGCCGACGTCTACGCGCTCGGCGTGTTGACCTACCGGCTGCTCCTGGGCGTGCCGCCGTTCGCGTCACCGAGCGATCTCGAGCTCATCCAGAAGCACCTGCACGAGCCGCCGCCGGCGCCGAGCGCGCGATGGCGGGCGATCCCGGACGAGCTCGAGGCGACGCTCGTCGCGATGCTCGGCAAGCGCCCCCAGGATCGCCCGGCGCCCGGCGACGTCGCCCGCGTGATGACCAGGGTGCGCGCCCAGCTCCGCCCGGGCCCGCGGTGTGCCCCGGCGCCCGCCGCGCCGCGCGATGTGATCGGCCGCCGCGCGCTCCGGCTGCTGGCGAGCCGGCCCCGGCGGATCGCGGGCGCCGCGCTCGCCGTCGTGCTCGCCGTCGCGGGCCTGGTCCAGCTGCTCAGCGCTTGATCCCGACCACGAGCCCGTCGGGCGTCGGCGCACACACCGAGTCGCAGGTCGCCGCGACCAGCTCGTGAAACCCGCGCATCGCGCGACCGCGGTCGCTGTCGTCGAGCAGGTTGCCGAACAGGTACGCGTTGTCGCCGATCACGAGGCCCCCGGGCCGGAGGTGGTCGATCGCCCACCGGCCATAGTGATCGTAGCTCTCCTTGTCGGCGTCGATGAACACGGCATCGAACGGCGCGTGGGCGTCGAGCGTCGGCAGGACGTCGCGCCCGGCGCCGACCAGGACGGTGACCCGATCGGCGACGCCGGCCGCGGCCAGGTTCGCGCGGGCGACCTCCGCGTGGCGCGGCTCGAACTCGATCGACCACAGGTGACCGCCCGCCTGGAGCGCGCGCGCCATCAGGATCGCCGAGTAGCCGACCAGCGTGCCGACCTCGACGACCTTGGTCGCGCGGGCGATCCGCAGCAGCAACGCGATCAGCTTGCCGTCGCTCGGGCCGACCTGGATTGCCGGGATGCCGTCGGGGACCGCGAACGCGCGCGCCAGCCCCGCGTCGTGCGGCGTGTGCACGCGGTTGACGTACTCGAGGATCCCGGGGGTCGTGTAGCGCACACCGGCGCGAGAGTCGGGGTCGGCCATGGCAGCGCCACTCTAGCAGCGATCGCCCACGCGTCGCTCACTCGTCGCTCACTCGTCGTCCTGGGCGCTCCGGTACGGTCCGAACTTCGCCATCTCCGCGATCTCGGTCGCCATGGCCGCCGCCTCGCGCTGCGTGTGGTCCACGATCGCCGCGGCCAGCCCGGGGTGGCGAATCCAGTGCGCCGAGTAGGTCGGCATCGGATCGAAGCCGCGCAGGAGCTTGTGCTCGCCTTGCGCGCCCGCCTCGAACAGCGGCAGCCCGCGCTCGATCGCGCGCTCGATGCCTGCGTAGTAGGCGGTCTCGAAGTGCAGCAGATCGACGTGCACGTCGGCGCCCCAGTAGCGGCCGTACAGCGCCTGATCGGTCTCGAGGAACAACGCCCCGGCGACCCGCTTGCCGCCGGCGACGACCTCGACCATGCGCATCGCCTCCGGCAGGTACCTGGCCAGCGCGTGGAAGAACCCGGGCCGCAAGTAGTCGCGGCCGCCGTGCTGATCGGTCGTGTTGCGATAGAACCGGTCGAGATCGTCGAGCCGGTCCTCGTCGAGCTCGGCGCCGGGGATCCACGACAGCCGCTCGATCGCCGCCCGCGCCCGCTCGCGCTCCTTGCGCAGCTGCTTGCGCTTGCGTGACTTGAGCTGGCCGAGGAAGTCATCGAACCCCTGGTAGCCGCGGTTGTGCCAGTGGAACTGCATGCTCGCGCGCGGAAAGAACCCGGTCTCCGCGAGCTGGGCCTGCTCGGCCTGGGTGCAGAACAGCCAGTGGATCGACGAGCACTCGGTGTCGTCGGCGATCGCGCGCACCGCCGCGATCAGCGCCGCGCGGACCTGGGCGGCGTCGGCGCCGGGCGCGAGCAGGATGCGATTGCCGGTCGCCGGGGTCTGCGGCGCCGCGATCACGAGCTTGGGGTAGTAACGCAGCCCGGCGCGCTGCGCGGCGTTGGCCCAACCCCAGTCGAAGATGTACTCGCCGTAGCTGTGGTCCTTGAGGTACGCCGCGACGGCACCGACCAGCGTCCCTGCCTGTTCGGCGAGGAGGTACAGGCCCGACCACCCGGACCGCCGCTTCTTGGCCGCGGCCGCGTCGACCGAGCCCGACTCCTCGAGCGCCCGCAGGAAGCCATGGCGCAGGAACGGCGAGGGGCCATGGTCGAGCCGGTCCCACGCCGCGCCATCGACCTCGGCCACCGAACCCACGGCCCGAACAATGATCTTCGTGCTAGAAGAAACCACGAAAGGCCACCATGACGCTCGACCCAGAGACCCGCAAGAAGATCGAACACCTCGTCGCGAGTGACTCCGTCGTCCTGTTCATGAAAGGCAGCCGCAGCTTCCCCCAGTGCGGGTTCTCGGCCTCCGTCGTGAACATCCTCAACACCTTGATTCCCAAGTACACGACGGTCAACATCCTGTCCGACGCCGACGTCCGCGGCGGCATGAAAGAATTCTCGGACTGGCCGACGTTTCCCCAGCTGTTCGTCAAGGGAGAGTTCGTCGGCGGCGCCGATATCGTGCGCCAGATGCACGAGTCGGGCGACCTCGAGAAGCAGCTGGGCGACCTCGTCGCCGCCCCCAGGACGCCGTCGGTGACGGTCTCGCCGCGCGCGGCGTCCGAGCTGTCGGCAGCGCTCAAGGAGGGCGGCTCCGGCGACGTCATCCACCTGACCATCACCCCCACGTGGGAGCACCAGCTCGATCTCGGGCCCAGGGATGCCAGCCACGTCACCGTGCAGAGCGGCGGCGTCACCGTGCAGCTCGATCGCTCGAGCGCCGGCCGTGGCGACGGCGTGACCATCGACTTCATCGAGGCCTCCGACGGCGCCGGCTTCAAGATCGACAACCCCAACCGGCCTGCCGTGGTCAAGGAAGTCGCGCCCAAGGAGCTCAAGGCGCTGCTCGACGGCCACAAGATCGAGCACTTCTACGACGTGCGCACCGACAAGGAGCGCGACGTCGCCAAGCTCGCCGGCGCCAAGCACCTCGACGACGCCACGATGACGGCGATCGAGACGCTCGCCAAGGACACGCCGCTGGCGTTCCACTGCCACCACGGTGGCCGCAGCCGCGGCGCCGCCGAGCACTTCCTGAAGCTCGGGTTCAAGAACGTCTACAACCTGGCCGGCGGCATCGAGGCCTGGTCGCGCGACATCGACCCCACGATCCCACGCTACTGACCCTCGCCCCCTCGCCCTCGCCCTCGCCCTCTCGCTCTCGCCTCGCTCTCGCCGCCCTCGCCCTCGCCCTCGCTTGAGCTCCCGTGGAGAACACGACCACGCGCGCTCTCGGCGATGGAGGGCCTCTTCTCGCGGGAGACAGCGGACCACCGCATCGGGCAGCACCCGCCGCCGCAACACTCAACTACCTGTGCCCCGCTGCCAGTGGCGTGGAAGCTACCGCTCGCCGAGGCCCCCATCGCCTTCCGCGCGCGTTGACGAGTCCCTGAGGTTGTCTCGTTGCCCAGCGCCGTTCCAGTGGCGTGGAAGCTACCGCTCGCCGAGGCCCCATCGCCTTCCGCGCGCGTTGACGAGCTTCCGAGGTTATCTCGTTGCGTCGTATCACGGGTGCAGGACGCAGCCGCCGAGCACCTCGCCGTTCCACTTGGCGCGCATCGCGGCGCGGAAGTCGGCGAGCGCGAAGGTATGCGAGACGTGGGGGCGGAGCTGGCCTGCCTCGGCCCAGCGCAGGATCTGGGCGAGCCGGGGTGGGCGGAGCGACGGATCGTTGACGGTCGAGATCACGGTCGGGCAGCCGAGCACGTCGAGGCCCTTCATCAGGAGGAGGTTGGTCGGCAGGACGTTGGCGTTGGGCGCGCCGCGCTGGCCCTTGCCGTGTGCGACGAACGGGGTCGCCGCCCAGCCGACGATGAGGAACCGCGCGCCGAACCGGACGCAGCGCAGGCTCTCGAGGGAGATGTCACCACCGACGCCGTCGTAGACCACGTCGACGCCGCGGCCGGCGGTGAGCGCCTTGACGTCGTCGCGAAACGCGCGCACGCCGGGACCGTCGGAGCGCCGGCAGTTGATGACATGGTCGGCACCCTGAGCGGCGACGCCGGCGAGCTTGTCGTCGGACCGGCCGGTCGCGATCACCGTCGCGCCGAGCAGCTTGGCGACGTGCACCGCGGCCAGGCCCGTCGAGCCCGAGGCGCCGTGCACGAGCACGGTCTCGCCCGCCTGGAGCCGGCCGCGCGTCACCAGGCAGTGATACGCGGTCTCGTAGTTGCCGAGCAGGTTGCACGCTTGATCGAACGACAGGTCGCCGGGGATGCGATGAACGGCGTCGCGCGGCGCGACGGCATACGAGGCGAAGCCGCCGTAGCGCTGGTACGCGCCCGACGACCGCGGCCCCGCGAGGAAGCCGTCGACCAGCACCCGGGCACCGATCGCGATGTCGGCACCGGCGTCCGCGCCGGCCCACACGACGATGCCGGCGTACTCGAGACCCGGCGTGTACGGCGGCTTCGGCACGTGCTGGTACTGGCCGCTCGTCATCAGCAGATCGACCCAGCCGACCGACGCGCTCTGGATCGCGACGACGACGTCGCGTGGCGACAGCGTCGCCGGATCGGGCGGCGCCATCACCTCGAGCGACGCGTGGTGCTCGATCGCCTGCAGCGGATCGTCGCCGAGCTCGGCGATCACGACCTGGTGGCCCGGCGGCAACGCGTTGGTCATCGTGGCCGCTGGATAACATGGCGCCGCGCGCCGCGGCCGCATCCGAGCCGGCAGACGACGACGCCGACGACGCCGACGACGCCGACGACGCCGACGACGCCGACGACGAGCACGACGTTGGTTCCTGCGCACCACATTCGAGCTATCATGGGCCGATGAAATGGGTCGGCCTGCTGGCGCTTGGCGCTGCGTGCGGAGGTGCCGGGGGTGGTGGCGGTACCGGGGGTGGTGGCAGCGGTGGCGACCCGGACGGGGGCGCGCGGTGCACGGCGGTCTGCTGGGCGCCGGCGGACCGTGCCATCACGGCCACCACGCCGCCGACGCTCATGGACATCACGGTCCTGGAGTGCAACACCGCCGGGCTCACGCAGAACACGTGCCCGGCCGGCTTTGCCTGCACCGGAACACAGGTCTTTCCGTACGGCGCGGACCACACGTTCACCCGCGCGGTCTGCGAGCCGACGCAGGCGATGATCGCGCCGCTGGCCTTCGACCTGCCGGTCGACGCGCCGGGCAAGGTCGCGGTGCAGCTCGACTTCACGCTCAACGGGGGTGCCTGGCCGACGAGCCCAACCCAGGGCGCCGCCGGCACCATCAGCTTCGCGCCACGCGGCCCCGGCCGGGCGATCTCGCTCGCCATCCCCACGCGGTCGGCCGAGCTGGCGGTCGAGCTCGCGCCCGGCGAGTACACCACGACCCTCTCGTTCGCCGGGACGAGCTTCGACACCTCGCGCTATCCGTCGCTCACGCTCGCCGCCGTGCTCACCGTGGCCGCCGCCGGCCGCGTCACGCTCGCCGTCACGGGCCAGCCGCTCACCTACGCGCTACGCCTCGACGGAGGCACGTTCCCCGCGCTCACCACCACCGACTACGTCACCTTGCATTTCCGCGGCCGCCACGGCCAGGTCGTGAGCTTCACCGATGTCGGCTCCGCAACCGCGCCGTCGGGAACCGTGATGCTCGAACCGGACACCTACCGGATCTCGCTCGACGCGATCTCGTTCGCGAGCTCGCCGGTGGTTCCGACCGGCGAGGCCGTCCTCGCCGAGGCCTTCGAGGTGACGGCGGCCTCGACGGCCGTGTTCGATGCCAGGACCTATCCGATCTCGGGCGCCGTTCGGGTCGACGGCGCCGACCTGCCCGCGAACGCGGTCGCCACGGTGCACGTGGGCCAGAACGCCTTCAGCGTCCCGCCCGCGCGCCCCGCCCGCTATCAGGGCCGGTTGTTCGCGGGGACCTACGACGTGGTGCTCGACACCTCGGCAACGCCCGGCACCACCCCGCCACGTAGCGCGACCCGCGTGCGCGCGGGGTTCGTGGCTGGCCCCGCCACGCTCGACATCGCCGCGAGCACCGCCACGTTCAGCGGCACGGTCATGCTCAACGGCGCCGCTCCTCCGAGCGCCCCGAGCCGTGGGGTGATCATGCTGAGCACGCCCGGCAGCGCCTCGACGAAGTTCATCCCGCTGGCCACGACGGGGGCCGCCACCTGGAGCACGCAGGTCTACGCCGGCAGCTACGATGTCGAGCTGCTGGGCGCAGGACCGCTGCCGGCGTACTCGATCCCGCTCGATCAAGGCCTCGCGATCGCCTCGGCGCTCGACCGGACCTACCAGGTGAACGCAGGCAGCGCGACGCTCACCGTCCTCGACGACGTCAGGCAGCCGGCCGACGCCACCGTCGATCGGGGGTTGTTCTTCCTGCGCCGCCCGGGCGGCAGCCCACAGAACGCGGCCGCCGCCATCCCGCCGAGGACCGGGCCGCTCAGCGTCTCGCCGGTCCTCGAGCCCGGAACCTGGACGGTCGAGTTCACCACCGGGCGCGAGTACACCGGCCTGCCGCTCGGCACGAGCACGCTGGGCACGATCGACGTGGTCGCCGGCAGCGCCACCGCCATGACCTATCCCGCGCGCGGCGTGACCCTCGCAGGCGAGGTTCGCCGCGGCGGTGCGCCGCTCCCGCCACCCGCGCCCGGTCACACGCGCGGAACCATCGACCTGGTCAGCATCGGCGTGAGCCAGCCGCTGCCGGCGACCGGCCCCGCGGCCTTCAGCTTCCGCGTCCTCCCCGGCATCTACGACCTGTCGCTCACGTGCACCGCCACCTGCGATGCGCTCGATCCATCCACGTACCTGGTCACCGGCATTCGCATCCGGTAGCCGGGTGTTGCGCCGGCGGGTGCTGCCCGATCCGGCCAAGCAGGTCTACAACCACGCCGATGCCGGCGGACGTGGATGAGGTATCCTGCGGCCGACGACCACGATCCTACCGGCTGAAGTAGCCATGCAGCGCCCGATCTTCGCAGACCCCAAGACCGACTTCGCCTTCAAGCGGATCTTTGGTTCCGAGGAGCACAAGGACGTCCTCGTCGCCTTCCTCGACCACATGCTCGACCTCGACGAGGCGCACCGCATCGCCTCCGTCGAGCTGCTCCCCCCGGAGCAACGCCCGGCGGTCGCCGAGCTGAAGCTCTCGATCGTCGACGTCAAGTGCACCGACGCCCACGGCGTCACCTACGTCGTCGAGATGCAGGTCCTCCAGGTCGAAGGCTTCGAAAAGCGCGTCGTCTACAACGTGGCCAAGGCGTACGTCAATCAGATCGCCCGCGGCGATGGCTACCCCAACCTCAACGACGTCGTGGGCATCACCATCTGCGACTTCGTGCTCTGGCCCGACACCGACGGCCGCCGGCTTCCGATGCTCAGCCGCTGGCGCATGACCGAGCAGCAGACCGGGGCCCAGGAGCTCGGCCAGATCCAGCTCGTATTCCTGGAATTACCCAAGTACGACCCGAGCCGGCCACCCCGGACCGTGGTCGAGAAGTGGGCCTATTTCTTCCGCGAAGCCGACAACCTGACCGTCGTCCCGGAAGTGCTGGCGGAGCATCCGTTCATCAACGCACTCGATGCGGCGCGCACCGCGGGCTTCACCGCGAGCGAGTGGGAGGCGTACATCCTCGCCGGCATCGCCATCCAGAACGAGCGAGGTGCCCTGTCGGTCGCCGAGAAGCGGGGCGAACAGCGCGGCGAGCAACGCGGCCGGCGAGAGGGCGTGGAGGCGCTCTGCGACGTGCTGGGAATCGAGCTCACCGATGAGCGCAGGCGCGAGCTCGCGAACCTGGACACGGCGGGGGTCGCGGCACTGCTTGCACGGCTCCGCAAGCAGAGGAGCTGGGCATGACCGTCCTGCCACGTGACCCTGCGTTGCTGCGTGATTGTCGCGTTGCCCTCCGCAAGCGAAGGACCTGAGCGGAGCACCGGCCCAATTTCTATGCCGGCGCTGGCGGATGAGGATGAGGTATCCTGCCGCACGACAGCCCGCGACCACCTGCCGAAGCAGCCATGCGCCGCCTGATCTTCGCGGATCCCAAGAATGACTTCGTCTTCAGGCGGATCTTCGGCTCCGAGGGCGACAAGGACGTCCTCGTCGCCTTCCTCAACCACATGCTCGACCTCGACGAGGCGCACCGCATCGCCTCCGTCGAGCTGCTCCCCCCGGAGCAACGCCCACCGGTCGCCGAGCTCAAGCTCTCGATCCTCGACATCAAGTGCACCGACGCCCACGGCGTCACCTACGTCGTCGAGATGCAGGTCCTCCAGGTCGAAGGCTTCGAAAGGCGCATCGTCGACAACGTCGACAAGGCATACGTGAACCAGATCGCGCGCGGCGACAACTACCCTCGCCTCAACGACGTCGTGGGCATCACCATCTGCGACTTCGTGCTCTGGCCCGACACCGAGGGGCGCCGGCTTCCGATGCTCAGCCGCTGGTGCATGACCGAGCAGCAGACCGGGGCCCAGGAGCTCGGCCAGATCCAGCTCGTCTTCCTGGAATTGCCCAAGTACGACACCAGCCGGCCGCCTCAGATGGCGGTCGAGAAGTGGGCCTACTTCTTTCGCGAAGCCGAGAACCTGACCGTTGTCCCGGAGGTGCTTGCGGACCATCCGTTCGGCGATGCCCTCGATGCGGCGCGTATAGCGGACTTCAGGGTGAGTGAATGGGACCCATACATCCTCGCCGGAATTGCGATCCAGAACATGCGAGGCGCACTATCGGTTGCCGAGAAGCGCGGCCGGGAGAAAGCCCGGCAACAAGCCGAGGAAGAAGGCTGGCGAGACGGCCTCCGGGAGGGCGTGGAGGCCATCTGCCACGTGCTGGGCATCGAGATCACCGAGGACCGCCGGCACCAGCTGGCGACCTCGAACGCCGCGGAGCTCACAGCGCTGCTAGCGCGACTCGACGCGCGGAGGAGCTGGACATGAGCGTAGCGCCTCGCGGATCACCTGCGCCACCATCGTCGGCCCCCACGTGAACTGGCTCGCCCATCCCATCCCCAGGTTGTCGCGGTCGAGCGCCCCGATCGCGCGCTCGCCGCGGTACCTTGAGGCATGTCCGACCGACCCTCGAGACCGCCGGTTACGGCACCGCCGCCTCGACCATGAGCTCGACGAGGTACCCGACGCACGTGGATGACTCGCCATCCTGTCCGCCGCCTGCGCCACGTGCGCGATGCGGTACTAGCGGGACTCTCGCAGCTCGGATGAGCGCAACCGAATTCTACGCAGAGAGTTCGGTCAATGCTTGCATTCTACGATCATCATAGACTACATGATGAAAGGTGCACTTTTTCGAGCGAAAAA
>Ga0137459_1000580_pt1 | contig 12817 bp, 11 predicted proteins | sample EasRivERMGT700_2_FD_104908 | JGI IMG/M metagenome (GOLD analysis project Ga0137459, IMG submission 104908) | Soil microbial communities from meander-bound floodplain in the East River, Colorado, USA - East River MetaG ERMGT700_2 | ecosystem: Environmental > Terrestrial > Soil > Floodplain ...
CAACGCGCAGCGTAGCGCCGCGGGGTGGGTCAGGGCGCGAGATAGATTGCACGGCCGGGTGGTGGATCGTCGGCCGGTCGTGGAGATGGCACCGCCCTCCATGCTCGATTCGGTGGTTAACGGACGAGCGCCCGACCCAGCCCCGCGGGCGCGAGCGCGCGTGTCCGCGTTCTCCAGGAGTCTCCGGGAGCTCATGGCCCGCACTGTCCGGTTGGAGCGATAGGGTCGGGTCGTCCGGCAGCCGTCCCTGGCCGCGGCAACGCGCAGGGGTAGCGCCGCGGGGTGGGTCAGGGCGCGAGATAACGGACGAAGACCCGAGGCTGGCGACCACCCCGAATGTTGGCCCGCGGTCAAGTCTATGCGGAGAGATTCTGATCCCGGATTCGTGGTGTAACCATTCGTAATACTGTGGGAACTTACGCCCATACGACAACGGGGTCGAGAACTTGACTACGCCCGCCGAAAAGGGAAAGTCACGTCCGTGCCGCAACATGTGTCTCTGCCGAACCAGGGCTGCAAAGTCGGGTTTGGTACGATCGCAGCCGCGCTAGCCGCCCTCTCGATGGCGGTGCTCGGTCACTTCTTCATCTGAATCAACCTGCCAGGGGGCGTCCGGAAGCGCCCCCGCAGCTTCAGCCGGGATGGCTGCCCTGTGATCGGGCAGTAGAAACATCCGTTACGGCATCGACAATTCCCACGAACCAGTCACCATCCGGGTCTCGCGTTTTAAGGAGCTCACAATGGCTGAAGGTACGATCAAGCGTTTGACCGACAAGGGTTTCGGTTTCATCTCCAACGAGTCGGGCAACGACTTATTCTTCCATATGTCGAGCGTTGAAGGCGTTCGCTTCGAAGATCTACGTGAAGGACAGAAGGTGTCTTTCAATGAGGGCCGTGGGCCGAAGGGGCCGCGCGCCGAGAACGTTCGCCCCATCTAACCAACCCGCGGCGCAAGCCGCTTCGGTTGGCCGCTAGCACCTCTGCGGCGCGCCAGCTGGTGTTCGAGCTTGCGGCTCGGGCACCCACCGGAGGGCCCGACCACGCAACCGCGTCGTCGGGCTCTTTTTCTATTTCGGGCCGACGTCGGGGCTATCTCGGAGATCTATTGCGGGCGCTCCGCCACGTAGCGGGCCCAGTCCCCGTGCTCGATCAGCACGCCGTGCTTGATCGCCTCGGGATCGGCCAGCACGTAGATCCAGCTCCAGACCAGCTCGCCGGTCTCGAGCTTGACCTGCTTGACCACGCGCGCGAAGTCCTGGCCCTCGTACGCATCGAGCAGCCCGAACGTCGCCGGCAGCTCGGCCAGCCACAGCAGGTCGCCCACGACGCGCCTCGGCTCGTCGGCTTCGATGAAGCCGGCGTAGCCCATCGGGAACGCGTAGATCGCCCCGGTCGTCGACGCCGGGACCCACTTCGTGATCTGGTTGGCGATCAGCGAGCGAGCGGTCTGGCCCTGGCGAAGCGTGGCGTAGGCAAACAGCCGGTCGACCACCTCGTTCGAGCCGGTGGTCCGAATGGCGTCGAAGCTCCCCGTGGACCGTCTGCGCTCGCCCATCGCGTGATCTAACCTCGGCTCGTGAGCGCCGTCACCTGGTCCATCAGCGGCAAGAGCATGGCAGCGCCGGTTCCCTCGCCGTGACCCAGGCCAACCTCGTAGAGGGGTTGTAGTCCAAGGTAGGCAAGGATACGTGCGTGGGTGAAGGCGCCGGGGTGTGCCGCCACGAGGTAGCCGGTCACGGCGGGTGCGAGGGCGGCTGCCACGAGCGCGGCGGCGCCGGTGGCATGGCCATCGAGGATCACCGGCACGTGGGTCGCGGCGGCGGCCAGCAGCAGGCCGGCGAGCACGCCGGTCTCCGGCCCACCGAACGTCGCGAGGAGCTCGAGGGCGCCCGCGCCCGCGAGGCCGGCGCCTTGCGCGCCGGCGGCCTCGGCGACCGGGTCCCCCAGGCCGGTCGGCGGCGCCCCGAGCGCGGCGCCGAGTAGCGCGGCCGAGGCGACGTCCGCCCCGACGCCGAGCGCGCCGAGCGCGAGCACGTCGAGCCCGTCCTCGGCGAGCGAGATGGTCAGGGCGATCCCCGCCTCCAGCGCGAGCGCGGCGTCGACCACCGTCATCGCCGGCCCGGCCAGGAGGTCGCGGCTGGGGCCGCGGCCCAGCTGCACGGCGCAGCTCGGCATCTCTGCGGGCTCGCGCGCGCCCGCATCGACGAGCACGATCGCCGCGCGGCTCGCCCGGGCGACGTGCGCCAGCGCGGCGCTGCCGTCGGCGATCGCGTGCGCGGCGACCACCGTGGGGTGTGCCGCGCCGAGCGCGACGCCTGGATCGCCGACCCCGTGATCCCCGGCGCAGACCACGATCCTGCGGCGCGCAGCGCGCGGCCGGGCGGTGTGCTGCGCGCCGCCCAGCGTGATCGCGAGCCGCTCGAGCAGCGGGGCGTTGGCGCCGGTGACCTGGCGACGTGCCGCCTCGCCATGCGCGCGCGACGCCGGCGTGATCGACGAGATCACGTGGCGCAGCACCCGCGGATCGCTCACCCACCCGCCCGCTCGCCGGCGTCGGCGGTGGCGGTGATCGGGCGCACGACGTCGAGCCCGTCGAGCCCGTCGAGCCAATCGAGCCCGTCGAGCCCGTCGAGCCCGTCGACCTCTGTGGCCTCTGTGGCCTCTGTGACCTGGAGCCCGTCCATGCGCGGGCCATTGTAGCCGCAGCCTGGCGAGGGCGACGGAAACGCGCTACGTCACCTGACGCGTGCGGCGCCGCAACGATCGCGTGGCGATGAACTTGCCGGTCGAGCTGATCGTCGGTGGCAGGCGGATGCGCGCGGTGTCCCAGGATCTGTCGGCCCTGGGCATGTTCGTCCGGCTGAGCCCGCCGCTGCCGGTTGGCACCGCGGTGCAGATCGTGCTGGCGCCGAACGGCCAGCGCCTGGTCACCGCCGGCCGCGTCACCCACGCGCTCGCCGAGGTCGAGGCCCGGACGCTCGGCCGGTTCCCCGGGATCGGGGTGGCGTTCCGCGATCCGGTGCGGCCCGCAGATCAGCCGTTCACCCAGGCGATCGTGCGCCTGCTCGTCACCATGTTCGAGCAGGAGCGCAAGTCGGGGCAGCTCGCGCTGACCCGCGATCAGGTGGTCGCGTGGGTCGACTTCATCGACGGCAAGATCGTGCGCGCGCGGTCGACCGAGATCGACGCCGACTCGCGGACCGTCATGATGAGCGTGCTCGACTGGCAGGCCGGCTACTTCGAGCTGGTCGCCGGCAGCCCGGCGGTCGCCCCGCCCGAGCTCGACACGACGGTCACCCACCTCCTGCTCGAGCACGCCCGGCTGCGCGACGAGGCGATGCACTGACGGCGGTCAGCGATAGCGCCGGACGACCTCGGTGCGCGAGATCGCCGGGAAGTGCGCGTCGGCGGCGATGTGCTGGGCGTAGCGCTTCGCGGCCGCCGCGGCCGTCTTGCAGTGATACACGCTCTGCAGCTCGCCGAAGTTGTAGCCGATCGTCCCGGCGGCCTGCACGATCGCGTCGCCGCGCAGCTCGGTGCACCGCACGATCTCCTTGCCCTCGACGACGTAGCTCGCGTCATCGGGGAACGGCGCGGTCCAGTTGATGTACGCGGTGTCGGCGTGAGGCAGGGCCGCGAACTCGGCCTGATCGACCTCGCGAAACCCGGCCGCGGCCCACTCGGCGAGCAGGCGCTTCTGGCCCGCGCGCGCGGCCGCGGCGTCGTCGAAGTAGTGGTGCACGTAGTACTTCACGCGCGGCTTCTCGTAGCAGGTCTCGAACCCGGCCTCGGCCGCGCTCACCGTCCAGGTCTCCTTGCCGCGGGCGAAGTAGCGCAGCTCCCTGGCGGGACCCCGGGCGCCCGGCGCGGTGTGTCGCGCCGCTTGCCGGGCGGCGGCGACCCGCTCCTTGGTGGCCTGGTGGAGGCGAGCGCCGGTGACCAGCTCGATGCCGCGGTAGCCGGCCGCCTTGCCGAGCTTGACCAGCTCGGCCGCGCGGTCCTCGGGGACGATCACCAGCCAGCGGCGATTGGCCTCGCCGTCCAGCTCGGCGAGCTGCGTCGCCTTGGCGAGCAGCGCCTTGCCGGTGAGCTCGAGGAGCTCCGCGGTCGAGCGGTCGGCGAGCTCGCCGTCGTGCTTCATCCACGCGAACGCGCCGCGCGGGCAGCCGCCCAGCTGCTCGATCGACCGCCGCACGGTCTCGGCGTCGGTGTGGTCGTCGAGCTCGACCACGGCCACGGCCTCGGCGAGCCCGCGGACGAGCGCGACCCACGGCAGGTGGTCGACCGGCCCATCGATCCCGCGCTGATCGAGCTCGGAGGCGAAGCGGTCGACGTAGTCCTCGGGGGTCTCGAGCGCGGAGACGAGCTCGTCGGCGAGCTTCGCTTTCGGGGCGATCAGCTTGCCGATCGCGATCAGGGCGTCGAGCCGCTTGGAAGGCATAGCCCAACATGCGATAGATCGCGGCGCCGGGGAAGCGCTTCCCCGCCCGCTCGCCGCGGCGGGACGAATCCTGCACGAGGCGGGGCTGTCACCACCTCCTGCATATCACCTGCGGTATCGTGGCGCCGTGGAACGCGGGGATCTGATCGGTGCGATTCTCGACGGCCGGTATCGCGTCCTCGAGGCGGTGGCCGAGGGCGCGATGGGCGTCGTGTACCGCGCCGAGCGCGTGAAGCTGGGGCGGATCGTCGCGGTCAAGGTGCTCCACGACGTGCTGCCCAACGAGCTGTCGGCGCGCAAGCGGTTCGAGATCGAGGCGATGGCGATGGCCAAGCTCGAGCACCCGCACTGCGCGTCGGTGCTCGACGTCGGCATCCACGACGACCGGCCGTATGTCGTGATGGACTTCGTCAGCGGCCAGAACCTCAAGGACGTGGTGGCGACCGGGCCGCAGCCGATCCCGCGCGCGACCGAGATCGTCCGTCAGGTCCTGTCCGGCCTGGCCCACGCCCACGAGCACGGCATCATCCACCGCGACATCAAGCCGGCCAACCTCGTGCTGTCGCAGAAGACCGGCCTGGGCGACCACGTCAAGATCCTCGACTTCGGCCTCGCGCGCCTCCACGACACCGGCCAGAACCTCACGACCGGGATCGTCGTGGGCACGCCGGCGTACATGGCCCCCGAGCAGATCCGCGGCCTGCCGCTCGATCACCGCGCGGATCTCTACGCCTGCGGGGTCCTGCTGTTCGAGCTGCTCACCGGTCACAAGCCGTTCCACTCGGCGAAGGACGATCCGATCGAGGTGTGCAAGATGCACCTGTCCGAACCGATCCCGCGGCTCGACGCGAAGCTGCCCGGGGTCGACTTCGGCGAGCTCGAGGCCGTGGTCGGCAGGGCGCTGGCAAAGCAGCGCGAGGAGCGGTACGGATCGGCCCAGGAGTACGCCGCCGCGCTCGACGCGACCGTCCCGCGGCGGCCGTCGTACCAGGCGATCCGGCCGCCGTCGTCGCCGCCGCCTGGGGCGTCGATCCAGCTCGCGTCGGCGGACATGATGGCCGTCGGAGACATGTCGTATCCGCCGCCGCTCGAGGTCCAGTCCGCCGACGTGATGTCCGTGGTCACCGAAGCGCCGGCGAGCACCGGTGCGGGCGTCGCCCCACGCGCGCGGACCGCCACCCCGCCGGCCGGCATCCCGGGGCCCTCGCTCGGGCCCGCGGGCGAAACGCCGGCCGAGACCGCCTCGGCGCCCGGCACGTTCCTCGGGCTCGTGCTGACGCCGCCGGGGATGCCGGCGCTCCGCGAGCCGGCGCCGCCGGTCAGCCCGCCACCCGCGGCTGGCCCTCGACCTGCCGCGGCCGGCCCTCGACCTGCCGCGGCCGGCCCTCCACCGTTGGCGTCCCGGCCGCCCCGGCGCCGCACGATCGCGATCGCCGCGGGCGCCGTGCTCGCGGGCGTCGTGCTGGTGGCGGTCATCGGATCCCGTGGGGGAACGCCGGCGCCCGGCGATGCCGGGGTAGCCACCGGCTCGGTCGGGTCGGCGAGCCAACCCGATCCGATCGCCGAGATCGTCGCGCGCTCGAACGACCTGCTCGCGCAAGGCGACCGCGAGGCCGCGCTCGACCTGCTCACCCGGTCGCGCCGGCAATATCCGACCAGCGCGTCGCTCGCGTATGCTGCGGGTCGGCTCTACTTCTCGAAGTTCTACTGGACCGAGGGGCTCAAGAGCTTCCGCGAGGCGATCCGCGACGATCCGGCGTATCGCGACGATCCGGAGCTGATCAAGATCGTGCTGCGCGGCTTCATCACGACGCCCGGCTACAACGACGAGCTCGCGGGCTTCCTGCGCGAGGACATCGGCAGCGCGACGCAGCAGCTCCTGGAAGAGACCGCGCGCGATCACCCCAACGCCGCGATCCGCAGCCGCGCCGCAGCCGCGCTGCGCCGCTACCGGTAGCCGCGGAACCCGCCTGGAGCCGCCGACGCGTCACGCCGCTGTCACGGGCGCACGCCCACCCCTCGGTTCAACCTCACCCCGGACCTGGGGTCCATTTTTTGTCTCCCGGAGATCTGCTCGCGACTCCTCGCGTCAATGGAGGGCCACCGGCGATTTCACAGGGTATTCCACAGCGCCGCACAAGACTTCAAAATCCCATTGGAAAGCTGCCGCTATCCACCCACAGTTCACGCTCAATCCACAAGCTGTCCACGATCTAGCCTCAGGGGTGGGCACACTATATGTGGCCGGGTTTGATGTTCGACCCCCCAAATCTAGTGGCGGTTTTTGTTGCCCCGTATCACCAGCCTCGATTACAAGTGATACCGCGTGATGGTCATCCCTGATCGCGGCAACTGACGCGAACTGTCGCACTGTCACAGAAACTCCTGGGAGATCTGCCCAAACGGTCGCAAGCGATCTCGGCCGTATCAGGAGCCGCCACCTCGAATCAGCCGCCACGCCGGGACATGACCGGGACATGAGTTGTTGACCAAAGATTTCTGTTAGATGGCGACATCTATGGCTGGCGTGGGCGCAGCCGTGCCCTGCGCCCGCCTGTCAAAGCTGACAGGCGACTGTCAGCCTGCTCACCTAAGCTCGCTTTCTTCCACCGAACAACGCCGAAATATCCGTCACGTCGCAAGGAGAGGTTCGAATGCTCGTCAAGTCTGCCGCTGTGACCGCCGCCGGAGACCCAGCTCGACCCTCGAGCCAGCAGGCCAAGCAGGTGTCGAGGATCATCAAGGATCAACGTCCCGGTCTCACCGTCGAGCGGTTCTTCACGCGCCAGGGCGTCGATCCGTTCGAGACGGTCGAGTGGGAGCGGCGCGATGCGGTGATCAGCGGCACGGACGGCAGGGTGTTCTTCGAGCAGCGCGGCGTCGAGTTCCCCAGGACCTGGTCGCAGACGGCGACCAACGTGGTCGTGCAGAAGTACTTTCGCGGGACGCTCGGCACGCCGCAGCGCGAGGACTCGGTGCGCGCGATGATCGGCCGTGTCGCCGATACGATCTACGGCTGGGGCAAGACCGACGGCTACTTCAAGAGCGAGGCGGACGCGTGGGCGTTCCGCGACGAGCTGGTCCACCTCCTGCTGCACCAGAAGATGGCGTTCAACTCGCCGGTCTGGTTCAACGTCGGCGTCGAGGAGCACCCGCAGTGCTCGGCGTGCTTCATCAACTCGGTCGATGACTCGATGAGCTCGATCCTGGGTCTTGCCAAGACCGAGGGCATGCTCTTCAAGTACGGCTCGGGCACCGGCTCGAACCTGTCGTCGCTGCGCAGCTCGCGCGAGCACCTGAACGGCGGCGGCACCGCGTCGGGGCCGGTCTCGTTCATGCGCGGGTTCGACGCGTTCGCCGGCGCGATCAAGTCCGGCGGCAAGACCCGGCGCGCGGCGAAGATGGTGATCCTCAACATCGATCACCCCGATGTCGTGGACTTCATCGACTGCAAGGCGATCGAGGAGAAGAAGGCGTGGGCGCTGATCGACGCCGGCTACGACGGCGGGTTCAACGTCGTCGGTGGGGCCTACGACTCGGTCAACTACCAGAACGCCAATCACTCGGTCCGCGTCACCGACGAGTTCATGACCGCGGTCCAGCGGGACGGCGAGTGGCACACCCGCTCGGTCACCGACGGCAAGAAGCTCGAGCCCCACAGGGCGCGCGTGCTGATGCGCAAGATGGCGGACGCCGCGTGGATCTGCGGCGACCCCGGCATCCAGTACGACACCACGATCAACGACTGGCACCCGTGCATCAACACGGCGCGGATCAACGCGTCGAATCCGTGCTCGGAGTACATGTTCCTCGATGACTCGGCGTGCAACCTCGCCTCGCTGAACCTGCGCAAGTTCCAGCGCCCGGATGGCCCGAACGGGGCCGGCGCGGGCACCGGCGGCGATCTCGATCCCGAGGCGTTCCGCCGCGCCTGTCAAACGACGATCATGGCGATGGAGATCATCGTCGACAACTCGAGCTATCCGACCCCGCGGATCGCCGAGAACAGCTACAAGTTCCGCCCGCTCGGGCTCGGTTTCGCGAACTTGGGGGCATTGTTGATGTCCCGTTCCCTACCGTACGATTCTGAGCCCGGGCGGGCGTATGCTGCGGCGATCACCGCGCTCATGTGCGGGGAGGCGTATCGCACGTCGGCCAGGATCGCGGCCGATGCCACCGGTCCGTTTGCCGGCTACGCCGACAACGAGACCCCGTTCCTCAAGGTCATGCGCAAGCACCGCGCGGCGTGCGATCGCATCGACTCGGCGCTGGTGCCCTACGAGCTCATGCAGGCGGCGCGCGATTCGTGGGACGGCGCGATCGAGCTCGGCCAGAAGTACGGCTTCCGCAACGGCCAGACCACGGTGCTGGCGCCGACCGGGACGATCGCGTTCCTCATGGACTGCGATACCACCGGCGTCGAGCCCGACATCGCGATCGTCAAGTACAAGCGCCTGGTCGGCGGCGGCCTCATCAAGATCGTCAACCACACCGTCCCCGAGGCGCTGTCCAAGATCGGCTACAGCGACCGCGAGGTCGAGGCGATCATCGCGCACGTCGACGCCAACGACACGATCGAAGGCGCCCCGCACCTCAAGGACGAGCACCTGCCGGTGTTCGACTGTGCGTTCCGGTCGTCGAACGGCTCGCGGTCGATCCACTACATGGGCCACATCCGCATGATGTCGGCCGTCCAGCCGTTCCTGTCCGGCGCGATCTCCAAGACGGTCAACCTCCCGACGGAGTGCACGGTCGAGGACATCGAGGATGCCTACATCCAGGCCTGGAGGCTCGGCCTCAAGGCGATCGCGGTCTATCGCGACGGCTGCAAGCGCACCCAGCCGCTGTCGACCAACATGAAGCAGGCGACCAGCGACGGATCCAAGGCCGCCCAGGCTGCGACGATCGACCCCGCGGTGCTGGCCGCCGCGGTCGCTGCCGGCATCGCCCAACGTGCGACGCCCGACCCGCTCGATCTGCTCGCCCCCGAGGAGCGCCGCCTGGTCGAGGCGCTGCGCGTCCGCAAGTCGCGCCCGGCCGGCCCGCCGATGGCCAACCGCTACAAGCTGCCCGACGAGCGCGCGTCGTTCACCCACAAGTTCTCGATCGGCGGCCACGAGGGCTACATCACCGTCGGCATGTACGAGGACCAGTCGCCGGGCGAGATCTTCGTGCGGATGGCCAAGGAGGGCTCGGTGATCGCCGGCCTCATGGACTCGTTCGCGACGGCGATCTCGCTGGCGCTCCAGCACGGCGTGCCGCTCCACGTGCTGATCGAGAAGTTCAAGGGCACGCGGTTCGAGCCGTCCGGCTTCACCGGCAACCAGGAGATCCCGATCGCGACGTCGATCATGGACTACCTGTTCCGCTGGCTCGCGATCCGCTTCCCGTCGGACGGTCCGTCGATCTACGAGCGGCACCCGGCCGCCAAGGCCGCGCAGCTCGATCTCCCGAAGATCCCGCTGCTGTCCAAGGACTTCATCGCGATCGAGGCCAAGGGGAGCATGCCGGCGATCCCGGTCGAGGTCCTGGATCGCACGCGGGACCCGGCGCGGGACCGTGCCTGGGTGCAGGAGACCGACGCGCCGCCGTGCCACGAGTGCGGCACCCTGATGGTCCGCAACGGCGCCTGTCACAAGTGCCCGAACTGCGGCTCGACCAGCGGTTGCTCGTGACGATGGCGTCGGAGCTCGCGCCTACGTAGGACGCGGCTCCGGCGCGAGGCGCCGCGACGCGTCCGCCGCTCACGGTCGTCAAGCAGCGTTCACGGCGCCGTTCACGCCGGGGCCAGCGGCCTTGCAGGGTTAGCACGGGTTAGCACGCGGCCCGGCGCTTGCTGTGGAGCGCTGCATGCGTTCGATCTTGGTGTTCCTTGCATGCACGCAGGTGCTCGGCTGCTCGATCTTCATGCGCTCGATCGAGCGGCCCCAGGCGGAGGTCCGCAACGTCTCGGTGGCGTCGGCCGGGTTCACCGGGGTGACGGGCGAGCTGCAGCTCGACGTCACCAACCCGAACAACTTCGGGGTCCCGTTGTCGGGGATCGACTGGCAGCTCTCGGTCGGCGGCGCGCGTGCGGTGACCGGTCGCGTGGAGCTGTCGCAGACGATCCCGGCACGCGGCGTCGCCCCGATCACGACCTCGATGACGATCGACGCGCGCGACGCGATCGGCGTCGCCTCCGCGCTCGCCCGCGGGGTGCGTGACTACCAGCTCTCGGCCAGGCTGCACTTCTCGACGGCCGTGGGCCAGCTCGACGTCGACGTCCAGCACCGCGGCACGCTCGGCGGCGGCGCCAGCGGTGGCCTGTTCGGCGCGCGCTGACGCGCGGGGTGCCGGGTGCGATCGCGCCGATCAACCCCGGGCACCGGGCGGCGCGGACCACCCGGCGGTGATACGGTGCGCGAGCGATGGTCTTGCCGGTTCCGTACCTGACGTTGATCGCCGTGGTCATCGCGGTCGGGGTGCTCTGGTGGTGGGTGTCGCGGGTCCGCGTGACGGCGCCGCCTCGGCCGGTCGCGATGATGGCGCAGCGGATCGCCTTCCCGGGCGGGATTCATCTGCACGATCCGGACCGCGCCATCGCCGCGCTCGTCCAGCCCGACGAGATCGTCATCCCGTTCGCGCAGGCGATCCTCATGATCGACTACCCGCTCTCGACGCCGACGTCGATGGCGATCGAGGCGCCGAACGCTCTGGGGTTCACGCGCGCGGCGCTGGTCAAGACGATCTGCGATGAGTACGCGCACGTCTACGACGCCGAGGAGGGCACCGCCGCGACCAAGACGATCCCGCTCGAGGAGCGCGGGGCGATGCGCAACCGCAACCGCACCGATGGCGCCTACGGGATCTGGGGCCACGATCTGCAAGATCTCGTGCTGACGGCCGCGCGCTGGACGAGGGAGGCCGACGGCACCGTGCGGATCGAGCTTCACGTCGAGAGCTGAGCCGTCTCCGCGCCCGCGTCCCGCGCCCGCGCCCGCGATCAACCGCGCAGCAGGCGCGGCCCAGGCGCCGTGGGGCCGTGCTCGACGGGCTTGTGCAGGACCACGGTGCGGCCGGCCTCGCGGCCCGCGGCGTGCGCGCTGTTGATCCGCACGTGGTGACGGCGCGTCGTGATCCGCGGGTGGCGCGCGCGATAGAACCCATCGAGGCTGCGATCGCCGACCCACACGAGGCCGGTCTCCTTCAGATCGACGCGCTCCGAGACCAGCTTGTCGCGAAACCCGCCGACCACGCCCGATTGATAGACCAGCCGGTCGCGGCCGTTGCGCACCCGCGCGTCGTGCCGGTTCGCGGTCCACAGCCGCTCGGCCGTGGCGAGCAGGAACGCGTAGACGTGGCTGGCCATCTCGACGTTGGCATGGGTGCCCGCGATCTCGTAGACCGTGCCGGACTTGCCGAGCCGCGGCAGGTAGACGGGGACGCGGATCACCTTGACGAAGAAGAACTCCGCCAGGAGGCTGACGACGTCGGACTCGACCCGCGTGCCGCGCTTGTGCGGATCGCCGAGGTGGCGGACGCAGTAGCGATGCTGGCTGCGCGTCGCCGTCGCCTCGACGTTGTGGCGCAGCATCAGCTCGTGGGCCTTGCGCATCGCGATCTCGGCCTCGTGCTGGTTCGGGCTGCCGGCCAGCGCGAGCAGCTTGCGGATGCGATCGAGCACGCGGTCGGCGCCCGGGTCGGCGCCGGTGGCCGACGGATCCGTGGGCGAGGCCGCGCCTGGCTTGCCGGCGGCGCGGGCGTCGATGCCGCGCTCGGCGCAGACCCGCCGGAACGTCTCGCCGTGCGCGGTCTCGTCGCGCACCTGGAGGACCTCGTCGACGAACTGATGCGCCATCTCGTGCTCGAGCACGCTGGCGACCTCGAGCCACGGCCGGTCGAGCACGAGCGTGCGGGAGATCTCGAGCAGCCGCGACGCGCTGTGCCAGCGCCCGAGGTGCGTGATCGAGTCCGACAGGACGATCACAGGCGGGACGAGGCGGCCGCCGAACCGCGCGTCGTTGTCCCAGTCGTAGCGGTCGCGGAGCTCGCGGACGAGCGCGGCCTCGAGCGCCGCCGACAGCGCGGCGGCAGAGGAGGTGGAATCATGGTCAGCCATCATCGCGCCGGCATCGATAGCACGCACGTCTGTCAGTCGCGCTTGCCGGCCATGCGCACGCACACGCACACGCCCCGAGAGCACGCACACGCACGCGCGCACGCTCGCGAGACCACGACCACGCGCGCTCACGCGCACGCTCGCGAGACCACGACCACGCGCGCTCACGGCGATGGAGGGCCTCGTCTCGCGGGAGACAGCGGACGGCCGGATCGGGCAGGACCCGCCGGCGCAACACTCAGCTACCTGTGCCCCGCAGCCACTGGCGTGGAAGCTAC
>Ga0137459_1000581_pt1 | contig 12770 bp, 12 predicted proteins | sample EasRivERMGT700_2_FD_104908 | JGI IMG/M metagenome (GOLD analysis project Ga0137459, IMG submission 104908) | Soil microbial communities from meander-bound floodplain in the East River, Colorado, USA - East River MetaG ERMGT700_2 | ecosystem: Environmental > Terrestrial > Soil > Floodplain ...
AAGCTGATCGGCCACATCGACCGATGCAGCCCCGACGACCTGCTCGAGGACGGCCCGCCCCGCCCGGTGGTCGGCTTCACCAAGTAACCCGCTGTCCGGAGTGTCCGGCCGGCGGACGCGATGTCCGAGATCCGGCCGGATCCCGGACACGACTCGGCAGCCGGCCGCGACCGGTGCCGCCGCAGATCCTCGACGGAGAACCGGCCGGATCGCAGGCACCGCGCGGCGGCTTGCGCGCGCGGCACGGAGGTTGCGAGGGGGCTCCGGCAAGCAACCCTTGCCCGGAGAACAGCTCATGTCGTCATTCACGTCGCCAGTCACTCGTGTCCGCTGCGGTTCGCCTGTCCTGATCGTGCTCGCCTTGCTCGCCGGCTGTGGCTCGACGCCGCCCGGGCCGGACGCCGCCCCACCATCGACCGTACCCACCAGCCCCGCCGGCCGGTTCGCGGTCACCAGCACGTTCGACCTCCCGGTGCCGGCCGCGGCCGGGGTGGTGCTCGCCGCGCTGGCCGATGCGACCGACGGGCCGGATGATCCGACGCGCTACCTGGTCGATCGGATGATCGCGACCCTGCCCGACGGCACGATCAAGACGATCGCGGGCGGCGCGGCGCCCTACGTCGCGGCCTACCTCAACGAGCGGCTCGCCGACATCGCGCCGCGGTTCGTCACCGGGATCGCCGCGATCTCGGACGGGCTCGCCCGCGTCGCCTCGCACGTCGGCACGGTCGAGACGCTCGAGATCGACGGCAGCGGCGCCGCGATCCGGACGATCACCGGCGTTCGGTTCGACGTGGCGGCGAAGCCGGTGATCGCCGGCTTCGCGGACGCCGGCCTCGCGGACATCGTGGTCGGCACGCACGTCGCGCTCGACGCCACCGGGCACGTCACGATCGGCGATCACGCGCACGGCGTGCCGTACGGCGCCCTGCTGCGGCTCGGCCTCGATCGCGCCGTGATCGCCGTCGTCGAGCCGGCCGCGCGCGACCTCGCCGCCGCGCTCGCCGCGCTGGTCGACTGCATCGCGCTCGGTGCGCTCGCCGCGGACCGCATCGGGCTCGGCTCGCCGGCGCTGTACCAGACGGCGTGCCGGGCGGCCATGACCGCGATCGCGAGCGAGCTCTACGCGCGGATCGCCGCGATCGATGACGCGCCGGTCGCGCTCGAGGTCACCGGCGGCGCCGACGGCGTCGACCTCGATGGCGACGGCACGCTGGACGAGCTCCGCGCCGGTCGCTGGTCGGGCGCGCTGTCGTCCGCGGCCGCGCGCGAGCCGATCGAGGCTGCGCGGTTCACCGGCACGAAGGCGCCATGACCGCCCCCACGCACGCGCGCTCCGACATCCCCTCCGATGCGGGCAGCGACCGGCGTCAGCGCACGCGTGGTGTCTGTCCGGGGCGGCGAACGATGCGTATCATCGGGACGGTAGGGATGTCGTCGGCGGTGAGGTCCGCGGTAGCGAGCTCCGCGGTAGCGAGCTCCGCGGCGGCGAGCTCCGCGCGATGGGGGAGTGCTCCGAGTGCTCGGGGGGATTCGACGGGAGGCTGGTTGTGGTGCGGCACAGGTGCCCCCCATCACTTGCAAATCGTCGACCACCCTATATATCTGCGGACTTCGGCGGCGGACCTGAGACGAAAATGGACCATTGTGGCGGGCGTGGGTGCGCCAGGACGCACGGCACGTAAGGCTGCATCTGTTCGCAGCCGCGCAGGCCCGCTGCGCATCCATGGCTCGCGGCCATTCGCGCGGACGCGGTGGTTCGCCGCTGCGCGGGACCACGCCCGGGCGTGGTAGGCTTCGCGCCGCTCCAACACGCGCCCGAGCTGCACGGCGTGCCGCGCGCTTCCATGATCGATCCGGTAGAAGATCTCGTCCACGACCACGCCGACATCAACCGTCGCGTGATGGCGCTCGGCCAGGCGATCCGCGCGCTCGACCGCGACGACGGAGACGGCCTGGCGCTCGCGCTGGTGACCCGGCTCGGCGAGCTGCGCGAGCTGCTGTTCCTGCACTTCGCGCGCGAGGAAGAGGGCCTGTTCCCGCTGGTCGCCGAGGCCCTCCCCGAGCTGGGCGACGAGGTCCATGCGATGGCGCTCGCGCACGACGCGATCTGCGGCGGCCTGGCCCGGATGTATCACCTCGCCGCGGCGAACACGGAGCTCGCGACGATCCTCGCCGTGTTCACGCGGTTCGAGACCGCGTATGGCCGCCACGCCGAGGTCGAGGCCAGGCTCCTGCACACGCTCGGCGGCCGGCTCGCGCCCGACCAGCGCGCCCAGCTCGCCGAGCTGGTCCGCGGGCTGTGATCGAGCTCGCCGACGTCTCGAAGCGGTACGACCGCGCGGGCGCGGCGTGGGCCGTGCAGCACGCGACCTTCACGGTCGCCGCGGGCGAGCTCGTCGCGTTGCTCGGCGAATCGGGCAGCGGCAAGACCACGGTCATGAAGATGATCAACCGCCTGATCGATCCCGACGAGGGCACGGTCAAGGTCGCCGGCCGCGACGTCCGCACCGAGGATCCGGTCGCGCTGCGCCGCACGATCGGCTACGTGATCCAGCAGGCCGGCCTCCTGCCGCACATCTCGGTCGGCGACAACATCGCGATGGTGCCGCGGCTGCTCGGCTGGGCGCGCGGCGACATCGATCGGCGGGTCGACGAGCTGCTCGCGCTGGTCGGCCTCGCGCCGGCGGTGTACCGCGCGCGGTTCCCGGACCAGCTGTCGGGCGGCCAGCGCCAGCGCGTCGGGGTCGCGCGCGCGCTCGCGGCGCGGTCCAAGGTGCTGCTGCTCGACGAGCCGTTCGGCGCGCTCGATCCGATCACCCGGGTCGCGCTGCAGGCCGAGCTGCGCCGGATCCACCGCGAGCTCGCGCTGACGACGATCATCGTCACGCACGACATGGTCGAGGCGCTGACCCTGGCGGATCGCGTCGTCGTGATGTGCGCAGGCGAGGTCCGCCAGATCGCGACGCCGCGCGCGCTGCTCGCCGCGCCGGCGGACGACTACGTGGCCCGCCTGGTCGACGTGGTGCGCGCGCAGAGCGCGGAGCTCCACGCGCTGGCCGCGGCCGAGCGAGCCGATGCGCGCTGACCGCGGAGGCCTCGGCGGCCTCGGCGAGCTCGTGGCCGGCGTGCCGCCGCTGCTCGCGAGCCACCTCGCGCTGGTGCTCGTCGCGCTGGCGATCGCGGTCGCGCTCGGGCTGCCGCTGGCGGTCGCGCTCGCGCGCCGGCCGCACCTGGCCGGCCCGGTCCTGACGGTCGCCGGGGCGATCCAGACGGTGCCCGGCCTGGCCCTGCTCGCGCTCATGGTGCCGATCATCGCCGCGACCCACGGCCTCGGCCTCGGCCTGTCGTCGTTCGGCTTCGCGCCCGCCGCCATCGCGCTCACGCTCTACGCGCTGCTGCCGATCCTGCGCAACGCGATCACCGGCCTCGCCGGGGTCGACGCGGCGACGATCGAGGCGGCCCGCGGCATGGGCATGGCGCCGGGCCAGGTGCTGCGGCTGGTCGAGCTGCCGCTCGCCGCGCCGGTGATCGCCGCCGGGATCCGGACCGCCTCGGTGTGGACGGTCGGCGCCGCCACGCTGGCCACCCCGATCGGCCAGCCGTGCCTCGGCAACTACATCTTCGCCGGGCTGCAGACCCGCAACTGGACGATGCTGCTGGTCGGCGTCGTCGCCGCGGCGGCGCTGGCGCTCGCCCTCGACGCGATCCTGGCGGCGACCGAGCACGCGGTGTCGCGCCGGCCGCGCGGCAACGTCGCCATCCCCGGCGCCGTGTTCGCGATCCTCGCCGTCGTGATCCTCGGCGTGCTGCCGCGGTGGTCGGCGCCGGCAGCCGGACCGGCGGCGGCCACGCACGCGGCGGCCGACGCGGCCGGTCACCCGCTCGTCACCCAGGTCCGGATCGGCGCGAAGACGTTCACCGAGCAGTACATCCTGGCCGAGCTGCTGCGCGCCCGCCTCGAGCAGCGCGGCGTCGCCGTCGAGGTGGTCGAGAGCCTGGGCTCGAGCGTCGTGTTCGAGGCGCTGCGCCACGGCGATCTCGACGCCTACGTCGACTACTCTGGGACCTTGTGGACCACCCAGCTCGCGCGCGATCGCGGCGCGCCGAGCTGGCAGATCCTCGCCGAGGTCGAGGGCTACCTCGGGCGCGAGCACGTGCGCAGCCTCGGTCCGCTGGGGTTCCAGAACGCCTACGCGCTCGCGGTCCGGCGCGAGACCTCGATCCGGCTCGGCCTGCGCGGCCTGGGCGACCTCACCTCGCATGGCGGGACGCTGGCGCTCGGCGCCGACTACGAGTTCCTGAGCCGCCGCGAGTGGACCGCGGTGCGCACCGCGTACGGCCTGGGGTTCCGGCGCACGGTGAGCTTCGATCCGGCCCTGCTCTACGAGGCGGTCGCGCGCGGCGAGGTCGACGTGATCTCGGCGTTCTCGAGCGACGGCCGCATCGCGGCGTACGATCTCGTGGTGCTCGACGATCCGGCCGCCGCGCTGCCGAGCTACGACGCGATGATCTTGCTGGGACCGCGGGTCGCCGAGGATGCGCGCGTCGTCTGTGCGCTCGCCCCGTTGCGCGGCGCGCTGCCGGTGGCGCTCGTCCGCCGTGCGAACTACCAGGTCGATCACGATCACGTCGCGCCCAGGGCCGCCGCGGCGTGGCTGCTCGCCCAGGCCGCGATCACCGAGACCTGCGACGCACCGGCGCCGGCTCGGCCGTAGCGCGCCCGGTGACGCGGCCCGTGGGACAAGCACCTCAAGGTCCGCTGGGGTATCGATCAATCGATCAGATCAATGGAGGTGTCGCTCACGCAGCGCGGCCCACAGCTGCTCGCGCGCGTTGTGCTCGACGACGTCGCCGTGCGCGACCACGATGCGATCGAAGTCCCACGCCAGGATCTCGTCGATCGAGCGCGCGAACGCGGCGCGATCGGAGACCCAGTGACGCCACATCTTCGGAACCGCGAACCGGCGATGGACGCCCATCATGCGGAACGCGAGCGGCGCCAGAAAGCCCTCGGGCTCGCGGATGTGGAAGCACAGGTCCGCGGTGTAGAGCGTCCGCGTGACGCGGTGGAAGACCACCACCTCCTCGCGCTGCGGGGCACCCCCGAGGAGCACGTACTCGAGCTGGTGGCCGTACGGCCAGGCGTCGATCCCGAACATGTAGACGCGTCCGAGCTCGGGGTTGCGCTCGGCGAGCCCCGGGGGTCCCCACAGCGCCACCGGGTGATAGCGCTCGATTGCCTCCGCAAAGTGGAGGTGATGCAGGAGGCTCGGCGCGATCAAGATCAGCGGCGGCGCGGCGATCTGCGCGGCTTCCTCGGCGGTGCCGACCGGCGAGATCAAGAACTGGTGCTCGCTCGCTGCGACCAGCATCGAGCGCAGCGGGATGGTCACCCCCGGGAACAGCGTGCGCCTGGAATCGAAGTAATACGTTCGCGCGCCGATGCCCGACCGCCGGGGGAACACCGACAGGCGGTGCGTGGGTTCGGCGGAACCGCCGGGGGATGCGCCACCCCGGCGCGGCGGTGGATCGGAAGGGTTGGTAGGCATTCTCATGCGGTCCTCACTACAGCTGTGTGCATGTGTCGTACCGAAACTCCCCTCGATCGCCGTCATCGCCTCGACAAATACGCGCCCCGGATCGTGTCCTACTAGTGGGTCTCACGGAGGGGTTAGTAGTTGCCGCACAGCGGCTCGTATAATCTCGCAGTTTCAGCATCGTAGATTACGCTTGTTCCGCACAGCGTGAATCGCGTAACTAGATCGGGTGAGATCGCTCGATATCCTGCTGGTCATGGAGAATGAGGCCGTGGCGCAGGCGATGTCGGCGAGGCTGCAGCGCGCCGGCCACCACGTGACCTCGTCGACGACGATCGCCGGGACCGTCGAGACGCTGATGCGCCGCGGCCAGAGCATCGATATCATCATCACGAGTACGCGACTGGGTAACTCGCTGGGCGACGATGTCCTTCAGTACGGCCGCAAGCTCGCGGTGAACGCGCGGTTCATCGTGCTGCGCGAGGTCGACGGCGGCGTCGAGGACATCGAGCTCGCGCTTGCACACCAGGCTGCCCCCGAGCGCCCGCGTACGCTCGACAGCTGGAACTAAGAGCCCGGCGTGCCCGCTCGCTCACCGGGCGAGCCAGGGCGGCGCACCATCCCGGCCTACGGCGACAACGCCATCGACCGCCGGGCCGCCGGGCACGCCTCGCGGACAAACTCGAGGAGCGGGGCGAATTTGAGCGGCTTCTTGAACAGCTGGTAGCCCCCCGGGGCGAGGTGCGGGGAGCTCGAGACGATCGCGACAGGGACGTGCGCCAGGCTGGGCTTGCTGCCGAGGTACGCCAGCACGCTCGTGCCGAGGATGCCCGGCATGAGCAGATCGAGGAGGATCACCGATGGTGGCTCGTGGTGCTCGAGGAACAAGATCGCCGCCGCGCCATCGATCGCCACGTCCACGCGAAACCCTTCCCGCGCGAACAGCTCACCGAGCAGCAGCCGGACATCCGGGTCGTCATCGACCACCAGCAACGTGGGTGGGTTCACAACTCGCGCGTCGGTGGTCATCAGCCACCAGCCTTTGCAATGCCCGGGCCGCCGCGATCCCGGCGTCACTCAGGATCGCCTGGAGGGCCTCCCTGCGCAGCATCCGTGGCGAGCGCACGGCGAATCAGGTCCGCGGGCACGGTGACCCTGGGCACCCTGGGCACGGAGGGCGCACGCGCGCGGCGTGCCGGACGCTCGAACCATGACCGCGGGTCGGCGTCGAGCCCCACGCCGTGCATGAAGTTGTAGACCGCCTTGCGCAGGCCGCCGGCGAACAAGTCGTGGTCGCAACCCGTGGGATCGTCGAACGCGACGTCGTTCCGCGCGAACGCCGGCGGCGGGGCCGCGCGCAGCCGGATCCCGAACAGCTCGGGCGCGCGGCCGATCGGGCTGTGCGCGGTGGCGGTGAACCGGTGCCAGAACGCCGATTGCACGCAGCCCTCGGCGAACAGCTGGCGGACACGCTCGAGCGCGTCGATCGTGTCCTGCGCGGTCTCGGTCGGAAACCCGTACATCAGGTACGCGTGGACCATCACGCCGGCGTCGCTGAACGCGCGGGTCACGCGGGCGACCTGCTCGACGGTGACGCCCTTCTTCATGAGCGCGAGCAGGCGATCGGACGCGACCTCGAGCCCGCCGCTTACCGCGACGCAGCCCGCGCGGGCGAGCAGCCGGGTCAGCTCGGGCGTGAACGCCTTCTCGAACCGCACGTTGCCCCACCACGTGATCATCACGTTGCGCGCGAGCAGCCGCTCGGCGAGCGCGCGCAGCGCGGCGGGCGGGGCGGCCTCGTCGACGAAGTGAAACCCGGTCTGCCCGGTCTCGGCGATCAGCGCCTCGATCCGATCGACCAGCAGGTCGGCCGGCGCGCGGTCGTAGCGCGCGATGTAGTCGAGCGTGACATCGCAGAACGTGCACTGCTTCCAGTAACAGCCGTGCGCGATCGTCAGCTTGTTCCAGCGGCCGTCGGACCACAGCCGATGCATCGGATTGAGCATCTCGAACAGCGAGAGATAGCGGTCGAGCGGCAGCCCCGCGTACGTCGGGGTGCCGGCATCGCGCAGCGCGACGTCGCGCGGCGACCCGTCGTTGACCAGCGTGACGGTCCCGCCCCGGCGCACGAACGTGCGCATCAGCGGCGCCTGCGGATCGCGCAGGTGCTCGAGCAGCGCCAGGAGCGGGGCCTCGCCGTCGTCGAGCGTGATGAAGTCGACGTAGTCGAACACGCGCGGATCGGCGAGCTCGCGCAGCTCGGTGTTGACGTAGCCGCCGCCCAGCACGACGCGGGTCGCGGGCGCCGCCCCCTTGATCGCTCGCGCGATCCGGAACGCGCCGTAGATGTTGCCCGGGAACGGCGCGGTCAGGCCCACCACGTCGGGGCGGTGCCGCGCGTACAGCTCGGCCGCGAGCTCGTCGAGCACCTCGTCGACCAGCGTCGGCTCGCCCTCGAGCGCATCGCGCAGCGGATCGAACGTCGGCGCGCTCGCCGCCAGCCGCTCGCCGTAGCGCGACAGCTCGAAGTCGGGCTGGATGCCGTCGCGGATCACGTCGGCGAGGTCATCGATGTAGAGGCTCGCCAGGTGCTTCGCGCGATCGGCGATGCCGAGCCCGCCGAACGCCCAGCCGAGCGGATCGTCGTCGCCCGCACCCGGGCCCTGCTCGATCGCGGCGAACCGCGGCCCCTCGGGAAGCAGCGCGCGGCCGACGATGCGCAGCGCGAGCTCCGGATCGCGGCCCTGGAGGAACCGGACGGCCGCGTCGACGGTGGCGACGCAGCGCTCGCCGTGCGCGAGGAACCAGGCGATCGACGGCGGCATCGCCTCGGCCGCGTCGTCGCCCTCGTCATCGCCCTCGTCATCGCCCTCGTCATCGTCATCGTCATCGCCCTCGTCATCGCCCTCGCCCTCGCCCTCCTCCTCGTCGAGCGCCGCGGCACGCGCCCGCAGCTCGTCCAGCACGCGCTGGAGCCCCGCGCGGCTGAACACGCGCAGGAACAGCTCGAGCGCGGCGTCCGCCTGGACGACCTCGAGCCCGAGCCGGGCTTCATGCTGGCGCAAGAACCCGGTCAGGTACGCCGTCGCGGGGTACGGCGTGTTCAGCTGGGTCATCGGCGGAGTGACGAGCAGGAGCCTCACGGGCAGCAACCTAGCGCACCCTGGGCTAGGCTACGGCCCTCGTGCGCCTCAACAAGTACCTGAGCGAGAGCGGCGCCTGCTCGCGGCGCGAGGCCGACGGCTTCATCGCCGAGGGCCGGGTCACGGTGAACGGCGTCCCCGCGGTGCTCGGCACCCAGGTCGAGGATGGCGACGACGTGCGGCTCGACGGCGACCAGGTCGGCACGGCGCGCAAGCGGGTCCGCCCGGTCTACCTCGCGCTCAACAAGCCCGTCGGCATCACCTGCACCACCGAGCGCCACGTCGCCGGCAACATCGTCGACTTCGTCGATCACCCCGAGCGCGTGTTTCCGATCGGCCGGCTCGACAAGGACTCCGAGGGCCTGATCCTGCTCACCAACGACGGCGACATCGTCAACGAGGTCCTGCGCGCCGAGCACAACCACGAGAAGGAGTACGTCGTCGCGGTCGACCGCGCGATCACGCCGGACTTCCTCGCCGGCATGGCCGCCGGGGTCCGGCTATCGGACGCGACCACCAGGCCCTGCAAGATCGCCCGGCTCGGCGCCAAGGTGTTCCGGATCACCCTGACCCAGGGCCTCAACCGGCAGATCCGCCGGATGTGCGAGGCGTTCGGGTTCACCGTCGAGGCGCTCCAGCGCGTCCGGATCATGCGGATCCACCTGGGCGAGCTGCCGCTCGGCCGCTGGCGCAACCTGACCGCCGAGGAGGTCGCCACGCTGCTGCCACGCGCCGAGCGCCCCCACCCGACCGCGCGCTCCGGCCCGCCGCGACCCGATCGTCCGCCGCACCCCACCGCGCGCGCTGGCCCACCACCCCGCCCCCGCGCACAGGCCTCGCGGCCACCGCAGGGCCGGTCTCACCGGCGCGGCCGCGGGTAGCGCGATCCGATGAATTCCGAGGCCGGCGCTGCTACGCTCCTCGAATGACCACGCGGCAATGGCTTGGTGTGGCGGCCCTCGGGCTCGCGATCGGCGTCGCCACCGGAGCGTGCCACCGGGACAGCGCCGTCGACAACGCCGTCTGCCGCTGCACCCCCGGCAACCTGTCGCGGACCAGGCGGGCCGACGGCACGACCCTGGACAGCGCCGCGCTGCTCGGCAAGCTGCGCCGCCACCGCCGCGACGTCGAGCAGCACAAGAACCCGCGCGACATCAAGGTGTTCGACGACGAGCTGCGGTTCGAGATCTCGAACTTCTGCCAGCCGTGCGGCGACTGGATCCAGGACCGGATGACGATCGAGGACATGTTCCCGCTGGCCCGGCTCGATGACGCGGCCGGCAGCGTGTGCCTGGGGCTGGTCCTGCGCGACGGCACGACGATCTACGGCGACGCCCGGCCGCCCGCCTGCCGGTGAGGCCGGAACGGCATCCATGAGGCGACCCTCGCAGACGTGATCTGCGACCACTTCCTCCATCGTGCTTGGGGGCTCGCCATTCAGGTTTCGGGTAGTCCACTTCACTGACCCGGTGAGGCCGTCTCCGGTGGGGCCGTCTCCGGTGCTTGCGCCTGATCACGCCGGTGCGGAACGGCGGCAATGCACTACCTTGTTCAGAAGAGGTGACATGACTGCACGACAGCTCGGAACCTGGCTATTCATGATCGGCGTAGCGGCTTGTACGGTCCTCCACGCCGAGTCCGCGGAGGGCAACAACGGCAAGTACCTCCTTGTCTGGGCGGGTGACATGGGGACCGACGACCACGTCCAAGATCCCGACTTCCTCGCCACGATCGACGCCGATCCGCAGTCGCGCACCTACGGCAAGGTGCTGCACACCGCGGCGCTGCCGTGCATCCGCGGCGCCCACCTCCTCGACGAGCTCGGCCTGGTTCCGGGCGTCAGCTCGTGTGTCCTCAACGAGGCACACCACATGACCGATGAGCTGTGGGTAGATCCGCGCAATGGGCACAGCTACCTGTTCGTCGCCGGCCTCATCAGCGCGAACATCTTCCGCTTCGATGTCACCGATCCGTTGCACATCCCGACGGCGACCCTGCTCGTCACGTCGCGCGATGTCCACGCGTTCGCCGGCAGCGACGACCTCCACTTCTTGCCGAACGGCCACATCCTGTCGACGTTCATGGGCAGCAAGGGCCTGGCGACGCCGGGCGGGCTCGTCGAGTTTTCGCCGTTCGGTCCGCAAACCTTCCTCGCCGAGTTCAGCGCCGCACGCCCCGGCGGCCCGCAGCGCTACGTCCCCAACATCCATGGCGTGAACGACACCGGCCTGCTCGCGCACCCGCACGGCATCGACCTCCGGTCCGACCTCGATCTCGTCGTCACCTCCGACTACGCCGATCCCCTGAGCCTCGCCCAGCTCGGCCCGACCAACCACGTCGCCGACTTCGGCACGACCGTGCGGTTCTGGAAGCTGTCGGACCTGGCCGCCGGACCGCAGCGCATCGTGCAGGTGCCTGATGGGCCGCGCGTGGAGGACAACCCGATCCACGAGGAGCCCGAAGGCCTGATGCAGGTTGGCCTGTTCCACCATCACAACGGTGTGATCACCGCGTCGATGTGCGGTGGCGTCCTCTACTACGCGCCCGACGCGACCGCTCCCGATCTCGCCTTCCGCGAGGTGTGGGACACCGGCCCGTGCACCGGCGCCTCGGTGTTCGAGATCACCCACGACGACCACTACCTCGTGATGCCGATCGCCGGCGTGCAGTCGCCCGGCGATCCGATCTACAACCGCGACTACGCGGGCGAGCATGATCGCCGCGTGGTGGTCCTCGACATCAAGAAGATGCTCGACGCACGAGGCCCGCTGCGCTGCGGCCCGCCCACGGTGCACGACGGCCCCGACGGGTTCACCACCCGCTTCGAGCCGCACAACAACCACGCCTCCGATTGCCCGGTGCAGGTCTCACAGATCGTGGTCAACTCCGAGCTCAACTACACCACGCACGGCGGCCCCCACATGGTGGTGTTCGACAACGACGAGAGCTACCTCGCGTTCGACGACTACTTCGTCGACCTGACAAGCTTCGACTTTACCGGCACCGGCTCCGGCGGCGACCACAAGATCTTCATCGCCCAGTTCAACCATCGCACCGGCGAGCTGACGCTCGATAACCGCTTTCGTGACGAGCTCACCGGCGAGGTCGGCGTGGCGTTCAACCGTCCGATCACCTACGCCTGGCCGGACGCGCGCGGCAAGGCCGGCAGCGGCAAGCCGCACGCCATGATCTTCGTCGAGACAGGCTTCGACGGCCGCGTCCTGTAAGCAGGCCGCCGGCTGCCGCCAGCTCGCTCCGGACTCCCGGCGACGACGACGGCATGCCGTCGTTGCCGCCGGTCCCGCCTCCGCCGGTCTCGGTCGACATCTGCATCTCCCCCCTTGGGGCACGCGGCGAGGCACACGAGCACTCCGATCATTGACACTTGCTTCATCTGCTACCGTTATCCCGACCAGATCTGCTTCCTCATCGAGGATTCGTGCGTGACCACTCTGGTTGTAGACCTTCACTGAGATGTGTCTTTGGAGCATGTCATTCTGGATCGTGGTGAGGTTCGTGCGAATGCCCGCCGGTTCGGTGAACTCGTACATCGCGCGTTCGATCTTCATCGGCTTGCCGGCGACCTGCACGGTGATCTTGGCCCTGGCCATCTTCTCGTAGTCCGCGAGCTGCGTGAGGTCGTCTGTCGAGAGCTTCCCCTTGATCGATTTCACCTCGACGGCAGTGCCATCGGGCCTGACGCGATCGATATGCCGCTCCTTGGCGGTCAGTCCAAGGTGCGGGTGGTCCGCATTCTTGACAGCGACCTGCTGCACCGACCCCGGATCCCGGCGGGCGAGAAAGTCCTCCACCAGGTTGCTGCGATCTTTCGGGTTCAGATCCTTGGTGAGCTCGCGGAACTTGGCCACCTGTGCCTCGGCCGTCGGCTCGCGCGCCGCGCAGGCGAAGAACTCCTCGCGGAACTCCGCCTTGAGCGCGTGGCGCAGGTTGTCCTCGTCGATGGCGCGCCGCGCACCCGCTGCGACCTGGTCGGCCGTGGCGCCGCGCGGCGTGCGCACGCGCTCGATCGCCTGGCGCGCGCGAGCGTGCACCGACGACGCCTCGAGCGCGATGCCGTGCGGATGGG
>Ga0137459_1000582_pt1 | contig 12751 bp, 10 predicted proteins | sample EasRivERMGT700_2_FD_104908 | JGI IMG/M metagenome (GOLD analysis project Ga0137459, IMG submission 104908) | Soil microbial communities from meander-bound floodplain in the East River, Colorado, USA - East River MetaG ERMGT700_2 | ecosystem: Environmental > Terrestrial > Soil > Floodplain ...
GGATCCATAATATATCCCAGTTTTGGACAAGTCCTTGCATCCAGCCAGCTAAGAGGTTCGCCATGCCAGTCTCTTGCATAGCCAGTCCAAGCGGGATGGCTCCGGCAATAAACACGTAAATACGCCTATCAATGGATTGATAAGCCTGTTGTAGAGAAATGCAACCGCTGAGGATCATGGCCGCCGCACCTGCCAAAAGCGCGATCTCCACCGGTAGAATATTGAGGGTGGCGATTACGATGGAAAACACCATGATGAGTCCAGCCAGCCGGGCTTTGTGTAGTGGCTTCGGCTCGCCTTTAAATGGTATCAGCATCAAAAATGATTGGTCTTCAGAGATTCGCCTGAGGGAGGCGTTACTTCCCGCTATCACGAGTACATCGCCTTCATGCAATTTTATTCGAGATAGCTCCGTTCGCAGCCAGCCTCTGCGCCTCAACACACCAACGATGATAATGCCGTAACTTTGGAGAAAATCCACCTGACCGATTGTTTTTCCGATCAATTCCGACCTGGGCGCAACAACAGCCTGGACCATCTGGGCGAAAGGTTCTTCATGGTTGTTTTCATTTTCTCGAGATTCTAAAAATTCCTTTTCGTATTTATGGAGCGGGCGCAGGGCAATGCCAGGTTCCTGTTGGATGGTAACTAGCTTATCTGGATTCGTCCGCACCAGCAGAACATCTTCAGCTTGGATCTTTTTATTGCCATAGGGCTTGTTGCGGGTATGGTCATCGCGATACCAGGCAAGGACCTGAAATTCGGTCTTCTGTAGTTCTTCGACCTGGCTGATGGTTTTGCCGATCAATACCGAATCAGGCAGAACGACCAGCTCGGTGTAATATCCATCGAGACGAAAATGGTCGGTAGTCTCATCGTCACCATGATAGGCAGGGAGCAGGAAGCGTCCAACCAGCAAAATAAAAATGGTGCCCGTCAGGGATAAGACCAATCCTATCGGCGCGATGGAAAAGATGCCCAAGCCGCTTTGTCCCGCTTGTTTTAGTAACCCATCCACGATCAGAAATGCCGGTGCGCCAATGATGGTAATAGTCGTGCCGAGTGATGCCGCAAATGCCATGGGCATCAACAGCCTGGAGGTTGGCACATTGTTCTCTTTGGATAGTTTCAATGTGGGCGGCAACATGATGGCGGTGATCGTGACATGATGAGTAAAAGCCGACAGTAAAGCAACAGCTGGCATGATCACACTAATCATGCGCTCAAAGCTTTTGCCTGCTAACCTCTTTATCCAATCACCCAACTGTCCGGATAAACCCGTATGATATAAAGCCCCACTGAGCACAAAAACTGTCGCCAGAAGAATGGCAGGTTCGCTGCTGAATCCTGAAAAAGCACCCTCTGGTTCTAGTACACCAGTAACGCCGAGTGCCAAAATGATCAATAGAGCTGTCAGGTCAATGGGAAGCCATTCTGTGAACAGCAAAATAACCGCCCCTATCAGAATGATAAACAAATAAAGCTGATCTGCTTCTATACCTGTAAACATAAGTTTTGATGTAACAAACAATTGTAGAAAAAAGATCAATGCCAATATTAAAACGTGTGTCCGGCAATTTTATCGTATAAACGCTTCTTTTTGATTGATCAGCGCATCTTGTACACGCTCTTTATGTTTGCCGTGCATTGGCATTGTTTCCATTTCACTCATAGAGAAATACCCCGCCTCGGTGGTCTCATTGCTCAAACCCAATTCGCCATCCAGTACTTCCACTTCAAAAGACATAACGACGATATGGACTTTGTTGCCATCGGGATAGACAACCAATTGATTCGGATTGCTATACACGCCGATCAAGCGCTTCACTTCTACGTGTAAGCCTGTTTCTTCCCAAACTTCCCTGATACACGCTTCAGCCGCGGACTCGCCAGCCTCCATCGCACCGCCGGGGATGCACCAGAGTCCGTTGTCAGTGCGACGGGTGAGCAATGCCTTGGTGCGAGTCTCATCAAAGATGACGGCACTACAGCCCGTGCGGAGTTGTCCTTCCTTGCCGAGCCTATCGCCGTAGAGAACTTGAGTCATTTAAAACCTCCTGTGATATTTGTCGTTTTTAATCCCGAAGGGATGCAATGATTATAGTTGCAACGCAAATTTAAATCATAATCCCGAAGGGATGGCATGATGCTTGGAGAACCATGTCACCCCTTCGGGGTTTGGAAATCATTTTCTTGAATTCTATAATCGTGTCACTTGTTTCGACACGGTGAGCGAAAGACGAACCGTCAACACATCGCCTTCGGAGTTTTAGCGGTTAAGAAAAATAGCACGTGTCGGGGCTTCTCCCTAAGGAGTGCTTCGCAAAGCCCCGACACGAGCATAAAGAGCAAAGTGGTTATTTGATAAATGTGCCGTTACGTAGTTCTTTCAACGTTTGTTGAATTTCTTCGATGGTGTTCATCACGAAGGGACCATAGGGCACGATGGGTTCTTTGAACGGTGCGCCTGCGATGAGCATGAAGCGGACCGAGTCGTTTTCGGTCTTGACGGTGATGTGATCGCCATCGGCGTATTTGAGCATTTTCACAGCGCTGACCGTTTCACCAGAGAAGACACCTTCGCCTTCGAAGACATATGTGATGAGGGTGTGTCCGCTGGGGATGGGAAGCTGCCATTCGATGCCCGGAGCAAGCTCAACGTCCATGTAAAGAGGCGAGGCGGCAATGTCGGCAACGGGCCCGGTGACTCCGTCCACTGACCCTGCGACGACACGGATTCTGACTCCATCTTTCTCGTAGGTGGGGATCGTGGCGGCTGTCACTTCCTGATATTGCGGCTCAGACATTTTGAGATGCGAGGGCAGGTTGACCCAGAGTTGGAAACCGTAGATGTTTCCGCTTGTGCCGCGACGGGGCATTTCTTCATGCATGATGCCGCGACCGGAACTCATCCATTGTACATCGCCGGGACCAATGACGCCTTCATTGCCGAGGCTATCGCGATGGGCAGTGGAGCCTTCGAGCATGTAGGTGACAGTTTCGATGCCGCGATGCGGATGATAAGGGAAGCCGCGCAACGGACCTTCGAGCGGGTCATTGAAGGCGAAGTGGTCGAAAAGCAGGAAGGGGTCGGACTCGTTGCTGACGCGCGGGGATATGGAGCGAAGCAAACGCACGCCCGCGCCTTCGATGGCGGTTTGTGGTTCGATAATTTGGGAGATTTTTCGAAGTGTGTTCATGGCGTGTAGATGAGGTGAGATGCTTGGACATTACGCAGCAAGCTGTGCAATTTACGGGATTCTAATAAAAACAGGCAAGTGTTCCGGTAGATATGGGCGCTCGTAGCTTACTAAGCCTCTCTAAACGCAGATATGGGTTAGAGATCAGTGAGAGCAGGGGTTTTAACAGCAAATCATCATTTTCGAATCGTATAATGTGGACTGCATGAAATACGCAATGTGTTTTATGCTGACGGGCGCCCGCATGTTGATTTGAAACAAATGAAGGAGACAACCATGAACGTAACTTTCAATCGAGATGTATTGACCGGTAACTGGAAGCAGATCCGTGGCAAGGTAAAACAAACCTGGGGCAAATTGACCGACAATGACCTTACCCGCATCGAGGGTCGCTTCGATGAACTAGCCGGGCTGGTGCAGGAGCGTTATGGCTACACCAGAGAGAAGGCTGAAAAAGAAGTCACAGACTTCATCGAAAAGATGGGTCCGAAATAAATAGGCTTCTCGTAATAATGCCCCGCAGCGGAAACGTTGCGGGGCATTTGTTTTTGTTGGTTGGGCTGTCAACATCATATCCTTTGTTTATGGTTAATTTATTCGATGATGGGAATTTCTTCCAGGTTTCCAGTCGTCGTCGCGGTCATGCCCCACAACCAGCAGTTCTCACTGGAGTCCGGAATTTTCACATACCACCACGGATTATTAAGATCAGCGTTTTTCCCTAGTATCTCAAGTTGTTGACCGTTGTAGAATACTGTCACCTTTTCGGCGCCGCCTCTGGGTTTGGAGCGGCAGTTGGCGCTCGTGACTGTGATCGTTGCCGTTGGGAGATCTGTTGATTGAGATTCACTTTGATTGAGCAATTGTTGAATGGAAATATCGATTGGGAGGAAGCGGGCATATTCGGGCAATTCGGCCGGGGAAGGGAGAATTTTGAGCAGGCTGAAAGCAGCAATCAAGAGCATGGAAATCACAACCACCCAACGTGCCGCCCGCTGCTCCAAAACTGGTTTACCCTGATCGGTGATGCGTGGAGTGATGGCTGCCTCTCCGCCGAGGCTTAGCAGGCTGAAGACCGGCGCGGCAACATAGAGACTGCCCTGCCAGAACAGCAACGCACACAAACTAAAAGTACGCCCATCCGGGTTCGTGGTGAAAGCCAGAAGACCTGCGAGCATACAGATCAGACCAATGGTGGTTTCCCACTGCGTTACATGGATGGCGTGCCAGACCCTTGATGCGGTTTTGGATTTAGGCGTTCGTAAAAAAACGCCCTCCTGCTGTATTAAGCCCTGGATACAAGCCAGAGTCACCGCCCACCCCAGACTGAAAAAATTGTACATGGTTGCGATTGCCATGCCAAGAGAAATTTTCAAACGGTTGCGTAACACCCACAGGAAGCGCAGGATGTGAAGTAACAGAAAAACAGCCGGGATGATCAGGATCGTATTGGTAAGTGGGCGTATCTGGATTGGGCTGGAAAAAACGCTGAAGATGGCTCCCAGAACCAGAAAAAGGGCAAAGAGCAAATTGAACACATCGGAAAACCACCCCAGCCCACCCACAAGATAATAATAGCGTTGGGCGAGGGTTAGTTTATTCGCAGGGTCCACCCAATGTGCCCAGGGCATGAGCGCTTCCCAATGTTTCTTGAGAAGTTGAATCCCACCGAAGCACCAGCGGAAACGCTGTTTTTTCAAACCTTCGAAATCGAAGGGCATCAATCCGCTGCCGAACGATCTATGGATATATAGGGACTGATAACCGCGCTTCAAAATGCGCAGGCTGGCTTCTGCGTCCTCGGTGATGCACCATTCATCCCAGCCGCCAATCTCTTCGAGAACCGACTTGCGGATCAGACCCATCGTACCGGCGAAGATGATCGCGTTGCGTTCATTGCGCGAGGGCATCGAAACCTCAAAGAAATATTTATAGCCGCGATACGTGGATTCTGAAAATATACCTTTTTTAGTATAACTATAATCCTGCGGCGTCTGCACAAAAGCCACCTGCGAATTGGCAAAGGCGGGTGCCAGCTCTTTAAGAAAGTCAGGATCCACTTCATAATCGGCGTCAATGATCCCGATGATCTCTGCGCGTGGATCGGTTTGAGTCACAGCAAAGTTCAATGCACCGGATTTGTAACCGGGCCATTTGTCCAAATGCAGGCAGTGAAAGCGCGGACCCAATCGGCGACACATTTCTTCCAAGGGCCGCCAGGTTTCCTCCAACGGTGTATTGTTATCCATGACGAGCACTTCATAGTTGGGATAATTCAGGCGTGCCAGGGAATCGAGCGTCCGTTCCACGATCTCCACGGGTTCATTGTAGGCTGGCACATGTAGTGACACCATGGGCTCGTAATCAGGAACGGGGTCGAGTATGTACAAGAGTCGTTGCCATTGCAGGCGGCAGATAACATCCAAACTTTCATGCATATGGGCCAGTGCCAGGAGCAGAGTGATCACTTCAAGGAAAAAGAAGATCAGGGCAAAAATGAAGGATATGGGATTCAGCGGTGAAAAAGCCGTAAGCATGAAAGTATAAATAATGAACAAGCCTGTCGTCAGCAAAGTCATTGTCCAGGTGACCTGCCCGGCGGCATTCCAATTGTGCAAACGGATGATCCAAAACAATCCAAAGGCGAAGGCGAGCCAGGAAAGACCGAAAATTTCAAGGAACTTGCCAAATGTGAATAAGGCAAAGATATCCCCAATGAAAATGATCGCCGCGAGCCAGATCATGGACAATGTAAAATCTCCGCGCCGTAAACGCGATCCCACTGCCAGTGTGACCAACAGGCTAAGCGCAAACCAAATGGCAGAGAGATATAACAGGCGTGTGAGCATTACTTTGCCTATGTGAAAATACGGATGAGGAGCAGTAAGCTAATGGGAATAGCTGCGAGCCAGGTGATAACAGAAATGATCAGTAAAATCCATACGCGGACTTGATCGCTGCGCGACAGGGATAATGATTGGAGCCGCAAAGCCTGAAAGGCGGTGATCGGAGCCAGCACCAACGCGCCTACGCCGCCCAGCATCAAAGCCAGCAGGGATAGATATAACCAGCCATAAGCAGGCTGTAGCGGTCCCGGGTCTTTTTGGAGATAAGGTTTTTCGAAGACTCTATTTTTGGGGATGTTGATCAGAAAGCCCAGATTGCTGCGCACTTGATAGAGCACTTCTGTTTCGTAGACGTATGCCAGGAAGGGTTCCTGTTTCAATAAACCTTGCACCGCAGCGCGCAACTCTTTTTTGGCATCCTGAAAATCAGGGTCAAGCGAATAGGCGCGGCTCAGGCAGATCAGTTGTTCTTCAGAAGAGGGGGCGCTTTGGGAACGTAAATACCAAGCCAGTGGCTCATGCGGAGCAAGACTGGTCGCTTTCAAACTGGATTGATAGGCTATCTCACGTTTATCTTGCTGGATGGATTGTTCAGCATCCTCCAGCAACTGAGAGACTTCGACCGGCAGTTTCTCTGGCATGTTGAGGGTCCTGGAAAATTCTAGCGGCTATTTAAATATTATAACGTATGGAGAGTGTTTTACCTTTATGTGATCATGTTTGCATAATGACAAAGATAATCGCACACATCGCTATTCTTTTCCTTCAACGATCTTGATCTCTTCCTCCGTCAACCCATACAGGACGTAAACTTTCTTATCGATCTCCTCATCCACGCGGACGATCTCATTCTTCGTTATGCACATTTTCTTCCCATTGTTTTGCTGGACAGTGTTTATCTGCATAGGAACAATAGACACAACAAATTCCCACTTGGGGATGAAGTATTGCGCCGCAACTGGCACACTGATAACTAATGACTCAGGTATCGGGCGGCATTTGCTCGGCTTTGGCAAACCCGCAATGCGGACAAGTAATCGTTGCATTCAGTTCTATCAGTTTATTCATTTAGGAGTTACGCAGTTGCAGAAAGGATATAAGTAGGATTTTTGAGGTAAGCGCGGATAGCCTGTCGGATGATAACTTGCTTGGCTTCAAACCAAGAGATATCCGTTTTCAAGCGATAGACTTCCAGACGAACAAAGGCTCGGATGGCTAGGGCAATATGGTTTTTCTGAGCATCCAGTAAGCGAAACTGACCGCGTTCAATGCCAGTATTTTGTTTCAAGCCGCGATGGTAGACTTCAATCTGCCAGGCATCCAAGGCGCGAAAAGCACATTCTTCCAAGGTCATGTCCAGTTTGCTGGTTGCCCAGTACTCAAATGAGCCGTTTTTGGCTACCGTCTTGAATACCTTGATCCAGCCATACCCTTTCAGATGCATTTTTTGTCCGTGGGATGGAATGAGCCAATCAGATACTTGGCGATTGCCTGACTTATCCAAACTCACCAACCGATTTTTCTTAAGTTGTGTCAACCAATGCCAGCCAAAAGCGCGAACCAGTTTCAAGTTCTCCAAACTGCTGTACCAACTGTCAAAGGCGACTATTTCTGGCTCGAAACCGCGTTCTTGAGCTGCCTTCAGCATGCTCTGAAAGTGATCGTTTTTGGTCAAACCATCTTGGTTATGGTTGTAGAAGCAAAAATCGCAAGGCAAATGGGCTTTCCCATCCGTCCATAATAATGAAATCAGATTGATGCCTGTTACAACCGCATGATGTTTGCCTGACCAATGACTGCTCACCATCGCCATTTTTTCCGCATAAGGTTTGTCTATGGTTGTATCGTCAATGACCAGAACGCCTGTTGTCTTCACCACAAGATGCTCCACCTCTTGCCAGAGCGCTCGACTGTCTGGCGGTATGCGTTGCAGCAGACGCGTATAGGCGTCATGCGCAGGTGCAGCATCGTCACCAGAAACAACTTTCGAGGCTTCCACTGTGCTAAATACACGTTGAGCTGCTAACAAGAACTGGATGTAATCATATTCGTCTACTTTTCGAGGGTTCACTCCCTCAGTTTAATCTTTCTCTACCAACTGCGTAAGTCCTAAATGTATAAAAAAGACGGATGGGGAATACCCATCCGTCAAATATTACTACTATGTACGGGAAAGAGTGGGGCTTGGCGCCTTCCTATCGTTAAGAGAACGTCTGGTTTTACGAAACTAACTTACATGTCTCGACCAGGTTAAGGCTTCCCAGTCCTTCCTTGGATGTGGTTGTCAGGTGGTGTCTCGATAGCGACCTCCTTTCTCTTGTAAACATCATACAACGAATATCGGGGCTTTACATTAAAAAGAACTTACAACATTGAAACAATCTGTACTAGTCATTGAGGTTCGATGTTTTCTGCCATTTTCGGTTTCTTTATACGGTTGACGAATTTCGTGATAAGTACTCCTGCAGGTGCGGCGAATAGAAATGCGAGCACACCGGATAAGACCAGCCCAATTGCAACGATGATGCCTATCCAAATGAACGCATAACCAACCGGATCTTCCATCACTATTTCACCGCCTGCATCTTTGCATTGCAGCACATACGCGGTGGATGGACGAGTAAATCCATCGCTGGTTGTGGTCGTTGCGTATGTGCGAACAGCGGGTGTTGTATTCTCCGGGCAAACGATCGCGCCAATCTGCTGTATCGCAAAATCGGTCACTGCCGTTATGCCGCCGATGGCTGTTGACACGGGCAGTATACACATGCTGATAACGCCACAAGCTATGATCCACACCAAACAACCTGATACTGCGCCTGTTGTTGCTGATTTCATGGTTTCTCCTTTTGTGACTATCAACTAATTTAATAGGAAATTTGTAAGATAGCCCAAGAGTATAATGCAACTGTCAGACAATTTTCCAAGGAGAATACCATGACCACAATTGACCTAACCATTGATAAATCTCGCCGTGCCAATGCCATCAAACGCGCGAAAGAAAAAAATATCATCATTCCCACCTATGCCCAAATGAAAGACCCTGCCAAGATCCCAGCGAAAGTGAAGGATGAACTGAGGAGTATCGGACTCTGGGATATTCATCCACGGAACCTCTTCCGCATCAACTGGCATAATCAACCTCTCGCTTCAGGCGGGACGTTTGGCGGAGAAAATTTTCTGGAGCTACCCTCATCGCTGACAGGTGTTCCCGCGCGTATTGTGGTCATCGTTGGCAAATGGTTCCCAACGGGTGCGCATAAGGTTGGGGCGGCATTCAGCTGTCTCGTGCCGCGGCTGGTCACAGGTCAGTTTGACCCGACGACACAAAAGGCTGTGTGGCCGTCTACAGGAAATTACTGCCGTGGTGGTGCGTATGACTCTGCGTTACTTGGCTGTGAATCGATTGCGAGTCTGCCTGAAGGAATGTCGAAGGAAAGATTTGAGTGGCTGGAAAAAGTTGCAGGGGAAACTATCAAAACTCCCGGCTCAGAATCGAACGTGAAAGAGATCTTCGATAAATGTTGGGAGCTGAAAAAATCCGGACAGGACTTGATGATCTTCAACCAATTTGAAGAATTCGGAAATTATCTCTGGCACTTTGAAGTGACCGGTCACGCCATGGAAGAAGTCTTCAAACAAGTTGCCGGAAAGCATGACCGTTATCGTGGCATGGCATCTGCCACGGGTTCAGCTGGGACAATTGCCAGCGGCGATTACATGAAAAAGTTATTCCCTGATAGCAAGATCATCGCGAGTGAAGCCTTGCAATGCCCGACCCTGCTCGAAAACGGATTTGGCGCCCATCGCATCGAAGGCATCGGCGATAAACATGTGCCGTGGATTCACAATACCAAGAACACAGATGTTGTCACCGCCATTGATGATAATGCCGTTGTCAACATCGCCCGTCTCTTCAACGAAGAAAATGGACGCGCCCATCTCGCTGAAAGGGGCGTTCCCGAAGCGCTAATCTCCAATCTCGATCTTTTGGGTTTCTCTGGCATCTCGAACGTACTCTCCTGCATCAAAGCCGCAAAATACTATGAAATGGATGAGAACGATGTGATGATCACCGTCCTCACCGACTCGATGGAACTCTATCGCTCACGCCTGCATGAGATGCATCAGGAGTTCGGTGAATATTCCGAGCGTGATGCTGCCGCAGACTTTGCGCGTTATTTGCACGGGCAGTCTACCGACAACATGCTTGAATTGCGTTACCCTGACCGCCGCCGCGTTCACAATCTCAAATACTACACCTGGGTCGAACAGCAGGGACGCACGTACGATGAGATCCAAAAACAATGGTACGAACCCACGTACTGGACCGATGTCCAAACCCAAGCCGACCAAATTGATGAATTGATCATCGAATTCAATAAAGAAGTAGGACTAAGTTAGAGTTTCGGTGTTATAAAGTGGCAGATGGATATTTCCATCTGCCACTGTTTTTTATTGGAGCTTACCGTTATGTTTGAATATACACCCTACTTTCTGCCAATTATTATTTCCACGTTAATTCTGTTTTTGCTGGGGATATATTCATTTCGGCTCAGGGACAAGGTCGAAATTGCTGGATTGTTTGCCCTGCAAAATCTTGCCATGGGTGTGTGGACTCTTTGCTATGCTTTGGAACTTTCCAGCCCAACGTTAGAGGGAAAAATCTTATGGGCGAAAATGAAATATTTGGGTTCAACTACTGGTCCAGTATTATGGTTCGTCTTCTCTTTGTATTACACCAACCATAAAAATTGGTTAACCCTGCCGTTGAAAATGCTATTGGGCTTTTTCATTCTTTTTACGGTTGGAGTGGTTTTTACCAACGACTTGCATCATTGGTATTGGACGAAGATATTCCTGTTGCCGGGCTTTCCAGAGACTCAATCGGAACACGGGTTCTATTTCTGGGTCTATGCAGCCGGCATGTATTTGTTAATTCTGGCAAGTGTGATGATCTATATCAATTATTACCGCACGGTACCAGTCTATTTCCGTAGGCAGTCCATTTTGTTGGTGCTCGGAACTTTTTTGCCCCTAGGTATCCGTATTCTTGAAGATTTTGTAGGCTGGGACCCGTTCCCTAAAGTGGACAATATCATATTATTCCTGCTGATTTCGGCTTTGTTCTATGCGGTTGCCCTATTCCGTTTTAGCGCACTGGAGATCGTGCCCATCGCCCATAGCCTCGTTGTACAGACCATCAATTCCGGCATTATTGTGTTAGATGCATTGGGACGGGTCGTGGAGTTGAATCCGTTCGTGCAAAAACTGCTTGGTACCGAAAGCCGCACGTTCATTGGGAAAAAGTTGGATGAAATACTAAACAGTGGTCTCAGAATTAAATATTCGCCGTACATGCTGATACAGGTGGAAGAGGAAGTCTCATTTGTACGGAACGGTAACCCCGAATATTTTATTGCGCAAATTGCGCCGATTCGTGATGAACGGAAAAACCTGATTGGTCATGTGATCAGCCTGGTGGATATTACCGAGCGGAAATACGCTGAGATGGAATTGGAACGCCTCGCTCGCACCGATATGTTGACTGCCATTACCAATCGACGTCATTTCTTTGAACTGGCAGAAGGTCAATTTGCAGTTGCCCAACGCTACAACCATCAATTGGCAATATTGATGCTCGATATAGACCACTTCAAAAGTATCAACGATCAATACGGACATCTCGCCGGTGACACGGTGTTGCAATTTGTTGCGCGCGAATGTCAAAGTCACATGCGGAGTACGGATATCTTTGCGCGTTATGGTGGCGAGGAGTTCATTGGTCTGCTACCTGAACAAACCGAAGAAGGTGCGGTTGAACTGGCAGAAAGAATCCGTCAGTTGTTGGAGCAGGCTGAAGTCAAGTTTGAAGTGTGGAGTCTGAAAGTCACAGCCAGTTTTGGGCTGGCGTTGATCCAAAATGAATCCGGCTTGACACTTGAACAAATGATCGATCGTGCGGATCAGGCGTTGTATCAATCCAAAAAGAATGGACGCAATCGTATTACTGTCTGGCAGGCGGCACCATCATCTGAAATTGACTAAGTCCTGCAATAATCGAGCTTTCCATGGAAGTTGGTTTGAATTAGACTGTAGGGGCAGAGCATTGCCCCGCCCCTTTGACTCTCAAATAAGAGACTTCCGAGTTCTTTCCCACGGCGGAGGACGCGGAAGCCCGGGAATAATTCATTATGAATCTAAAAACACCATTCACATATTTGGCGATTATTTTTATTGCCATACAACTCGCATCCTGCGCGACTGCCTCCCCAACGCCAGAGATAATTACTCCAACTCCACTTTCTACCCTCACGCCCACTGCGACGCCTATCCCTTCTGAAACTTCAACTCCAAAACCCACAGAAACTGCAACTGCCTCCCCAACCCCCGAAGTCCAATTACATGGGTTAGTGGAGAATATGGAAGATTTTCCGGTCTACTCTGCCGAAGAAGCGAACGCTGCGTATGAGTCCGCAAAAGCAAGTGTGCTTACCGACGTATTTTCAACCGATAAGATTTTCACCAGATTTAATCCCTTTGCGTTGACAGGGCCTGTGTATGACGCTGGAGTGCGTATTAGCTGTCATTCAACAATAGACTGCATTGTGGACAGTTATCGGACGGTGGTCGATGGTGAGCAGATATATACAATTACTTATCGCATGCATGGCACGGTCGATGATGGTACAGATTCGGGTACAC
>Ga0137459_1000583_pt1 | contig 12742 bp, 8 predicted proteins | sample EasRivERMGT700_2_FD_104908 | JGI IMG/M metagenome (GOLD analysis project Ga0137459, IMG submission 104908) | Soil microbial communities from meander-bound floodplain in the East River, Colorado, USA - East River MetaG ERMGT700_2 | ecosystem: Environmental > Terrestrial > Soil > Floodplain ...
CTCAGGCGCGCTGCGCTCAGCCCGCCGCCCGCGCCGCGTCCGTCGAAGGCCGCGTCGAAGTGCGGGCCGATCCTCAGGCTGCCTGGCGGCCGGTACACACGGACGATGCCCTGTGCGCCGGAGACGCGGTGCGCGTGCTCGAGTTGAGCCGCGCCGGGCTGCTCCTCGCAAACGACGTCCTGCTGCGGCTGGATCAGAACAGCGTCCTGACGCTGGGCGAGGCCGAACCGGAAAAGCCCTCCGTTATGGAGTTGCTGCGCGGCTGGCTGCACGTGATCACCCGCCACCGCAAGCAGTTCCGGGTGACGACGCCGGTGGTCAACGCGGTGGTCGACGGCACGGAATTCACCGTATCCACCGGGCCCGGCGAGTCCAGCGTGACCGTCAACGAGGGCCGAGTGCGGATGCAGTCCCAAGGCGGCGCGCTGGCGCTCGAATCCGGCCAGGCTGCCGTGGTGCGCGGGACCGGCGCGCCGCAACCGTTCGTGAGCATGCGGCCCCTGGACGCTGTCCAGTGGGCGCTGTACTTCCCGCCCGTGCTGCGCTACCGGCCCGGCCTGCTGTTGGAGCAGGAGGCGGCGAAGCTCGCGCTGGAGGGCGACGCAACCGGCGCGCTGGAGCGCGTCGGGCAAATCCCGCCTGCCGCCCGCTCCGAATTGCTGCGCGCCTTCGAGGCGAGTCTGCTGCTCAGCGTGGGTCGCGTGGACGAGGCTGCCGCGATCCTGAAGGCACGGTTGGCAGGCGCTGATCCCGACGCGCTGGCTCTGGACGCGATCTTGCAGCTGATCATCGGAGACCGGGGTCAAGCGGCCGCTCGCGCCGAGGCCGCCGTGCGGGCGCGGCCCACGGCGGCCACGCTGCTCGCCCAGTCCTACGTCCGGCAGTCCGAGTTCAGGCTGGAGGACGCGCTGCAAAACGCGCAACGGGCCACCGAGGTCGAGCCGGACAACGCGATCGCCTGGGCGCGCCTGTCCGAGCTGGAGCTTTCTACCGGCGACAACGCCCGTGCACGCCGCGCAGCGGAGCGCGCGCTGGAGTTGAGTCCGAGCTTCGGACGCGGTCACACCATGCTGGGCTTCGTGTTGCTCGCGCAGGGAGAAATCAAGCAGGCGCAGCAGTCCTTCGACACCGCTGCCGCCCGCCTCCCGGGCGACCCCCTGCCGCGCCTGGGCAAGGGCCTCGCCCTCATCCGCACGGGCAAGCTGGTGGAGGGGCGTCGCGAGCTGGAGCTCGCGGTGCTGCTCGATCCGGGCAACTCGCTGCTGCGAAGCTACCTGGGCAAGGCGTATTACGACGAGAAGCGCGACGAGCTCGCCGGCACGCAGTTCGATCTCGCGCGCGGCCTCGATCCGAAGGACCCGACGCCGTGGTTCTACGACGCGATCCGCAAGCTCAACCAGAATCGCCCGGGCGAGGCCATCGAGGACCTGCAGCGCTCCATGGAGTTGAATGAAAATCGCGCGCCTTACCGGTCGCGGCTGCTGCTGGATCAGGATCAGGCGACTCGCCTGGACAGTTTGGCACGCATCTACGGCGAAGTCGGCTTCGACCAGCTTGCGCTCTCCGAGGGCGCGACGGCGGCCAGCCAGGCACCGGCCAACTTCAGCGCCCACCGCTTTCTCGCCGACGCCTACGCGCCGCTGCCCCGCTACGAGAGCGCGCGCGTGAGCGAGCTGCTGCAGTCTCAGCTGCTGCAGCCGGCCAACGCGGTCCCGGTGTCGCCCCGGATGGGGCAGACCCGCGCCCCCTTCCTCGAAAGCGAGGGGCCGATCACGCCCTCCTTCCAGGAGTTCAACCCGCTGTTCGGGCGCAACCGCCAGAGCGGTTTTGTCTCGGGCGTGGCGGGAGGGAACAACACACTGGGCGACGAGCTGATGTACGCGCTGGTGGACGACAACCAGGCGATGCGGCTGGGGCAATTCCACTATCAGACCGACGGCTGGCGGCAGAACAGCGACTTCAAGCAGGACATCTACAGCGCGTTCTACCAGAACGACCTGGCCTGGCACACCAGCGTGCAGGCCGAGTATCGCAACAGCGCGACGAACAACGGCGATCTGCGCCAGCGGCTTGACCAGGAACAGTTCTCGACCAGCCTGCGGCAGAGCGACGAGTTCGACACGCTGCGCCTTGGGCTGCGGCACTCGGAGAACGCCGCCGCCCACTGGCTGGTGTCGCTCACCCGCGAGAAAGTCGAGAAGCGCGAGCAGGGGAGCCAGTTCCTTGCCCCCGTCCCTGTCGCGGGAACGCCGCAGCTGGACACGGACTCGGAGGGGCATGCGACCGGTTTCACGGGTGAACTCCAGCACCTGCGGCAGATGCGCCCCGCCAACCTGATCGCGGGGGCAGGGGCTTCGGATATCTCGAAGCAGCTCCGGTTCTCCAGTACCCTGAGTTTCTCCGGCGGGCTCATCCCTGTTCCCCCCCTCACGGCGGCCTCCGACCAGGACGCCGGCCAGCGCCATGAGAACGGGTACGTATATCTGGGCTGGGCCCTCGCGCAGGGGGCGACGCTCACGACCGGGCTCAGCTATGACCATTACGTGGACGAGGCCGTCTTCAGCCGGCACCAGTGGAATCCGAAGCTCGGCTTGCTCTGGGACATCACCAGTCGAACGCGGCTGCGCTTCGCCGCTTTCCGCACGCTGAAGCGGCCCTTCGCCGCGAACCAGATGCTCGAGCCCACTCAGGTTGCCGGCATCAATCAGCTCTTCGACGACGTGGACGGCACGGACGCGAAAGGCTACGGGATCGGGCTCGACTGGAAGCTCCAGGAACGGTGGTTCCTGGGCGCGGAAGGCGGAACGCGCGACCTCGACGTGCCGATTTCCCAGTTGGGCGGCGGTCTGGCGCGCATCGAGCCGCGCACGGAAACGCGCTTTCGCGCCTACCTGAGCGGGCTCGCCACGCCGCGCCTTTCCCTGTCGGCGGAATACCTGTACGAGGACCAGGAGCGCGAGCCGGAGATAGCAGACGGGTTTGCCCGGCGCGTCGTTTCCGAAGTTTTGCCGCTGCGCGCGACCTACCATCACCCCAATGGGGTGTTCGGGATGCTGCGGCTCACGTTTGTGAAACAGAGCGCCGAGCTGCTCACGGGTTCCGGCACCACGGCGGAAGACAGTACCCGGTTTCCGCTGGTCGACCTCTCGCTCGGGTATCGGCTGCCGGGACGCCACGGGCTGATCAGCCTGGACGTGCGCAACCTGTTCGACCGGCGCTTCGGGTTCGAGGACACGGATTTTTCGGGCAACCCGCGCGTGCCGGTGTTTCAGTCGGGGCGCAGCGTATTCCTGCGGTTCACGTTTTATCCGTGATTCTGCGCGCAGTGCGGCGCAGGCTGTCGAGTAGTTCAACGAGTAGTTCAACTATGGGAGACTGGCATGACAAGCAACTTGGGTAAGGGGCTGGGCGGGCGGCTATTGGCTGGATTGGCGATCTCTCTGCTGCTTGGAGGATGTAGCGTGCCGCAGGATGCGGTGGCGCAAACCGCCGGCTTGAGGGTGACCCCGGACGGCAAGTTCCAATTGCTCTCCGCGGACGGCAAGCCGCTGCCGCGCTGTCAACTCTGCACCGGCGAACTGGAGCAGCGGTACGGCAAGGGGTGCCTGAAGGCCAAAGAAATGAGGCTCGATCCGCCATTGTGCACGGGCACTGTCAACGCGACGGTCACTAGCGTGGACCAGATCCTGGTGCTCCAGACAAAATCGAATCCTACTTGCATAACCTTCTACTTCATGGGACAGCTGTACCAGGGACCTTGTTTCTGATACCCCGGCGAAACGCCTGCTCCGGGGGCGTGTGCGCTAAGGATGCTCTGATTGATGTCATTCCCGCGAAAGCGGGCATCCGGCAAGCGGCTGAAATTCCTGGATTCCCGCTTACGCGGGAATGACGAAATCAGGGTTGATCAGAGTTTCCCTAACCGCTGAAGCGGCCGCGCGCGCCGTCGAGAAAACCAGGACGCGCCGCGCGCGGGCCTTTTGTGGGGCGTGCGCGCTTGCATTGAGCGCCGGGCAACACTCGGCGAGACAATGAAATCATTTTAAAGACTTGATGCTCGCAGGGCACGATGTCCGGAGATCGACCTTACCCGGTTGTCTATCTTCCGTACTCCAGGAACCTCGGCGACGATCTGTTCGAGGGCAAGCGCCTCGTCGCGGCAATCGACCAGCCCTTGCAGCCGGACGACTGCGTCGTCGCCCTCCAGGACAAAGAAGACCCTCGAGGCTTGCGGCGAAGGGTTGAGCGCCGCTCCGAGCCGGGCGCACAACGCCATGCGCTTGAGCACGGCAACCGAAGCGGATGTTTCCTGAAACGCAGGAAGCTTCGCGAGCTGGATGATGGCGCTGACGCAATAGTCGGTCGAACAGCGTTCGGTGTTGAGGACCAGATCGTAGTTGCACGGATCTTCGCTGTTCATCCGCAAGCTCATGCGCAGGGTCGCCGCATAGGCCCGATCGCTGCGCTTGATCTCATTCTGGATGAATGCCTCGTCCTCGCTGTTGAGCGCTTTCTTCAAATTTTTGACCCGGCTGCCGAGCGGCGCCCGGATTCGAACGCAGGGAATATGACCGACGGGGTGGAACAGATAGGGCGCGGCCCAGCCCCGAATCACGACGTTGCCCTTCAGCGCGATCTCGAACAGGTCTTTGCGGCTGAAGGCGTTGAACGCTCCGGCGCGCGCGATCCAACGCTCGAACCTTCCCCCGCGGCCCTCCACGAGGCGCGTCACGGCCTCCCTGCGAAGCCCCGACGCCTGCGTGAGGTCTTCGATGATTTCGTTATGGACGGTACACAGCCCCATCTCTTTGGCCACCGCTTCGGCGACCTCCTTGTCCAGCGAGCCCATTTCCTTGCTTAAGGCGATGACCGGCATGATTTCCTCTGGAAGCGCCGGTAAGCGGTACCGGGGTGGCGGCACACCCGAAAATAGCCAGTCCTCCCACCGCAAAGGCCAAAAAATCCGCCACCCCGGTAATCGAAAAGCGTTTCTGAAATCGTTTTGCAGCTCATTCGTCTCAATCGTTTCAAGAGTCCCAAAGCTTGCGGCCAGTCTGGCAGTCGACAACGCTTCGTTCTGCGTCGCGTTGCGCACGATTCCTGTGAACTAATCACAAAATCCGGTCCCGCTTGCGCATCACCCGGTCTGATACCAGAATAAGCGGCGGGTGGCGCTTGCCAGCCCGTGGGCGCCGTCGAGGGAGGGCCGAATGCAGAAACCGAATCCGAAGGACCCGTCGCCCGATGACGTCCTGAGCGAGGCCGAGCTCGAGGCCGTCACCCGGCGTGCGGTCACGCGGACGTTTCCGAAAAACACCGTCGTCGTCAGCGAGGGCGACCAAACCGACACGCTCTACATCGTCGTTTCCGGCCGGGTAAAGATTTATGTCAGCGACGAGAAAGGCAAGGAAATCGTCCTCAATCACGGCGGCCCCGGCGAGTACTTCGGCGAAATGGTGCTCGGCGAAGGTCCGCGCTCGGCCTCCGTGATGACGCTCGAGCCGACCCGGCTGCTGGTGGTTCCCAAAGAGGACTTCAGGGAGTTCGTGTCGAAGAGCCCGGATTTCTCCCTGCACCTGATCCGCAAGCTCATCCGGCGCGTGCGCGCGCTTACCAATGACGTGAAGAGCCTCGCGCTCATGGACGTATACGGCCGCGTCGCGCGGATGCTCCTGGAGCTCGCAGTCGAGCGCGACGGGGCGCTCGTGATCGAAGGCCGGCCGACGCAGCAGGAGATCGCCAACCGCGTCGGCGCCTCGCGGGAGATGATCAGCCGCATCCTCACGGACCTCGCCAGCGGAGGCTATATAGAGGTCGCGCGCGACCGGATCACGATCGCCCGCGCCCTGCCGCGAGCCTGGTAGCCGCCTTCAGGAAACAGGCCGGCCTCTCCTATCTCCCGGCGAGTCACCCAACCACGATCCTTCGTTGCCTTACGGAAAAATCGGGTAATAAATCCTGACATACGGATCGTCGACCCGGAAATGCGGGTCGCTGGCCATATTCGCGTTGTGCGCAAGGAACTCGACCACGCACTTCGAATTCCCGGCACAAGCCGTAAGCGCAGTGAACGCAGCGTGCACCTTGGTTGCCGTCTCTGGCTTCACGTAGATCTTGCCGGGTTCGCCGCTCGATATCGGACGGTCGGCCCACGCGCAAGTACCCTGTTGAAGAGACACGCCCCCATCCCCCGAGCGTGCGGAATGCTTCACGATGAACACCACCGTTGTCTGCTGTCCAGTCCCCACGGCATAGTTCAGCGGGCCACGACACCTCAATGGAAAGTTAGGTTGCGCAATTGCGGCGCCAAGACCGATTGCCGCGACGCAAAACACTGCTGCACGTAAAGTTCCCTTCTTCATACGACCTCTTTTGTTGTTGAGGGTCTGGACGATCGCCTACCGGTTGCCGCTCCACGCGGTCCGGGGCAGAATGTCTTTGACCCGCACGGTGCCCGCCCCGTCGCCCCCGCCGCCGCAGAGGAACGCCGCAAGGGCGACGAGGCCCAGAGGCAGGAGGGAATTTCTCAGTGCATTCGTCGTTGACATCGTCGTCTCACCCTGTGCCGGATACTGCTAACGCGTCATAACAGCCTAGTTGTTGGGCAAGCAGGGACGCTGTGAAGCCTTCCACCGGTCTTTTGCGGAAAATTCACAACGCACGAGAAGGGAATGCAGCGGAGCAGCCGCTGCCCGCTAACGGCAGCGCCTGGTTACGCAGGAGTTCTTTGCGAAAACCGGGGTCTGTCCCCGGTTTCAATCCGGGCGGAACTTGGTCTCAGGCTTGACGCCCTTCTTGCGCCGCTTCTCGCTGATCTTGCCGTTGTCGGCGTAGCGGCCTTCCACCGCGCGCTTCGCCGCCTCGTCCCACTGCGGGAGCCAGTCGCCGAGCGGATAGCCGAACCAGGGCGACTGCGGGCGCAGCTTCGGCAACCCGAGCTCTTCCCATATTTTCCTGGCGCGCTCCATGTATTCGCGCTTGGGCAGCGCAAGCGGCGGCATGTCGCCTTTCATGGTCGCGTCCATGAGGAGCGTGGAATCCTCCTCCTGCCCGTGCTCGCGCTTGGGGCCATGACCCTGGCCGCGGTGCGGCAGCGTCTGCACGTCCTCGATCGGATTCATGCGGTACGCCATCGACCACAGCAGCGCATCGGCGTTGTCCGGGTCGATGTCCTCGCTCACCGCGACGGTGATCTTGCCCATGTCGCCCTTGAAGAAGGCCGCGCCGCGCAACGCGCGCCATACCTCGGTGCGCGGCATGCCGCGCTCGCAGCTGATCACGCTGACGCGCAAAAGGCCGGTAAGCGGCTCGTGCAGCGCGACCCTTTTTACTCCCCGGATGCCGAGTGCCTCGCGCAGGTGGGCGAGGAACAGCGGTTCGTAGGCGACGCGCTTGATCACGCTCGATTCCGAGGGCGCGACCTGGCTGATGTAGGAGGGGATGATCGGGTTCCTGCGCTGCGTGATTGCGGTCACCCGCATCGGCATGTTGTATTCCTCGAGCGCGACGTGTCCGTGCGATTCCCCGAAGGGCGCCTCGGGCTCGCAGTATTCGGTGTCGATGAGCCCCTCGATGACGATCTCGGACTCGGCCGGAACCAGAAGATCGACGGTCTTCGCGCGCACCACGTTGATCGGCGCTCCCGCGAGGCCGCCCGCGACCGTGAACTCGTCCACGCCGACGGGCAGCTTCTGCGGCCCCATGAAGGCGACGTAAGGCGGGCAGCCGAGCACGATCGCGCACGGCATCGTCTTCTTCCCGAGCTTCTGATATTTCACGTAGTGCAGATACCCGCCCGCGCCGCCGACTCGCGTCGCCATGCGCACCACCAGGCGATCGGACGATTTGAGCGCGGCGCGATAGGTCCCCATGTTCTGCACGCCGGTCTCGGGATCGCGCGTGATGACGTTGGTCGCGGTGAGCGTCGGCGCGGAATCGAAGCCCGGGGTCGAGATCGGGATCGGCAGGCGGTCGAGTCCCTTGCCTTCGCCTTTCAGGTCCTCGCCCTCGTGCACGATCTCATGGCAGGCGGCGCGCTCGACCACGCGCGGTGCGACGGGATGGGCGATGGCATGGTCCCACTTCCCCGGGATTTCGCTCAAGGGCGCGCCCATGCCCGCCGAGTAGATCGCGCGGTTCGCCGCGATCGCGCCGACCACGACCGGAATGTCGTACTTGCGGCCGCGGCCGTCGGTGATGTTGGTGAAGAGGAAGGCCTTGCGTTCGGCCTCTTCCATCCCCCCGACGAATTGCCAGCGCACCAGGGGATGCAGCTCGGAGTCCTTGTCGACCGGCCGGTCGATGGTGAGGAGCAGCCCGCGCCGCTTCAATTCCTCGAGGTGCTCGTGAAGGTCGCGATAACCGCGCTTCGCGTCCGCGACGACATCCGGTGCCGAGGGCAGGTTCATTGTTTCCCGATCTTCGCCATCGGTCTCGCGGCTACTCGACCTTGAAGCCGGAAGCCTTGACGATCGGCGCCCAGCGCGCGATTTCCTCGCGGATGTAACGCGCCGCCGCCTCCGGGCTCGAATCCGCGACCAGCTCCGCGCCCGCCTTCTCCAGGCCGTCGCGCAGCAGCGCTTCGCCCTTCGCCTTCGCCGTCGCCTGGTGCAGCGCCTGCACGATCTCGTTCGGAGTTCCCGCGGGCGCAAAGATCGCGTTGAAGACCTGCACGCGCATGCCGTCGATTCCCGATTCGATCGCGGTCGGGATGTCGGGGGCCGCCCGGACGCGGGCGTCGCTGTTGACCGCGAGAATGCGCAGCTTGCCGCTGCGATGGTGCCCGAGCATGGTCGAGCTCAGGATCAGCGTCGCCATCGGGATGTGGCCGGCGATGACGTCCTGCATGGCGGGATTCCCGCCCTTGTAGGGAACGTGCTGGATGTTCAGGCCGCCGGCCTGGATCTTGAACAGCTCCCCGGTCAGATTGGTGATCGTGCCCGAGCCGGCCGAGCCGAAGGAGTACTTGCCGGGGTTCGCCTTGGCGAGCGCCGCGAGTTCCCGCAAATTGGTCGCCGGAAAGGAAGGATTCACCAGGATCGCGGTCGGCGTGGTGCTGATCACGCCGATTGGAACGAAGTCCCTCTGCGCATCGTAGGGCGGCTTGCTCATCGCGATCGGGTTGATCACGTGGGTGGTGGTCTGGCCGCTGAGCAGGGTGTAGCCGTCGGCCTTGGCGCGAGCGACCTCGGTGCTGCCGATCGCGCCGCCGGCGCCCGCCTTGTTCTCGACCACGATCGTCCCGCCCAGATGCGGCATCACGGCCTGCGCCCACAGGCGGCCGACGAGATCGGTCTCGCCCCCGGGCGGGAACGGCACCACCAGCCGGACGGGCCGGTCCGGGTACTTTCCCTGCGCGAGCGCGGCGGCGCTCAGGCAGAAGGCGAGCGTCGCGGAGCCGAGCCACCCCCTCACTTTGTGAACGATCTCAGGTCCGGACACGGAAGTCACTCGACTCGCAAATCATGAGTTATTGATTATCGCACCAAGCCGACCGCCCACGTCTCGCACCGAGCCGGCGGGAGCACCCAGCTTGACGCGGTGCACACGGGGTGAGTAATATTTTCCATTGTGCCCGCAGCGCTAATTCACCGGGCAAGGTAGCCTCGCAGAACAGAGTTTCCTACCGGCTCGTTAGCCGAGCTTGGCCATGCACACTTTCGCACAGAAGCCGAAGGCAACCCGGCGGACTGAATCTGACAAGTCTGCGAATCCCGGTCGGACACACTTTGGGCAAGGCCGAGAGGTGGACCCGATCCTTCACCTACAGCGCACGATTGGGAATCAAGCCCTGCAGCGGTTGCTGAGTGCCAACGGTGCGAGTCGGGAAGCGGAGTCTGACACCGCTGCAACGGCCCCCTTCCCGCATTCCGGGCGGATACCGGACCATTCGAAATCACCAGCGAAGATGCAGGCGAAACTGGCCGTCGATGCGCCGGGAGACGCGTACGAGCGGGAGGCGGATCGGGCCGCCGATCAGGTGCTGGCAACGCCGGCGCACGCCGCAGCCAGCGGCGCGCCGCCACGTATCCGGCGTTTGTCAGGACAATCGAACGGGCAAAGGGATGTGCCCGCCGGCGTAGACCGGGCTCTGGCCGGTGCCGGCAGTCCGCTGGAGCCGGCGTTGCGGCAGAACATGGAGCAACGGTTCGGGCACGACTTTTCCGCCGTACGGGTTCACTCCGATGCGGCCGCTGCGTCGGCCGCCGATTCCGTCGATGCGCTCGCGTTCACCGCCGGCACCGACGTGGTATTCGGGCGTGCCCGCTACAACCCGCACACGCGCGACGGGCGGCGATTGCTGGCGCACGAGCTCGCGCACGTCGTGCAGCAAACCGGAGCGCCGGCGAGCCATGTGGCCGTGCAACGCAAGCCCGGCGGGCAGGCGAAGAAGAAGTTCTATCAAGAGTCGCTCGACAAGGTCGCAGCGATCAACAAGGATATTGCACAACAAAAGCAATCGGTGATTCCGGTGGTCATCGAGCCGAGCGAATTGCCCATCCTCAACGCATTCGTAGCGCTGTGCGAGGCCGTGGACGACAAGCGCACCGCCGACATCCCCAAATTGTTGAACGCCTATGTCAAGGTGAGCGGCAATTTATTTCCATACGACGCACCGTCCGAATCGGTGATGATGGAGCTGGCCTTCCGCCTGGTGCAGCTCGGGCTCGACGCCGAGAGCAAGAAGCTTCGCGATCACATCGACAAGGATTTCAACTACGCGGATGGGCGGGGTTCAGGCGCGAGGCCGCGGCGACTGCAGTTCGTCACAAGGCTGGTCACCCTGGCGCTCACGAACGCGAAGAGCGTTACCACGGGAGAAATCGAGTCCTCGCTCGACTTCATGGTGCGCGCTTTCATTCCGCTGCGCGATGCGCTCGCCGAAGTGCATACGCGCGGCGTCTCGCCGCCGCTGCGCCTGGGCGGATTGACCTTGAAGCCGGGGATCGATCCGGCGGACTACTACGATCAACTGGTCGAACTGGTGCGGCGGCTGTTCACCGGCATCGAGGCTCTGCTGCAAAAACTCACCGACAACGCCGCAGCCGAGCTGGGCGCCGGCAAAGGTTCGGCCACGCTCGCCGTGCTGGACAAAATGCTGAATTCGCGCCTTGTGCCGGCGCTGGGTGTCGGCACGGACAAGGACGTCTGCGATGTCGTTTTGGAGATCACCCGCACCCAGATCACCAGCAAAGGCAAGGGCCGCGACGAAGACCTCTTCTCCAAGGGGGCCGATCGCAGCGTGCCGGTGACGACCTTCGATCCCGAGAAGGAGTGGGTTCAGGAGTTGAAGGGCACGCTCGAATTCCTGCTCGAGAAGCGCCGCTCGCAAGTCGCCTTCATCGCGCAGATCTATGGCGCCGCCGATCTCATCGGCAAGGATCAGGACAAGCAGGGCACTCGCAGGAAGGACGCGGGACTCAATGCGGCCGCGATCAAGAAGCTCGGCAAGGGCGGTTTCAGCCTGCACAGCAACGATGACTGGCGCGCCTTCGTGGTGGAGAAGTTCGACGCCTTGACCGGCGGAAAAGGCGCCGACAAGAAAAGCAATGAGGAAGCGTTTCAGGCGATCATCGATTTGCTGTTCGCCTACTTGGAGGCATTCACCATCCATCCGGAGTTCACGAACATCTACGACGCCGGTGCCGACTCGGACAACTACCTCGACAAGAAATTTCCGCGCGCATTGAGCGGACAGCTGTTGCATGACTGCGGCGTGTACGCGGTGCGCGTCGCTTACATCCTGTCGCTGGTGCGCGATCGGTTGAAACTGCGTTTCCGCTTCGTGCTCCTGCCGATGCACGTGATCCTGGTCATCGAGGGGGACAAATTTCCGACCTATATCGTCAGCAACGACCGTTTCATCAGACTCAGTCCGACCAAGCTGGCGGAGCTGCGCAAGACATGGGACAAGACGCCCGTGCCCAAGGGCACGGCAAAGGACGACGATCAATTCATCGGCGAGGCCGCCGTCGCCACGTACATCTACAATCCTCCGGACACGCCATTCGTGCTCAAGGATGTTCCAGCAGCGACCGGCAAGGCGTCGGCCGCGAAGAAGTCCATGTGGGAGGCCTATGAGAAGCTCGGCGCAATCGACCTGTTCGGCCCCGACGCAAAGAGCAAGAAGAGCGGCAACGCCGGGTTCGAGGGACGTTATTACCAGCTCAGCCAGACCGATGCGCTCGCCGAAGGCGCGCTCCAGAGGTTCTGGGGGACCGACGCGGTCGCTGCCTGGAACCGATTCGAAACGAAGTTGATCGGCGCTCCGGCGCGCAACGCGATCCCGTCGAAGGAACTGCTGACACTCCTCGATCAGTACTCGAGCGACTTCCGCGGCGCGTTCGCGCAGGTGGACTCGGCTTACACCTACTTCGAAAACGAGAAGAAGGACATCAACAAGCGGCTGAGCGCGAATCCCAAGCTTCGTTCGAGCTCCGCCCGGCTCGGGGTCGGAGACCGTGCGGCCGGAATAATAGATGCGCTATGGCGCATCAATACGAACCAGCACGCTGGCGCGATCGCCAAGTTCATCGCGGATCTCAAGAGCCAGAAAGAGCGCAGCGTGCCGCTCACTGAAGTCCACCAGCGCCTGGCGCCGCCGTTCATCGCGACCGACGGCAAGCCGTTGCCGCTGAGCGAGCTGAAGCAGACTCCCTGACCGCGTCTTCGACCCCGCGCAGGTTCCGGAAGGATTTTCCCTAGCGCGGGCACCAGCAGTCCGGCCGCACGCGGAACACGC
>Ga0137459_1000585_pt1 | contig 12721 bp, 13 predicted proteins | sample EasRivERMGT700_2_FD_104908 | JGI IMG/M metagenome (GOLD analysis project Ga0137459, IMG submission 104908) | Soil microbial communities from meander-bound floodplain in the East River, Colorado, USA - East River MetaG ERMGT700_2 | ecosystem: Environmental > Terrestrial > Soil > Floodplain ...
CCCCGAATAACCCGGTAAGGGTCCGGTGTCAAAGCGGAGGCGGCCCCCCCTACTGCCGTATGCCGAGCGCGGTGACCAGCTTGTCGTAGAGCTCGTACTGGCCGCGGACGTACTGCTCGGTCTCGGCCGGCGAGCGGATCGCCGCGACGCCCCCAATCCGGGCGTTGCCAGCCTGCCAGTCCGGGTCCTTCGCGAGCCGCGCGAACACTTCGGACCAGCGGTTGACGATCGCCTTGGGCATCTTCCCCGGACCCATGAGCGCCGTCCAGCCGACGATCTTCTCCATATCGGGGTAGCCCGCCTCGCGCGCGCTCGGCACGTCGGGAAGGTCGGGGATCCGCACCGGCGAGACGAACAGAGTGCGCAGCCTGCCCGCTTTCGCCTGCGGGATCACGGTGGGCGCGTTGTTGCACGCGAAATCCACCTCACCGCCAAGCACAGCGGTGGTGACCTCTCCCCCGCTCTTGTAATGGATGCCGACCGCGTGGTCCTTGGTCAGCCCTGCGAGAGTCATCCAGTACTGCGCTGCCATGTTCTGGCTCGTTGCAACACCGGAAGTGGAGAAATTAAGCTTGCCGGGATTCTTCCGGATGGTGCCAATCAGGTCGGCGGCGGTCTTGTGCGGCGAGTCGCTCCTCACGAAGCAGACGTAGGGATTGAGCTCGATCATCGAGATCATCGTGAACTCGTTCCACTTGTACGGCAGCTTCGACTCGAGGGCCGGAAGGATCGCGTGCGTCGCGATGCGTCCCACGAGCAGGGTGTAGCCGTCGGGAACGGCGTTCCTCACCAGGGTCGCCGCAATCGCGCCCGACGCGCCGACGCGGTTGACCGCGATGATCGGCGTGTTGTTGAGGTACTTCGAGGCGGCCTGCGCGACGTTGCGGCCTGAAAGATCCGAATCGCCGCCCGCCGCAAACGGGATCACGAACTGGATCGGCCGGGACGGATAGCTCTGCGCCAGCGCGCCGGCACAGGCGAGCCCCAGCGTGGCCGCCAGAATCCAGGTTTTCATGTTCCACCTCCCTTTTGATTGCGGTTTACCGGTACAAGCCCTGTTTCTGCAGCCAGTCCTGGATCACGCCGGCGACCTGATCGCTGTTTCTGTCCATCATCATCATGTGCGAGTTGCCCCGGATGCCAATCTTGGGCAGGTCCACTACCTCGTAGTGGCCGCCGGCCTTGCGCACTTCCTCCAGAAATTGCACGCCATTCGCCTTGATCTTGGGCCAGCGCGAATCGGATTCGATGTAGTCCCCATAGACCGCCAGAATCGGGACATCCTTGAGCCGGGCCACCTGCTTGCGGTCGCCGACGCCTGCAGGCTCGACCAGCACCAGCGCTTTCACCTTGTCCGGACGCGCCTGCGCGACCCTCAGTCCGAACTGTCCTGATTGCGAGTGGATCAGGACCACGCACGGGCATACCTTGTCAACGAGCTCAGTATAGGCGGCGATGATCGCCTCGTCGGTCGTGGTCCAGCGCGGCACGCCCTGCTTGGTGAAGTTGTCGTAACCTTCGGCCGGGAACTGGCTGCCGGGCATCAGCTTCATCTTCGCGGGATCCTTGTTGTAGGACCCGGAGCCCGCTCCGATGCGGAAACGCTCGAACGGATTCTCCTTGGTCAGGAACACCGGCTCACCCTTGAACACGTCCGGATACATGGCCCAGCCGGAGCGCCCGCGCTCGACCGCGTCAGAGTTGTAGACCGCCCAGCCGCGCTTCAGGAAGTAATTGAGCCATCCCTCGCGGCCGTCGGGCGTGGTCTCGTAAGTCACGCCGGTCAGCCCCCCGCCGTGCCACATCAGCAGCGGCAGCGCGCCACGTTGATTCTGCGGAATGAAGTACTGCACGTACATCTGCTCGACTTGGTAGACGCCGTTGGGGTCCACCTTGGCGGGAACGCCGCCCGGCGTGAATACGACTTCTTTCACCGGCTTGCCGGAAATCACGGCCTCACGGCCGCCAACGTGGAACGAGCCCATTTCCTTGAGCGCGATCGGCGCCTGGGCGCAAGCCGCCAGCAGACCCGCAACGAGTGCAACGCAAGACAATTTGAACGGATTCATATAATGCCCTCCCAGAGTCATGAATTTGTTTGGTGTGACGGGTAACCCGTCGCCGCGCTCAACTGCGCCACGGGCGCAGGAATGCCATGCGGTCCATCGAGCGCACCGTCAATTGCCGCACCGACTTCTTGTGCAATACATGCAGCACGACGGGGGTCCCCGCATCGCCGCTCGCCCACAGCCTCTGATAGAACTCGCTCTGGCGCCCGACCGCTTGCCCGCCCACCCCGAGGATGATGTCGCCGCGCGCCAGCCCCGCCTGCTCCGCCGGCGACTGCCGAAGCACCCGCGTCACCACCACGTGTCCCTGGACCTCCTCGGAGTAGACGCCCAGCCAGGGCCGCGCCGGCTCGCGCCGGTGCCCGCTCGCGAGCAGGTCATTCAGCAGCGGTTTCAGGAGGTCGATGGGGACGAACATGTTGCCGGGGAAGGCAGCCCCGATCTCGAGGGCGTCGCTCACCCACAGCGAACCCACCCCCACGAGCCTGCCATCGGCATCGAGCAGCGCCGCGCCACTATGCTCGAAGCGCGGCGGCGCAGTGAATATGCCGCCCTCGATCATGTACTCCCACCAGCCGGTAAAGCGGCGCCGCGACACCACGCAGGCGCGCGAGGCGCCGCCGGCGGCGCCATGGGCCGCAACCAGGACGGTGGCAAGCTCCCGCACATCTGCCGAGCTGCCGACCTCAAGCGGGCGGCAGTCGATGCCGGCGCGCAGCACCCCGAAGCCCGTGGCGTGGTCGTAGCCGACCACGCTCGCCGGGTACACGCGGCCGTCTCCAGCCACCACCAGGATGGAGCCCGCCTCGAGTATCAGGTAGCCGATCGTGACGATCAGGCCCTTCTCGCCGAAGACCACCCCGGTGCCTTCGCGCTCGGCGCCGAGGCTCTCGGCTGTGCGCGCGTCCTGCACCGCCTTGATGGAAAGCTTCACCACGCCTTCGAGGGGGACGCCGTCGGCGCGCAGCTCGGGTACGGCGACATGGGCTGCGCGCCAGGCGGAGAGGGCGGCTGTGAAAAACGAGAGGGTCACGGTTAGGGTGCGCGTTGAACGGCAGCAACCCGACCGTTCCAACGCGCACGGTTAAACCGGCGCACCACGTCCGGATTTAACCAATCTTAGCGGGGCACTCGCCGCCGGGCAACGGGGGCGGCGGGGGTAACGAAGTGCTTAGGCGGGCGCCCGGTAACGGACGCCGATGATCTCGATCTCGGCCTCGCCGGCGGGAGTGGCCAGCGTGACGACATCCCCGGAGCGCTTCTTGAGCAGGACCCGGGCGATGGGCGATAGCCAGCTCACCTGGCCGCGTTTCACGTCCACCTCGTCCACGCCCACGATCGTGATGATGCGCTCCTCGCGCCCGCCCCGCACGTAGGCGTAGGTGACTGTGGCGCCGAAGAATATCTGATCAGAGTCGCCGCGTCGAACCGGATCAACCACTTCCGCGTCGTCGAGGCGCTTGTTGAGATAGTGGATGCGGCGGTCGATTTCGCGCAGCCGCTTCTTGCCGTAGATGTAGTCGCCGTTCTCCGAGCGGTCGCCGTTGGAGGCTGCCCACTGGATGGTCTTGACGAGTTCAGGGCGCTCGGCATCGAGCAGCTTGGTGAGCTCGGTCTTGAGCCGCGCGTAACCTTGCGGTGTGATGTAGTTTTTAGCGTCCAGCGCGGCTGTGATTGCAGTCGTCGCACCGCGTCCGTTGCCATTGCGGCGATGACCGTTGCCGTTGCGCCCGTTGCCGTTGCGATTGCGCGTCAGTGTCGCTGTCTTGCTCATAGCGGTGTGTATGCGATGCATTTCGAGCGGGGGAGCCTCATATTATAGCAAAAACAACGTATTACTGGTGATACCTGTGGCAGGGCTCCGGACTATGGCCCAAAACCAGCGTTTTTCGTTGTAGCTGTGAATTTCATATTGTAAAATCGGGCGCCCAACTCAAAGTAACCCCTTCTGTGACAAAGCAAAAAGAAGCGAAGTCCTCGATCCAGGTCATCGAGCGCATGATGAGCCTGCTCGGGGCGCTTTCCGGCCACGACTCGCCGGTCAACCTCAAGCAGCTTGCCACTGAGACCCGCCTGCACCCCTCCACCGCCCACCGCATCCTCGCCGTCATGGTGGACAACCGCCTGGTGGATCGGATCGAGCCCGGCACCTATCGCCTCGGTTTCCGGCTGCTCGAGCTGGGCAGCCTCGTAAAATCGCGCATCAGCGTACGCCAGGAGGCCTTGCCCTACATGCAGGGCCTGCACCAGGAGCTGGGCGAAACGATCAACCTGTCGGTGCGGCACGACGACGAGGTGGTCTACATCGAACGCACCTCCGGCAGCAACTCGATGATGCGGGTGGTTCAGATCATCGGGGCCCGCGCGCCGCTGCACATCACCGCAGTAGGCAAGATTTTCCTCGCCGAGGATGGCGCCGAGAAGTGCGTCGAATACGCGCGGCGTACCGGCTTGCCGCGGTACACGGACAATACGCTGATCGACGCCGACACACTGTCGAAGGAGCTGGAGAAGATCAGACGCCTGGGCTACGCCTTCGACAACGAGGAAGCCGAGAAGGGAGTCTCCTGCATCGGCGCCGGCATCTTCAACGACGACGGCAGGCTCATCGCCGGGCTCTCCGTATCCGCGCCCTCCGACCGTCTTGACAAGACGTGGGCCGCCCAGGTGCGCCAGACTGCGGAGAAGATCTCGCGGGCCATCGGCCACCAAACCCGGTGACTGGTGATGCGTGACTGGTACTGCGTCACTGGTGAAGCGTGACTGATGAATCGTGTCCGGTAATTGCAGTGCCAAACACGCTTTATCAGTCACGTTTTTCCAGTCACGCCGTATCAGTCACGCTCTTTCAGTCACGCCTTTCCAGGGTCCTGTAGTGCTCGACCAGCCCCTCGTCATACTCGACGTCGAAACCACGGGGGCGAATCCCGTATACGACCGCGTCACGGAAGTGGGCCTGATCGAGATCGAGCGCGGACGCAGCGTGGCCGAATGGTCCACCCTCGTGAATCCCGGGACGAGGATACCGCCGGTGATCCAGTCGCTCACCGGCATCACGGACGACATGGTCGCCCTCGCCCCCTCGTTTGCCGAGATCGCGCCGCGGCTGCTCGCACGGCTCGAGGGAAAGCTGCTGGTCGCGCACAACGCCCGTTTCGATTACGGATTTCTCAGGAACGAATTCCGCCGCGCCGGGCTGCGCTATTCGAGCCGCGTGCTGTGCACGGTAAAACTCTCACGCCGGCTCTTCCCGGCGGAGACACGCCACAATCTCGATGCGCTGATGGCGCGCCACGACGTGGCGTGCGACGCCCGCCACCGCGCGCTCGGCGACGCGCGCGCGGTGTGGCTGCTCGTAAGCCAGTGGCAGCGGGAACTCGCCCCGGAGGCAATCGCCGCCGCGGTGGACGCCCTCGTCCGGGCGCCCACCGTTCCGGCCGGGCTTGGGGAAGGTGCGCTCGACGACATCCCGGAGACGCCTGGCGTCTATTTCTTCTACGGCGAGAACGATGTCGTGCTCTACGTAGGCAAAAGCATCAACCTGCGCTCGCGGGTGCTGGCGCATTTTGCGGGCGACCATCGCGACGCCCGGGACATGAAGATCGCACAGCAGGTGAAGCGCGTGGACTGGAACGAAACTGCCGGCGAGCTGGGCGCGCTGATCGAGGAGGCGCGCCTGGTCAAGAGCCTCGCGCCGGTCTACAACCGCCGGCTGCGGCGCGCGGCAGAGCTCTGCGCCTGGCACTGGCGGGTTGGGGAGCTGCCCGCCCCGCCCCGGCTGGTGACCGCGCACGAGCTGGAGGGCGTCGGGTTCAACGATCTCTACGGCCTGTTCCGCTCGCGGGCCGCGGCGCTCGAGGCGTTGCGCGAAATTGCGGCGGCACACCAGCTGTGCCCGATCGTCCTCGGCCTGGAGAAAGGCAAAGGCCCCTGCTTCGCCCACCAGCTCAAGCGCTGCCGCGGCGCCTGCGTCGGCAAGGAAACTCTCATTATCCACGCGCTGCGCTTGGGGACAGCGCTCGCGCAGCTGCGGATGCGGCCGTGGCCGTTCAGGGGACGGATCGGCGTACTCGAGTCCGGCGCGGCGCGCGGTGAGATCATCGTGCTCGACCGTTGGTGTTATCTGGGCACGGCGCGCTCCGAAGCCGAACTGGGCGAGCTTGACGGGCAGCGCCTGCGGCCGCTATTCGACCTCGATACCTACAAGATACTCACACGTTTTTTCGCGCGCCCGCGGGATGATTACAAGGTGGTCGAACTCGCGGCTTGAGAAAGCGTGACTGGTACGGCGTGACTGGTGACTCGTGACTCATCATGCGTGTAAAGTAGGTCACAAAGCAATCACGCACAGCGGGGATTCGGTCATGTGGACGGTCATTCGTTACGCGCTGGCACTGGTTTTCGTGACCCTGCCCGCAACCGCCGCGCTGGCGCAGGCCACTTCGACAAGCTCAGGACAGGCATACCCCGTCAAGCCGGTGCGGATCATCATCCCCTTCCCGCCCGGCGGGCCGACCGACCTGATGGGGCGCATGGCAGCCGATCGCCTGTCGCGAGCATGGGGCGTGCAAGTGGTCCCGGACAACCGCGGCGGCGCCGGCGGCAACATCGGTTTCGAGCAGTGCGCGAAATCACCACCCGACGGCTACACCGTGTGCATCATGACGGTGGCGCAGAGCATCTCTCCCGGCATCTACCGCAAGCTCGGCTACGATCTGAGCAAGGACTTCAGCTACGTGACGCTGATGGCAATCCTGCCGAGCATGCTCACCACGCACCCCTCGCTGCCGGCGAAGAACGTAAGGGATATCGTCGCGCTCGCAAAAGCGCGCCCCGGGCAGCTCATCTACTCTTCCACCGGCAACGGCACCAGCCCCCACATGCTGATGGAAATGTTCAAGTGGATGGCAGGAATCGACATGGTGCACGTACCGTACAAGGGCCAGGCCCAGTCGGTGATCGACCAGATCTCGGGCCAGATCCAGCTCGCCTTCAACACCGCGGTGACCGTGCTGCCGCACGTCAAGGACGGAAAATTGAAGCCGATCGCGATCTCGACCAAGGAGCGCTTCCCACCCATGCCCGACCTGCAGACGGTGGCGGAAGGCGGCGTGAAGGGATTCGACGGCAGCTCGTGGCAAGCAGTGGTGATGCCGGCCGGGGTGCCGCGCGAGATCGTCGCCAAGGTCTATCGGGAGCTTGCCGCCATGCTCAAGACGCCGGAAACCCGGGAGCGCTTTCTCGCGCAAGGCGCCCTCGCCTCGGGCATGCCGCCCGAGGAGCTCGCCGTATTCGTCAAGCGCGAAACCGAGAAGTGGGCCAAGGTCGCCAAGGCCGCCGGCGTCACGGTCGATTGAGCTTGAATGACGTCGAGCCCACGGCATTCTTCATTCACGGCGCCATGCACCGCTCCAAGCCGTCGGCCAAGTGCGTGATGCGCACCCACATGCCGTTCGCCATCACGCTCACCGTGTTGCACGGCGGGCGGCTCGAACGGGCGGGCCAGAACTCGCTCAAGTTCCACGGGCGCGTCGCCATGATGACCGGCAAGCAGATGATGGAGGACAGCAAGCAGGCGGAACTTCATTTTGCCGCTATCAGGCGCATGCTTGATCGCGAATAGCCGGGATGGTCGCGCCTTTGATGAAGCGTGACGCGGTGGTGCGTGACGTGATGAAGCGTGATGGGTGACTATGCGCTGCTGGGTCGAATCACGACCCACGACTCACGAATCACGCATTTGAAAGGTTTGCGGACGCCCGTCCGCAAACCTCAATGGACGACGAGCGGCTGGTTCAGAAGTACGTCAAAACTGCCGAGGAACTCGTCCACCCGCTCGACCGACGCGTCTTCGGCAACGGCAGCCTGCAGCGATTGCACGAACCGGTCCGCGACGTCGCCCTGGAAGAACGTGCCGCGCGCGCTGCGCTTATCCACCAGCTCGTAGCCGTGCTGCGCGGGGTATTCCACCACGTAGTAGCTGTCGCTGCTGTAAATGACGTTCATCGACATGCCTGCATCCTATTGAGATATAACGCCGGCTGCCCAGTACGGATGACACAGCCGGAGCGACACCGTTCACGTTAGACCGTGAATAACCTCACAATGCGACAATGTGGGGGCGCGAACGGTCGTTTTCAAGGAACGGGCGGTCTGAGGGAAATACGTGAAAGGTGATGGGTGATAGGTGATAGGAGCCAACACCCGCAGTGCGGGAATTCGTATCACTTATCACCTATCACTTATCACCCGCTTGTAGAGCGGCGGAGCTGGCTCAGCGCGATGCCAGCGAGGATGAGGAGAAGACCCCAGTATGCATTGGCGCCCGGCTCCTCGCCGAGCAACGCCACCCCGACAAGGAGGGCCACGACCGGAATGCAGTAATTCACCAGGGACATGAAAGTCGGGCCCGCCGACCCGATGAGCTTGAGATGCACCAGGGTCGCGATCGCCGTCGGGCCGATACCGATCCATGCGAGGATCGACACCGCCGTCCAGCTCGGATCCAGCCGCCACGGCTGGTCCACTGCCAGGGCGACCGGCACGCTGATGACGGCGGCGATGGCGATGATGGCTGCCGAGGCGACCATCACTTCGCCCTTGAGGGCCACGCGGATGATCACGCCGTTCACGGCGTAGCACAGCGCCCCCGCCAGCACGGAGAGCTGGGCCAGGATTTCGATCGGCGAGCCGCCCAGGCCGTCGAGCGCGGCGGGTCCCATCAGCACCACGATTCCCATGAAGCCCAGCAGGAAGCCCGCAACGCGATAGCGGGTCATGTGCTCGCCCGCCACGAAGAAGTGCGCCAGCAACAATGTCGTGAGCGGCATGATGGCCATGAGAACGCCGGCAAGCGCGCTGTCGATGGACTTCTGGCCCCAGGTGATGAACCAGAAGGGCATGCAGTTGCCGATCACCGCAAGCACGACATAGGGCAGCCACGCCCGGCCGACAGGCGGGAAGATGTAGCCCATGGCGCGGATCACGGGAATCAGGATCACGGCGCCGATCACCAGCCGCGTCGCGACGAGCGTCGCGGGCGGCACGGCTGCGACACCGAGCTTGATGAACATGAAGTTGGAGCCCCACAGCACGACCAGTGCCGCGAGCAGGCCCCAGTCCTTGACGGTATGGGCGGGCATCTGAAGACGAAAATTTGGCGGGGTTTAGAATGAACTTCTTGCGGAAGGATACACGATGAAGGACCTGGCCAAAATTCGCCATGCATGGACGATCCGCGCTGCAAGGTTCGCGTTCATCGCGTGGACTCTCGTCCAGCCCGCGGCCGCGCAGCAGTTCCAGCCAGTCCCTCCCCCCGCGGCCGGCAGCGCGCTGCGCCCGGCCGCGTCGATGTCCGGGCAGCAGCCGCACTCGGAGCTGCGCAAGGGCGGCTACATCATCTGCTTTCGCCACACGTCCACCGATCAGGGCCTATCTCAAGGGTGGCCGCGTAGTGCGTTGTGGCCAGAACGTGATGAATGCTAGGAGCGAGGTGCAGCCAATATGTCGATATTGGCAGGACTCGCGACAACGCAGGCGCGCGTTAGCTAAGAACTAATGGAACCGCAGACAAACGCAGATACACACAGATATAGGACTACCGGGAACTTTCACTGAAAACTGCCGGCGGCATTCTTGGCGGTTCAGTTTTTGAGTTTATCGACGCGTATTGGCGTCCCCTTCGACATCGCCTTTAGTGCTGAGCGCCGCCCCGTTCGCAAGGAGCCTTCGACTTGCTCAGGCCGAATGGGGGTGTAGTCGAAGCATCAGGACAGGCATCGGCGGCTCAGATCTTACTTTTCGTTTTCGATCGCGCCGTTACATCTGCCAAGTATTCGGGCATCTCCTGCCGCAGGACCTGGCGCAACACCTTTTCGGTAACCGGCTGCTCGGCCTCGGCGAGATACTGCCGAAGCGCGTCGTTCATCATGGTCTGGTAACCGGTCCCGGCTTTCTCTGCTCGCGTCCTGAAAACATCGAGCACCGCGTTATAGTCGATTATTTGTTGAAGTGGGAGCGCGCTTTTTCCAGAGCCTCGCGCATTTTCGCCCAGGCTTCGTCGGCACCCCGCACGAGGTCAACCCACGCGTCGCCGGTGGCCGCCTGCACTCTTTTCATCTGCTCCAGCGCCTGGTCACGTTGACGGCGCACCTCCTTCAGTTGCTTCTCGTATTCAACGCGCGCGCCGGCCTGCGCCTTCTGGGCCTTCGCCTCCCATTTCGCGACCTCGGTGTTCCACTGGTCAAGTTGCGCTTTCAGCTTTCCAACGTATTCGTCCCGTTTGCTCATGTGTCAGCCTCCATTGCTCCAGCGTGCATGCACTGTGCCAGCAAATGATACGCCAATTCCTGGTCTATACAGAAAACAAATCGAGCACGCCTGCGTGCCCCTTTGGTCCGCGTCTATCTGCGTTCGCTTTGACTTACAAAGCGAAGTCGAGCGTGCTGAAGTCCGCCACCTTCTCCGCCTCCGCGAGCTGGGCGAATAATCGCTCCGCCTTCGCCCGGTCGCGGTGCGCGGTGAGCATCAGGAACTTGTCGCGCAATTCGTCGCGCGTGAGCGGCATCGTCGGCGTGCCCTTGAAGTCGTGCCCTTCGGCGGTCAGGTCCTTGCCGTTCTTCAGCTTGAGAGTCAACCGGCACGCCGATGATTGGTAACCGGGCGCGGTCTTCAGCAATTCGACCTGCGCGCCTCGCGCCAGTGAGCGGATCCTCGCATCGTTGAGGGTCGCCTCGGAGAACGTCCGCGGGTCGAGCGGGTCCTTGTACAACGCGACGGCCACGCTGAATGGCACGCTGTACTGCATCATCGTGAGGTCGCGCGGCTCGTTGATGGCGTGCTGCGTCACGGTCTTCTCGCCGGCGGCGATGGCGATAGAGGCGACATCATCTCCGGACAGCTTGTGCTTCTCCTTGAGATCGAGCACCAGCGCCACCGGCACTTGCGCGGTCGCATGACACGCATAGCGCTTGATCTTGGTCTTCATCACCTGCCAAACGGCGCCCAGATCCTTCGTCAGGCGCGCCGGCTGCGCGTCGCGGCAAAACACGTTGAGAACGCCGAATTTCCCCTCCAGCACTCCGTCGGGTCCGGTGTAGCCGTCGCGCGCCAGCACCGCGGCCATGAAGCCGCCCTCCGCAGCGCGACCGAGATGGAGGCGCTTCACCATGCCGCCCGTCCTGGAGAATTCCATCAAGCCCGAACTCATCGAGCCGGCGATGCCGAACGCGTTGGCCATCTGCTTTGCGTCGAGCCCGAACAGCCTCCCGACCACGGCAGCGGTGCCGAACGGCCCGACCACGCCCGGCGAGTGAAAGCCGACCTTCTCGATCGAGTGATGGGCAGCGTCGCCGATGCGGTAGAGAACCTCGAAGCCGGCGACGATCGCGGACAGCAGGGCCCTGCCGCTCATCTTGCGGCCTTGCGCGGGGGCCAGGCCCGGCACCGCGAGCGCGGCGCTGGGATGGATGCCGACGCTCGGCTCCACCAGGGCATCCAGCTCGAAGGCGTGGGCCGCCGCGCCGTTGCAGAGGCAGGCGAACGGCGCGCGCACCTTGATCGGCGTGCCAAATACGCTGCATTCGCCCGGCGCGCTGTTGCGCTTGGCGTACTCGATGACGGTTTGGGTCCAGGGCAGCTGCGAGCCGAAAACACAGGCGCCGACCGTGTCGATCATGCAATCCTTCGCGCGCTCGATCACTTCGGCCGGGATACGGTCATAGGAGAGGCCGACAGCGAATTCGGCCAATGTTTGCGATGCGCTTGTCATGAATTTTGCCTCACGCTGGGGGCCGGGATCGCCCCGCATTTGGTAAAATAGCGATGCGATGGCACTGACTCCCCTCACCGCATTATCCCCTCTCGACGGCCGCTATCACAATCGAGTCGCCGCGCTGCGCGACATCTTCAGCGAGCTCGCGCTCATGCGGCACCGGGTGCGAATCGAGGTCGAGTGGCTGAAGACGCTGGCGGCCGAGCCTTCGATCAACGAGGTGCCGCCGTTCTCGCCCCCCACCCTCGCCCAGCTCGACGAGGCGGCAGCGAGATTCTCGGAGGCCGACGGCGAGTCGGTGAAGAGCGCGGAGGCGAGGATCAACCACGACGTGAAGGCGGTCGAGTACTTCCTGCGCGAGAAGCTCGCCGGCAACCGGGAAGTCATGAAGGTCGCGGAGTTTTTCCACTTCGCCTGCACCTCGGAGGACATCAACAATCTCGCGCACGCGCTGATGCTGAAGCGCGCCCGCGACCAGGTCCTGCTGCCGGCGCTCGACCACGTCATCGAGAAGCTGGCGGGGCTCGCCAACGAGCTGGCCGGTTACGCGATGCTCGCGCGCACCCATGGCCAGCCGGCGAGCCCGACCACCCTGGGCAAGGAGCTCGTCAACGTCGCCCACCGGCTGCTGCGGGCGCGTGAGGGCATCGCCGGCGTCAAGCTCACCGGCAAGTTCAACGGTGCGGTCGGCAACTACAACGCGCATATCGCCGCCTACCCCGGCGTGGACTGGGAAAAGATCGCGCGCGGCATGGTCGAGCGTCTGGGGCTGGAATTCAACCCCTACACCACGCAGATCGAGCCCCACGACACGGTCGCCGAGCTGTTCGACGCATTCGCACGCGCCAACACCATCCTCATCGATTTCGACCGCGACGTC
>Ga0137459_1000588_pt1 | contig 12700 bp, 12 predicted proteins | sample EasRivERMGT700_2_FD_104908 | JGI IMG/M metagenome (GOLD analysis project Ga0137459, IMG submission 104908) | Soil microbial communities from meander-bound floodplain in the East River, Colorado, USA - East River MetaG ERMGT700_2 | ecosystem: Environmental > Terrestrial > Soil > Floodplain ...
TCGACAGATGAGGGAGGGACCCAGACCGGGTCGCCAGCGCGCGTGTGGGCGTTCTCCCGCAGGTCGGCGATGGCAAGAACGAGCCCACACGATGTCGCATGGCAACCGGTCAGAACCACTGCGACGAGGTACTAGCCCGACTAACTAACTAACTAGCCCGCTCCGCCACGCGCCGCGCCTATCGCGAATCGATCAGGTGCGCGAACTGCGGCAACTTCGTGAGGCTGCAGGTGGCGCCCGTGCACGACGGCGGCGGATCGACGCCGCCGCCCGGTGGAGTCGTGTACAGGGTGACCTGGAGCGTGCCCCCCGAGATCGCCACGCTGGGCGTCTGGACGGTGATCCGGTCGGCGACCACCGTGGCAGCGGCGGGCGCAAAGACCGTGCCCCGTGAGGGGTCGTCGTAGACGAACGCGAGGTACGGCGTGTGCGTCGCGAGGTCCGAGGCCGGTGACCATTGCAACGTGACGGCCTGTCCCGGGGTGAACGTCCACGGTCCATCCGGGACCAGCTGCGCGGATCGCGGCGCGAGCACGTCGGCGAGGTCGGCCGTGATCGTCAGCGAGGGATCGCGCAGCACGAGCGTGGTCCGGACCGCCGCCGCCGGGTGATCGAGCCGGAGCGCCGGCCAGGTACAGCCCCCCTGCTTCACCGCTCCTCGCTCGGTGATCGGCATCGCCATGCCGTTGACCGTCGCCTCGAAGTCGTCCGCGAGGATCGCGCAGGGCTCGTTCGCCTCGGTCTCCGTGTGCCTGTACCTGACCTCGACCTCCACCAACAACGGACCGGCCACGATCGCGAGCTCGGGGAACGGCAGCTCCGATAGCGGCGTCCCCGAAGGCTCCGTGCATGCAGCAAGCAAGGGCAGGGGCAGGTACCGAGCGCGAAGCATCATGCTTCGCGTTCGTGCAAGGCGATGGCCATGCCGAGCCCGTCGCGATCCTCATGGGTTACCGCTGCGATCCGGAGGCTCGCCGGACACCGCCGTCATAGTACCCGGCCGTACCCGGCCGTACCCGGCGCGACTACGACGCCGTCACGGTGAACGAACCCGCGCTGCGCCGCCAGCCTTGGTTGAGCGCGTGGCCGTAGACCACGATGCGGCGGATCGCCCGGCGGTTGCCGTCGAGGTCGAGCGTCAGGCTGGCGTTGCCGGTCAGCAGGCGGTCGAGGTTGCGCACGACCTGCTCCTGACCGTTGTCGAACTGCACGTAGACCTGCTTGATGAACGAGCGGCCGCCCGCGGCATTGATCTGGAGCGCCTGGAACCGGCCGGCCTGGCTCCCGACGGAGATGAACTTGCGGCCGTCGCCGGCGAACGTCAGCCCGCTCGCGAGCGTCACCGGGCGGTACACCTGGGGCAGTGGGCGGCCGCCATCCCAGCGGTCGTTCCAGCCGGTGGGCCGCATGATCGGCGGGCTCTCGAACGTCGTGTCGCCGTGGTCGATGCGGTGGTCGCGAACCACCGTGGTGCCGTACGAGCCCTGTGCAGCGGCCGAGACCGTGACGCTGGGATCCGCCATGGCGGCCGACGACGCGAGCAACGAAGAACCGAGGAAGAGCGATGCGATGATGGTCTTGGTATTCATGATGAGCAGGGGTAGTGCAGCGCGGATGCCACATCCAACTCAGTGAAACCTTGCAGGAAACAACCTACCCCTCCTGCGGGGTCCGCAGCTTTGCCTGCCAGATCCGCAGCCGTGAATACGCCCGAGGTAGGCTGCGTCCATGTCCGATCCGGCCGTTCGGTTCTCCGCCGCAGATGGCATCGGCGTGCTCACGCTGAACCGTCCCGACAACCGCAACAGCATGACGCCGGAGCTGCTCGACAGCTTCCTGGCCGCCAGCACGCAGGCCCGCGCCGCCGACCTCCGGTGCCTGGTCGTCACCGGCAGCGGCACGTGCTTCTGCTCCGGCGCCGACTTCAAGTCGACGCTCGCGCGCGACGGCGAGCGCCGCGCCCCCCACGAGCGGTCCTATGCGATGTACGAGCCGTTCCTGTCGCTGCTTGACATCGAGGTGCCGGTGATCGGCGCGCTCAACGGCCACGCGGTCGGCGGCGGCTTCGGCCTCGCGCTGATCTGCGACCTCCGGATCGGCGCGCGCGACGCGAAGTACGGCGCGAACTTCGTCAAGCTCGGCCTCGCGCCGGGCATGGCGATCAGCTACCTGTTGCCGCGCCTCGCTGGCGTCGCCCGCGCGAACGAGCTCCTGCTGACCGGGCGCCTGATCGACGGTGGCGAGGCCGAGCGCCTCGGCATCCTGAACCGCGCGGTCGCCGCCGGCGACGTGCTCGGCGAGGCGCTCGCGCTCGCGCGCAGCATCGCCGACAACGCGCCGCTCGCGGTCCGCGCCACCAAGCGCGCGATCCAGCGCGGCCTCGAGCTGCAGACCCGCGACGCCGCGCGCCTCGAGGCGTTCGCGCAGGCCGAGACGATCACCACCGGCGACGCGCGCGAAGGCATCGCGGCCCTCCTGGCGAAGCGCCCGCCCCGGTTCACCGGCTCGTAGGCTCGCACCTCGCCGGGTCAGCTACCTCGTGGTCCCGGGCTCCCGCCGTGGTGGCCGCTGCGCGCTGCGAGACAGCCGCTGCGGGCGGGGCGGCTACGGAGTCGGCGCCGGGGTTGGCGGCGGTACGGTCCCCGGCGGCGCGCAGGCGACCAGCTCCGTCCTGGCGGCGCCGTGCGCGGCGAACGCGAGCGGCCCCCACGGCGTGTCGATCGTCAGCGTCCACCACCCGGCGCCGGCGTCCTCCAGATCGACCGGTCGGGTGCCGACCAGGTAGCCGATCGCGTCGCCTCGCGCGCGCGCGTAGAGGCACGTCCCGCTCGCCGCCGTGGCGTTCGGCGTGATCATCGGCGTACCGTCGGTCTCGGCCCAGTGGTGCACCCGGCCCGGCGGGTCGCGCCTGGACACGAAGCCGTGCACCGCGACGTCGCCGTCTTCGTAGCTGACCTCGCTCCACGCCTCGTCCAGCTCGCGGATCGTGTCGAGGAAGTAGCCGTTCGCCATGATCGCGAGCTCGCCGGCGGCCCACCGCGGCTCGGTCCGGATCACCGAGCCGGGGATCACCATCAGCGTCTTGCGTCCGGTCGGGATCCGGCCGGTGCCGGCACGCACGTGGCCGCGGTCGCCCAGCACGGCGTCGGGCACCCAGCCCTCGACCTGCAGCGCGCCGAGGTAGCGGACCTGCGTCGAGTGGTCGCGGTGCGCGAGCCGCCGCACGGCCGCGCCCGCGCGCAGCACGACCTCGACATCATTGCCGACCACGGGGACACCGAGCACCGCGATCCGCTGATCGCGCTTCATCACCGCGAGCATCTGCGCGCGATCGATCCACACCGAGAACCGCGCGTGCTCGAGCCACAGCGCGACGCGCTCCAGGTTGCCCTGTTGATCGATCGCGGCGACCTCGATCGGCCGTCCGGATCCGGCCGCGGCGACGGCAGCGCCGCCGAGCTCGAGCTGGATCCGCCCGGGGATCACCCACGACCGCTCGGCGGCGTCGTCGGGGGTGAGCGCGGCGATCGGATCGATCGGCGGGCGATCGGGCGGTGACGCAGCACGCGTCCGGACCGCGGGTCCGGCCGGCTTCGCCGGGGCCACCGGCGCACCACCACCACAGGCCACCAGGCAGCTCCAACCGATCGCGATCGCACGCATGGCTAGCCATCAAGGATGCGATGGCCGAGCACGGACGGCCACCGCTACGGCACCGCGTCGGCACCACCACAGCTGCGCGTCCGCGCAGGCACCCGCCGGTCGGCACCGATGCCGCGCAATGCCACCGACTCGCGCGCTATCCAGTCGCTGCGTAAGCCGCTACGCAGCGAGCCGTCTGCGTGGCGCTGGCGTGACGTAATCTCGACGACTTACGACGCGCTGCGTCTCGCCCAGCTCTTGCAAACGGCAGGGACCACATGGAAATCGGCGTTATCACCAACCCGAATAGCCGTAAGAACCGAAACCGTCCCGACCGGGCGGATCGGCTCCGCCGGATCGTGGGGGATTTCGGCGAGGTCCACAGCACGAGATCGATCGACTCGATCAAGCCGGTGCTTCGCGACTTCCTCCGCAAGCGCGCCCGCTACTGGGTCGCCGACGGCGGTGACGGCGCGCTCCACTGGATGCTGCGCATGGGGATGGAGGTCCTCCAGGAGGACGAGTTCACCGGCCAGGCGTTCACGCTGCCGATGACGCTGCCGACCAAGGGCGGCACGATCGACTTCGTCGCGAACAACGTCGGCATCGAAGGCGACGCCGAGGGCATCCTCGCGACGCTGCGCCGCAACGTCGAGCGCAACACGCTGATCGAGGAGACCGAGGTCGACTCGATGGTGATCGACGGCGTCCAGCTGGTCGACGGCGCCCTGGTCCCGTTCCGCACGTACGGCTTCGCGTCGGCGGCCGGCGGGGTGGGCCAGCGGTTCTACGCCAAGTACTACGACGATCCCGATCCGAACCCGCGCACGATCGTGAAGGTCGTCGCGAACACCGTCGCGTCCGCGCCGATCGCGTTGTCGCCGCTATCGCGGCTGCCGCTGGGCGCGTGGAAGAGCTACGCCAAGGAGATCTTCGAGCCGACGGCGTGCAAGGTGACGCTCGACGGCATGAAGCTGCCCGGCGACCGGTTCACCGGCGTCCACATCGCGTCGATGTCGATCAACCTCGGCAACGTGCTCCGGTTCTTCGGCAAGGCCGATCAGCCGGGCCTGATGAACGCGATCGTCGGGACGCCGAGCCCGTGGACCATCATCCGCAACCTCCCCCGGATGGCCCGCGGTGACGAGATGCGAGGCCGCAACATCCTCGATCGGCCGTGCCGCGAGATGATCCTCGAGGCGTCGGGCGGCGAGCTGCTCGCCCCGATCATTGATGGCGAGTTCTACCGCAACGTGAAGAAGGTCGCGTTCCGCATCGGGCCGCGCGTGCGGATCCCGAAGGTCATCGCGCCCAAGGCGGCATGATCCGTGGCCGCCCGCCGGCCGCCGGGGCCGGGCGGCTGGCTACTCCTTCGCACACGCGACGTTTGCGGGGCCGCCGCCGGTCGTCTCGCACTTCTTCTTGCCGCACCTGGCCGCCGAGCACGCGGCCGCCTCGGTCTTGAAGCAGCGCCGGCCGACGATGAAGAAGCAGTCGTTGCGATCGCCGGTGTAGCGCCAGCCGCCCCACTTGCCGCCGTTGGGATCGGTCTCGCCCTTGGCCTCCGCGTCGCGGCGTTGTTTTTCCTTGGCCGTCGTCGGCTCGTCGGACTTGGACGGACCGCCGCCACAACCGAGCGCCAGCGAGACCACCAGGGCGAACGAGAGCGAGGACGTACGCAGCGACATTCAGGCGGATCATGCCATAGTCCAAGGCGTGGCTGATGACGACCGCGCCGTGATGGAACGACTGGCTGCGCTCGAGGCCGAGGTCAAGGCCGATGGCGACGCCCAGCGTGCGCGCAAGGCGGCGGCGGTGGCCAAGTTACGCGACCAACGTGTGATGCAGACCTCGGAGCGCGACCAGCTGCGCGCGCGCCAGGCCGAGCTGGTGGGCAAGCGGCGGCCGGCGGTGGTGACATCGATCGACGAGCCGGACGAGCGCGCCGACCAGCTCGATCGGTCCGCGCACAACCCCGACCACCTCGAGGATCTCGGCGGCGCGCTCGAGCTCGCGTCCAAGGCCAACCGCGTCAAGCAGGAGCTCTCGCGCACCCCGAAGGCGGGCGAGAAGTCCTGGATCAAATCCGGCGCCCTGTCGCTCACGGGCCCGATCGGCTGGCTCTATGCGGGCTCGTTCCGCGAGGCCATTCCCGCCACGGTGGGGTGGGTCGCCTTGCTGGCGCTCGCCTCGAAGTTCCTGCCGCTGTTCGTGATGATGCCGGTGTTCATGGTCGCGCTCCCGCTGTCGGCCATCGCCGGCGTGGTCTACGCGCTCCAGTACAACCGCAACGGAAGCCGGCAGCGCTTGTTCGACAAGGACAAGCGCGACAAGGGCGGCAAAGGCCCGCAGAAGCAACTGCGCCGGGGCAGCTGAGGCCGGCGCGGCGGATCATGTAGGGGCTCTAACGCGTTCCTAACCTGCCCTGGAACGCCACCCACGGACCCGCTCGACGAGCGCGTCATTACTATCTACAATGACAATCTACAATGCTTCGACGCCTGACCCTTGCTGTCGCGCTCTGCACGTTGCCTGGGATCGCGAGCGCAGATCACATGAAGGTGGCCGTGGTCCCGGGCATCGCGGTCAACCTCGACGCCGCGCGCGTCGACGCGCTCTCGCAGGATCTCGCCGAGGCGCTCACCTCCGAGCTCGACGTCGAGGCGCTCGGCGGGCTCGAGGTCCGGCGCAAGCTGCCGGTCCAGGGCCTGCCGGCCGATTGCGTCGCGAACCAGGCGTGCATTGCCGATGTCGCGAGGCGGCTCGGCGCACAGCAGCTGCTGTTCGTCGTGATGATCGATACCGGCTCCGGCGGCGCGATCCAGGTCGACAGCACGTGGGTCGATCCCGCAACGCACCAGAGCGCCTCCCGCCCCGCGATCGACCTCGCGGCGGTCGCGGGCGCGAAGGAGCGGTTCGCCGCCGCGGCGCACCAGCTGTTCCCCGACGCGCCGGTCCGGCCCAAGCCGAAGGCCGGTAGCCTCGGACAGATGTCGGTGCCGGTTCCGCGGCACCTGACGATGCCCACCTACGTGACGGCGGGCGCCACGGTCCTCGGCCTCAGCGCCGGGGTCTCGCTCGGCCTCGTCACGCGAGCCAGGTACAGGAGCTGCGAGGACCTGGCCGGTGCGGGCACGGCGTGCACGCAGAGCCGCCAGAGCTCGATCCGGACGCTCGCGCTGATCGCCGACATCGGCTGGGGCCTCGCGATCGGCGGCACCGTCGCGACCGCGATCCTGTACGCGACCTCGGGCGAGGCCTCGCACGTCATCGTGGAGCCCACGCCGGGCGGGGTCGCCGTCAGCGCGTTCGGGAGCTTCTAGTGAGCGCCGAGTCGCTGCCGACCGACACGCTGATCGGGCAGGTCCTCGCCAATCGCTATCAGATCCTGCACCGGCTCGGTGAGGGTGCCATGGGCGCGGTCTACAAGGCGCGCCACGTCAAGGTCGGCCGAGCGTTCGCCGTCAAGGTCCTGCACGCGCGTCTGCTCCAGGACGCCAAGGTCGCGCTGCGGTTCGATCGCGAGGCCGAGCTCGCCGGCCGGTTGCGCCACGCCAACGTGGTTGGCGTCGTCGACGTCGGTGAGATCGCCGGCATGCGCTACATGGTGATGGACTTCGCCGAGGGCCCCGACCTCGCGCGGCTGCTCGTCGAGGCACCGATGCCGCCCGAGCGCATCATCCACATGGTGCGCCAGCTGCTCGAGGGCCTGTATCACGCCCACGAGCAAGGCCTGATCCACCGCGACTTCAAGCCCGAGAACGTGATCATCGAGCGCGATGCCCACGGCGCCGAGCTGCCGCGCATCGTCGATTTCGGGATCGCGATCTTGCGGGACGGCAGCGACACCGTCGACGGCCACGGCCGGCTGACGACCAACGGCCTCGTGCTCGGGACGCCGCACTACATGGCGCCCGAGCAGGCGGTCGCCGATCCGATCGATCACCGGATCGATCTGTTCGCGCTGGGGATCGTGATCTACGAGATGCTGTCCGGCCGGCTGCCGTTCGACGGCAGCGGCGCCGCGGTCGCGCGCGCCAACCTGCTGCTCGATCCGCCCGCCATCAAGGAGCGCGTCCCGTACCTCGAGGTCGATCCGCTGCTCGAAGCGTTCGCCCGCCGCCTGATGTCGAAGAAGCCCAGCGCGCGGCCGGCGACCGCGAAGGCCGCGCGAGAGCTCCTCGATCTCATCCACCGCGATCGACCCGCGGCCGCCGCGGCGCTCGGCGTGCCGGTGGCGATGAGCGGACACGCGCCCGCGGTGACCCAGACGGTCGCGCCGCAGGATCGGATCAGCTCGCACGCAGAGCCGCCACCGCCGATGACGACGCGGCTCAGGGCGACACCATCGCCGAGCCTCCCCGTGGCGCCGCTGGTCCACGGAGCACCGGCGCCGAGCCAGCTGGCACCGCCGCCGGGCCATGCCCCCCGGGCCCCCGCGCTCGAAGCCGATCGATCCCCGGTGTCACCGGCGGTCCAGCCGGCGGTCGGCGTCCTGCCGCCGGATCCCATCGCGTTCAGCGCGCCGCGCGGCCCCATCCCATCGGGTGCGCTCCCCCCGGGAGATCACGAGACCGCGATCCGGACCCCGCTCGGCTGGCCCGTCGCGACGACGAAGCGCCGCACACCGTGGATCATCGCCGGCGTTGCGCTCGGCACCGCGGCGATCTTCTCCGGACTCTTGCTCACGCAGTCCGGATCGAAGCGGGACCAGCCCGCCGTCGCCGACCGCGAGGTGACGGCGGCCGTCGGTTCGAGCGCACCCACCAAACCGACGACCGCCGATCCGACGGCGACCGCCCCCCCGGCGCCCGAGTCCCAGGCGAAAGCCCCCCAGGCGCCCGATTCCCAGGCCGCCCATGTCGTCGGCATCGAGCCTACGCCCCCAGGGCCCGAGGCCGCGGAGCCAAAGACCAACCTCAAGCCATCGACGAGACGCCCGCCCGTCCACGACTCCGGAATGCACGAGCCCAAGGCCGGCGCTCCCAGAGCGACCGCCCCGAAGCCACCCGCCGCGGGCTCGGGCGACGCGAAGTCCCTCGAAGGACGAACCTCCGATCCAGGGCCGCTCGCTGCCGAGGTGCCTGATCACAAGGCGACCGGCCCGAAGGCCCACGATGCCGGCACGGCCGGAGCCAGGCCGTCGGAGGCCAGGCCCGCCGTCACGGCCGGGATCACCGCTGAGGCCGTGGCGACGCTGTATAATGCGGTCTTGAAGAGCATCAACGCGCTACCCGGTGATGCGTCCGAGGACCTGAGGACTCGCTGGCGGCACTACAAGGTCCAGGACCTGATGCTCGCGTCGCAAGCGGAGCGCGATCAGGCCGCGGCGCAGCTGGCGAAGCTTCGTGACGAGGCGGTCGAGCGGCGGTCGAAGCTTCGCAAGTAGCGACTGACGTCCTATCACCGATCTCTCACGCTCGATCCACGCTCGATCGCTTCCTCGTCGGCGATCACCCAGCGAAGATACGTACCCGATGCGAATCGTGACGTTGTTGCTGAGCGTGGCCGTGATCGGTTGTCTGCCGCGACCATCACCGGCACCGCCGCAAGCGAGCGCGACTGCCGCCACGCAAGCACCTCCCGGGCCCGAGGTCGAGCGATCACCGGCATCGGACACGAGCGAATCCCGGGCGCAGCTCGGACAGGCGCCGATGGCGCCGCAGCCGTATCCGCAACCCGCGCCGCAGCCGTATCCGCAACCCGCGCCGCAACCGTATCCGCAGCCTGCACCGTATCCGCAACCGAACGGAGCCCCACCAGCGCCACAATCACCGACGACGTACGTTCCGCCATCGCAGCCCTATCCGCCGGTGCAACCATATGCAGCACCGCAGCCTTATCCGGCCCCGACGGGCGGCGATGCAGCGTTTCGCCACGGCCGCTCGGGCAACGGGGAGGTCATCGTCGATCTCGCGGCGGTCGGCGCGCTCGCAGCGACCGCCTTGCTGGTGCGGCAAGATGCCGCTGATGGCTCCGCGGGTGCGTTCCTGTTCTTCGCGGGGCTCGCCGGCGGTGGCGCAGCGGGCTGGTTACTCACGGAGGCCTACCCGGCCGATGCCGGGGCCGCGCACGCGACCAGCCTCGGCCTGCTCGCCGGAACGGCGAACGGTGCGCTGCTGATCCAGCCGACCCGATGGACCGATCCCGATCAGGTCTTTGGCCTGCTCCTGCTCGGAGGCGCGGCCGGCACCGCCGGCGGATTCGTGTACGGCCAGACCGCCGATCTGACGTCGGGACAGGCGACGCTCATCGGAAACCTCGCGCTGCTCGGGAGTGCGACCGCCGCGTTCGCCGCGATCTCCGGAAGCCGCGACGGCAGGTTCGGCGGCTGGGAGGATGCCACCCTGGCGCTCGGCCTTGACGCCGGTGTACTCGGCGGTGCGCTGATCGCGCCAAGTGTCGACTGGTCGCCGCGCCGCTCGAAGGTGGTGCTCGCGTCGACGGCAATCGGCGCGCTCCTGGGTGGGGTGGTGTCCAGCCTGATCACCTCCCCGGGAAATAGTGATAGCGCCAACGGAGATTTGGTCGCAGGCTGTATGATCGGTGGGATGTGGGGAGGATTCGGCCTGGGGATCCTGATGACCCAGGGGTCCGAGCCAGATAGCCGTTTCAGCAGAGCTACCGGGGGATCGGCCGTGACCGTTGCCCCGTTCGCGGGTGACCGCGGTCAGATCGGGATGATCGCTGCCGGCAGCTGGTAACTCCAGTCTCTTGCGCGGATCGACCTAACCGGGTGATCGTGTGTTTGCATGGTCAGTTGCCTGCTCTGCTCGTCTCCGCGATCGATCGGAGTGCTGTGCACTTCGCATGGCGTCGCGATCGCATCGCCAGGAATCACCAGCGAGCAGATCTTCTCGCGGGTGCCCACCCCCCTCGCGTCGCTGATCGACGCCTGGGGCGTTGCCCACGCGCTCGGCGACGGAAGCCGGATCGGCCGCGATCCTCGGGTCGACGTCGCCGTGCTGCACGCGTCGGTCTCGAGCGAGCACGCATCGATGAAGCTCGTGAACGGCCGCTGGCACATCATCGACAACGCCAGCCGCAACGGCACCGAGGTCGAGGGCGCCCGGATCACCGAGCACGATCTGACGAGCGGCGCGACGATCCGCCTTGGGGATGTAAAATTCTATTTCTGGCCCGATGTACTCCCGAAGATCGAGCCGCCGCGCGGCTCCGGCCGTACCGCGCCGACCCGGCGCGACGAGCTGGTGTTCAGCGCCAAGGTCACGACGCCACGCGGCCACCAACTCGATCTGCGGCAGCGCGTCGACGGCGGCGTGCTGCGGATCGGCGAGGCCTCGATCGAGCTCGCGGCGATGGAGTTCGGGCTGTTGCAGCTGCTCGTGGAGCGGCGGCGCACCGTCAGCGACGTCGAGCTGGCGTATGTCGCGTGGCACGAGATCGCCGATGCGCTGTCGTTCCGCTCGGTGCAGGCCGACAGCGAGAACGTCCGCGAGCTGGTCCACCGCGTCCGTCGCAAGCTCGCGAGCGTGCACGCCGATGATCTGATCGAGAGCAAGCGGGGCGTCGGTTATCGGCTCGCCGGTGAGCCCGGTTAGCCACCAGCTCGACGACGCGCTCCCCGCGTATCGCGTGGCGCTCTCGCTCGCTGGCGACGGCGACGCCGCGCAGGCGCTGCGGATCCAGCTCGTGCTCGCGCGGGTCGAGCGCAGCTTCGACGAGCCCGGCGCCGAGGCGTTCGACGCGATCGCGGCCGAGCTCGCGCCGAACACGACCACCGGCCGCTACCGCGCGCTCGCCCTGTTCCAGCTCGCGCGGATCGAGGGCCTCGCCGGGCGCCGGCAGGCCGCGCACCAGACCGCGGCCGCGCTGCGCGCCGCCTGTCTTCCACCGGCGCACGGGTGCGACCTCGCGCCCGTGCTCGCGCGCGCGCTCGACCAGCCGCCGGCGGCGCGGCGCTCGCCGTGGCTCGGCGTCGCGCTGTCGCTGGCCGTCCCGGGCGCCGGGAGCGTCTACGGCGGCCACCTCGTCGATGGCCTCTATTATTTCGCGTTCACCACGCTGTCCGGGCTCGCCGCGATCGACGTCTACCGCAGCGAGCGCAGCTGGACCGATCAGCAGGTCACGTTCTACGGCCTGGCCGCGCTCGCCGCGATCTTCTATGCAGGCGGCGCCGTGCAAGGCTACGTATCGGTGGCGCGCGGCAACGCGATCACCGAGCTCGATGCGCGGCGCGCGCTGTGGCAAGCGACCGAGGTGCCGCTGCCGCTCGAAGACATCACGCCCGTCATCCCCGAACCCAGACCCGAACCCAGGCCCGAACCCAGGCCCGAACCCAGGTAGGTATACTCCGCGCGATGGATCAGCCGCTCCGTCGGGGCAACCCCACCGCACGCCGGCGCCGGCAGGTGCGCTGGGCCAGGCGGCTGCGCCGGGCCGGGCTGGCGTGGCAGAACGCGCTCGAGCTTGCCCGCGCGGGGCGGCTGACCGCGCCGTACGGGGCGGCGTTCGAGGTCGTGCACGAGGAGCGGGTGTACCGGTTACGCCGCTACCAGCGCTCGGCGCCGGCCGCCCCGGGGACGCCCGCTCCCGCGGCGCCGGTCCTGCTGGTCCCGCCGCTGATGATCGCGGCGGAGGTCTACGACATCTCGCCCGACGTCAGCGCGGTCGCGTCCCTGCAACGCAGCGGCGCCGACGTCTGGCTCGTCGATTTCGGCGCACCCGAGCGCGAGGAAGGCGGCATGAACCGCACGCTCGACGATCACGTGCGCGCGGTCTCCGAGGCGGTCGGGCGCGTGCGCGCGATCACCGGCCACGACGTCCACCTCGCCGGCTACTCGCAGGGCGGCATGTTCTGCTACCAGGCCGCGGCGTTCCGGCGCAGCGCCGGCCTGGCGTCGATCGTCACGTTCGGCAGCCCGGTCGATCTGCACCGCACGCTGCGGGTCGGCGAGGACACGACCGAGCGGCTGCTCGGCGGCCTGCGCGCCGCGCTCGCGTGGCCGCTCGCCCGGACCTCCGGCCTGCCCGGCTTCCTGACCTCGACCGGGTTCAAGCTGCTCTCAGCGCGCAAGGAGGTCTTGCAGCTCGTCGA
>Ga0137459_1000589_pt1 | contig 12653 bp, 11 predicted proteins | sample EasRivERMGT700_2_FD_104908 | JGI IMG/M metagenome (GOLD analysis project Ga0137459, IMG submission 104908) | Soil microbial communities from meander-bound floodplain in the East River, Colorado, USA - East River MetaG ERMGT700_2 | ecosystem: Environmental > Terrestrial > Soil > Floodplain ...
CGGGCTCGGCCTCGGACGCCGATGGCTGGGCGCTGCTCGAGGCGCTGCGCCGCCGGCTCGACGATCAGGCCGCGCTCGGCCGCAAGACGGCCGCGCAGGTCACCCAGCTCGCCGACTCGATCGCGGCGCTCGTCGCGCAGCAGCGCCGCCGCTCGCTGTGGCTCAACGTCAACTCGTTCGTCGCCTACCTCGTGTTCACGATCCTGTGCGGCGCGGGCTCGTACCTGCTGTATCGCAGCCGCGCGCACGAGCTCACCGCCGCGCGCGCGCAGGCCGCCGTCGAGCGCGATGCGGCTGTCCGGCATGCGGACGAGGCCACCGTGCGCGCCGTGGCCCGCGAGGCCACCGACACCAAGGCGTGGGAGGTCTACCAGCTGCTCGAGGCCGGCAAGCGCGCCGAGGCCATCACCAAGCTCGAGGCGCTGCGCGATCAGCCGCTGTCGAAGACCGAGCGCGCCGTGCTGGCGGCGCGCGTCCACGCGACCCAGGTGATGGAGGTCGAGGCCGCGCTCAAGGCGGCGGTGGCGGCCTTCAAGGCCGGTCGGCCCGGCGAGGTGATAAGGCCCCTCGAGGCCGCGCTGACCGGCGAGCCGCCCGGCGCGCGCGGGGCGACGATCCACTACTACCTCGGCGTCGCATACGCCCGGACCAAGCTCGACAAGGCGATCTCGCACCTCCAGGCCGCGATCGCCGGTGACGTCGATCAGGACGACGCGCGGTTCCAGCTTGCCTCCGTCCTCGATCGCAGCGGCGCCTACGCGCTGGCGCGCGCCGAGTACGACCGGTTCGCGACCGCGCACCCGCAATCGCAGCTCGCGGTGTTCGCCATGCGGCGGTCCGCGACGCTCGCGCGGCTGCCCGCCGTGGCGCCCTCCAGCGTGAGCCGCCCCCGCGGCATGGCCATGCCTCCGCCCGCTGTGCCTTCGCCCGCCGGTGCACCCGGCCTGATCGCACCGGCCGCGGCGACATCCCTCGCGCCTGCGACATCCCACGCGCCGTCGACAATCCCCGCGGCGCCGCCTCCCGGCAGCGCCGGCCCGGTCCCGCGCGCCGCTCCGGGAGCCGTGGTGCCTCCTGCCGGCGGGGCCCGCGTGTGGCCCAGGCCCGCCGGCAAGCCGGTCGTGCCGCCGCAGCCACCGGCCGTGAAGCCGGCCTCCCCTGCGAGCGGACCCTCCGATGCGGCCGCACCGCCGAGCGCGCCGTCGAAGCCGCCCGCGACCAACTCGGCGCCACCGCCCGGCGAGCCCGCGGTGCCCGCCGCTGACCCACCGCCCACCGCGCAGTGATGGCGCGCACCGCTCGCATCACCCGCGCCGCTCGCACGGCCGGCACGGCGCGCACGGCCCCGGCCGCCGGCCCGGCTGGCACCGCCCGCGCCGCTCGCACAGCCCACAAGGACCGGTGATGGCGGCGCTGGTCACTCCTCCGCGTCGCACGCACACCGCCGAGATCGGCGTGGTCCCGCCCGCGGTGCGTGCGCGGATGGAGGGCGTATCGTGGCACGGCGGCGATCCGCGGTGCCCGCCCTGGGCGGACCTGGCCTACCTCCAGCTCGATCACGTGACGTTCGGCGGTACCGCGCGCGGCGAGCTCGTCGTCGCCGCCGCGCTCGCGGCGCGCGCCGTGGCGGTGTTTCGCCGGCTCTGGCAGCTGGGGTTTCCGGTGCGCCAGCTCCGCCTGGTCGACGATTACGCGGCGTCCGACGAGGCCTCGATGGCCGCCGACAACTCCTCGGCGTTCAACTTCCGCGTCGTCGCCGGCACCGACGTCCTGTCGCAACACGCGCTTGGCCGCGCGATCGACATCAACCCGGTCGAGAACCCGTGGCGCAGGGGGGAGGCCCTCGTGCCCGAGGCCGGCCGGCCGTTCGTCGATCGCGCCGCGATCCGGCCGGGCATGATCGTGCGGCCCGGTCCGGTCGTCGCGGCGTTCGACGAGCTGGGCTGGGAGTGGGGGGGCGACTGGCGCCACTCGTTCGACGATCACCATATCGTGTGGTCGCGCCCGCTCTGAGGCGCCACGCTCCACGTCTACCGGGGCGACGCGGCTTCAAGCCCTGGTGTACCTTCGCGGTGATGCCCCAGGTCGTCGAGCTACCTCCCATCGGTCAGGACGCGCGCGGCGCGCTGGTCGCGCTGGTTCGCGTTTGCAAGGAGATCCCCGCGAAGGGTGAGCCGTTTCGCGAGCTGCGCAGCCGGCTGCGCGCCGCCAAGCTATGGGATCGCGATCGGCCCGCCGTGCTGCTGCGCTTTCTCGGCACCGGTGGCGCGACCGCGATGCCGTCGCTGTTCATGCAGGCGCTCGCCGCGGCCAACGGCGACGACGAGACCGCGGTCGCCGTGCTCGACCGCGTGTGGCACTTGAATCCCCTGCTCGGCAAGACGGTCCTCGAGCTGGTCGCCCAGCGCGCCTACCACAAGGACGAGATCTACAAGCACCTCGCCTCGGCCGCCTATCGCGGCGTCGTCCCGTCGCGTCCCGCTCTCGAGACCTGGCTCCAGATCGCGATCGGCACGGGCCTCTTGCGCACCCTGGGCATCGCGGTCACCGCCGGCCCGCGCGCCGAGCGCTACACCACGCTCGGGGCCGCGCTCGATGTCGATGAGTTCCTTGCCGAGGACCACCCGGATCCGGAGCCCGTGATCCCGCACCTCGTCGAGGACGACGCCGTGCCGGCCGAGGCCGCTGCCGGCGAGGCGTCGATCCCGGCCGCCGCCGCGGCCTTCGCTGGGTCTCCACTCCCCGCGCCGCTGCGCCACCTGACGATCGAGGGCGTGCCGACCCCGCGCAACCGCGAGCGTGTCGTGGCCACCTCGCGCTTCGTCCAGGGGTTCTCCGACGACATCCTCGACCACACCAAGCAGCGCATCGCGAGCTGGTGGGGCGAGGCGAACAAGCCCTCGCCGACCTACCAGCCGTCCGACTTCGGCCTCGATCCCGAAGCCTGGGTCGAGGGCGCCGATGAGGTCGTCTACCGCGTCGCCGTCGCGGCGGCCCTCGCGTTCCGGCTCGATCGCGATCGCGCGGCCGTGCTGTCGGCGTTCAGCGCGCTCGACAAGGCCGGCGTGCTGGGCGACCTCTATCAGGGCACGGTTCCGGAAAACCTGCCGGCCCAGGTCGACGCCCGCGCCCTCATGCTCGCCTCGCTCGCCGCGCGCCGCTGCGCCGAGGTCCCCGAGCTCGCCTCGCAGCTCGACGGCCGCGGCTCGGCCGCCGAGGCGTTCGCGTCGCTCGACGCCGCCCTCGGCCGCGGCCTGTTCCGCACCGAGCTGTTCTGGATCATGGACATGCTCGCCAAGCTCGGCGTGATCCGGTACGCCGACCTCGGCGACTTCACCGTCACCCCGCACCGCATCGTCCGCGACACCCTGTTCCGCCTCGGCTTCCTCGCGTCGCCCTATGCGAGCGACGGACCCGCCCTCACGGCCGCCGCCCGCGCCACCCGCCGCGCCGTACCCGACGGTCCGGCCGACGAGATCCTCGCAACCTTCGCGCTGGCCTGCGGCTGCGCCTACGACTGCACGCATCGCAGGACGTGTGACTATCCGTGCCGCGAGCGGCTAGACTAGCACCGGTGTCAGATGAGGACGGACTAGATGTTTCGAATTGGCAGGTTATCGCGCATATTGGGTGTTGCCGCGTGTGTGGTGACGTTGGCGGCTTGCGGATTCCCACGGCCGGCAGACGTCGCAGAGGCGTGCACCAGCTCCCCGGACTGCAGGTCGCCGGACGCGCCGGTCTGCGTCAACAACCAGTGCGTCGGCGCTTGCCAAGGCAACGATGACTGCCTGGGAGCCCCGGGCACGCCATTCTGCCAGGCCTCGAGCGGCGCGTGCGTCGGCTGCCTTGATGGTGCGAGCTGCCCGACGGAGAAGCCATTTTGCGACCTGACTCCTGGTGTTTGTCGCGGCTGCGCGGCGGATGACGAATGCTCGAGCGGCGTTTGTCTCGAGTCCGAGGAACGCTGCGCCAGCGAGGCAGAGGTCGTGTTCGTCTCCGGCAATTCGAGCGACGTCGGTAGCTGTTCGAAGACGGCTCCTTGCGGGACTCTCCCATACGCCTTGTCCAACGTAACTCCGAGCCGTAACGTGATCGCGATCACTGCTGGACAGCTAGTTCCTGCATCCACGGTCGCCATCGATCGGCCCGTGTACATCGACGCGAACGGGACGATCATTCACAGAAATGGCGTGGTCTTTTCCGTGGCCCCGGCCACCGCGGTGACGGTGTCCAACCTCACGTTGACCGCAGATGGGGGGAACCCACTCGTTGCTGCCACCGTGAGCGCCACCGGTTCGCTGCGCCTGTACCGTGCCAACGTGACAGGCCAGATCACCACCAACAGTGGTGCAATCGCGGCAACCAAGTCGACGTTCCTGAGCCCGATGACGTTCAATGTCGACGGGATTGCCTGCACCAGCGGTACGGTCGCAGTGTTCGAGAGCGTATTTCAGCGCGTCTGGGTGGCAGGCGCGAACTGTCAGGTGACGATCGAAAAGAGTCGTTTTGACATGCTCAACGATGGCAGTGTAAATGTCACAGGTGGCTTTACGCGGATCGAGAACAACCTGATCATTCATGCCAATGAGCTTGCCGATAGCATGTACGTCGCGGGCGTTACGCCGGGAAGCACGGTGCGTTTCAATACGTTCGTGAATACGTCAGGGCTCGCTTCTGACGGGGTCGCGCTCCAGTGTGACGGTACCGCCATCGTCACAAGTAACATTTTTGCTTATAATAGCATGCACCCGTTGACCCCGACTAATACCTGTCCCACTAGATATTCGCTGTTTGATTCGACGGCCTTGAGCGAGCAGACCTTGGGCACCGGCAATCAGACCGCGGATGCGATGCTGTTCTTCGTTGATCGGGCGCGCAAGGATTTCCACCTTGGTCCCAACAGCCCAGCCCGTGGCAAGGCAGAGCCTGGGCTCGGCGTCGCCGATGATATCGAAGGGCACCTGCGGCCGGTCGCGGCAGATATCGGCGCGTACCAGGCGCCCTGAGCGGGCCGCTGGTTTCTCGTATGGTCTACCGAGACCGCCGTCGTCCGCTTCAACCGTGCACCCTCGATCGGGCCGAAGTGTGAGCAAGGCGGCTCGAACACCATGTGCTAGATTGCGTTCATGTTGCCTGCACTGATCGTCGGTGCTCTGACCGCGTGGTACCTGGGTCTCCGAGCTGGAATCATCGCGGCGTCGGTGACCGCTGCTGCGCTCCTGGTCGCGATGTTCGTGCCCATCCCCGGCATCAGGCTCGCGATCTACGCGCTCATCATTGCCTGGTCCGCCGCCGTGTACTTCCTGGGCGCAAAGATCACACAGCGGACGACCGGTCCGGGGTGGCTCACAGGAGTTACAGGTCAGGCGACCTCGTGGGCGCGCAAGCTGATGAAGAAGAGCTGAGCAAGCTCCTGTAGCCCTTATGGAATTGGTGATCTCTCGCCGGGGACTGTGGGCACCAAGTGGGGAGCAGTCCCCCAGGGTTTGAGGTCGCTCATCCCAGTGGTGTCGGTAGGTTGGGCGCGGCACGCAATGTGTAACCGTTGCGCAACATGCGCACCCCCCTCTTAGCGGCAGTACTGGGTCTCTCTCTCGTTGGATGTCTCACGGTAGGCGACGCAGGGCCTGGAACGGGGGGCGACGATGACACCGACCCTGGCACTGGCCCCGGCCCCGGCCCCGGCCCCGGTCCCACCGCCAACCCGAAGCTGGACGTCTCGCTGGACAAGCCGACCATCGCCTCCGAGCTGTTCACGACGAACATGGTCACCGTCAGCCTCCGCGCGAGCGGCGGCTTCTCCGGTTCGGTCGGCCTCGTGGCCAGCGCTGTCGACGGCGCTGGCGTCGCGATTCCGGGCTGGACCGTCACGCTCGACAAGGCGACCGTTGATGTGGCCGCCGACGGCACCGCGACCGCCGTTGCGACCGTGAAGATCCCGAGCGACAGCGCGGAGGCCGCCGGGACCGTGAAGATCGACACCACGAGCACCCTGGGTCCGAAGTCGCTGACCTCCGCGGTAACTGTCGCCAAGCAGCTCTCGGTGAACCTCACGCTCAACGGCACCAACTGCGTGTATCCGGCGCAGATGGTCGGCACGGTGAAGGTCCCCAACGGGACGAAGCTCCGCTGGGTCAACGGCGACGCGACCTCGGCCATCACGATTCACCTCGGCGGCGGCATCGCCGGTCTCAGCCACGAGCAAGGCACTACCGCGCCGGGCGCTGCGTACGAGCAGACCGTCAACGCGGCGACGGGCACGACGGACTGGTACTGCCACAACCGCAACGACCCCAAGAATATGCTGCTCCAGGCGGTCCCGGCGGCCCCGTAAGCCCGGCGACCCGGTTTGCCGGGCTCGAGCTTCGAGCGAAGATGGCCGTCAGGCGGTGGTGCGCAAGCACGCCGGCGCCTGACGGCCTTTCGCTATTTCGGGCCCGCCTTCATTCCGAGTCCTCGACTGGCTGTGGCGCGGACCGGCGACGTACGATCCGCTCGGCACGTGCCAGCCGCACGTGGCTCGCGATGTGCCGGCCACGAGCTGAGGTACGAGGGCTGAAAGCGCGTCGGCGCGATCTCCGCACGGCCAGCAGCCGCAGCCCGCAAGCAGGTCAGCCGAACCCGACGATCGAGGCGTTGGTACGGCGGCTCAAATACACACAGGCGCGTCGGTGCAGCTGTCGAACACCGGGCCCACGAAGCAGTAGTTGCTCGCGCAGTCGTTCCGCGACTCGCAGAGCACACCGTTCGCCTGCGGCGTGGAACAGGTGCCGGCGCTCGCACCGAGCAGGCAGTACGACTCGCCCTGACACGAGACGGTGCAGGGCATCCCGAGGGATGGCAGCTCGCGGCATTGCTGCGTCGTCGCGTCGCACTCCATGTACGGCGAGCAATCTGCCGCGGTGGCGCAGGGGGCTCCGGGCAAGCCAAGCGGCACGCACGTGTGGGTCTTGGCTTCGTCGCACCGCAGGTTCTCGTCGGCGCATCGCAGGTACGGACACGGCTCGCCGTCATGCGGGAGCGCGCGGCACGTGCCCGGCATCGTCGCGAGCGGGTTGATGCAACCAAGCCCATCGTCACACTCGCGGTCGCTGCTACACGCCTCGCCGGCCTTCGCGAGCGCGTGACACGTCCGGTCGCTCGCGCAGACGAGGCCCGCTGCGCAGTCATGATCCTTGGCGCACGCGTCCCCCGACTTGCCAGGCGCCTGGGCAGGCCGGCAGGTCCCGGTGCAGCAGCCCGACTCCGGGCAGTTCGTCCGTAGCGTACACGTGCCGGAGGCGCACACCGCGTTGATCGAGCACGGCTCGCCGCCGGCCAGCGTTCCGGTGAGCACCTCGCACACCGCGGCCAGGCCCCGCGCGTCATGCGCCGTGACATCGCAGCTCTGCTGGGCGGTGGCGTCGACGCATTGCTTGGCGCGCTCGCCGTTGTACTTGACCTTGTGCGCCACGATCGCGGCAGCGACGCTGACGTCGGGGATGACCCGGAAGTACGCCAGGCAGGATGCTTCATCGGGGAACAGGCCGCAGCGGGCGAGGTGCTCGCAGCGTGCCTGGTGCAGGGCTTGATCGAGCTCGGAAGACGCGATCGACGGCCCGCTGTTGCAGGCCATCGCCGCGACGCTGAACAGGGCGCCAAATCGCAGCATGGGTGCGGGCGAGAGTACTGTGAAGCGCGACGCGGTGGACCGGCCTTCGACGAGGTTCGGGCCACCGCGAGGTCTGGGTCACGCACGCGGCCCGACGCCGCCGGCGCGGAGCGCGCGCTACTCGGCGACCTCGCGCAGCTTGCGCAGGAGCTCGCGGGCCTCGTCGCAGTGGCCTTGCGCGTCCTTGAGCGACTGCCGGATCAGCTCGAAGCTCGCGCGCGGCATGTTCGCGGAGTACTGCTCGAACTCGCCCTCGGCGGCCATCACCTCGATGCGCAGGCTCGACAGCAGGTCGTTGAGCGACGCGGAGGTCTCGGCGGTGGCGGCGGCGATCTCGAGCGCGCGCCGGACCTTGACGCTGCCGGCCTCGAGCGTGAGCTGCTGCTCGGCGCGCTCGAGCTTGTTCTTGAGGCTGTCGCGCTCGATCTCGATCATCGAGAGATCGTTCTCGAGATCCTCCATCCGCCGCGCGGTGTCCTGGTTGAACTTGTTCTGGCGGTAGACCTTCAGCTCGGTCTGCAGCTGCTCGAGGCGGCGCCGCAGCACCTTGATCTCGACGTCGGCCTCGCTCGGGCCGGCGCTGACCGGCGGCGGTGGTGGCGCGACCGGCGGTGGTGGCGCGGAGGGCGGCAGCGGCATTCCGATCGCGGCGACGTGGCCGGTCGGCGCGACCGGGACGACCGCCCCCATCCCGGGGTGCTGCATCTGCGGCGGCGCCTGACCGTCGCTGCTGCTCGCGGCCTGGTTGGTGTCGACGAACCGCAGCCAGAGGCTCCCGCAGCGCACGGCATCGCCGTGCTTGAACATGTGGCTCTGGACGCGCTGCTCCTGGAAGTAGACGCCGTTCGCCGAGCCTAGATCCTCGAGGATGTAGCCGCCGCCGCCCCAGAAGATCCGCGAATGATGTCGCGAGACCATCGCGTCGTCGGTGCGGATCGCGCAGTCCATGGCGCGGCCGATCCTGATCTCCGTTGAGGATAGATCGAGGGATCCCTCGATGCCCTGTGCATCGCGCCAGAGGAGCCGGGCCACTGCGAAAAAGGTAAGCCAGGCCGGTCAGATCCACAAGTTCGCTACTGGGGATCACACCGGCATGGTAACTGAGCGCCCATGTGCGGCGTCTTCGGCATCCACGGGCACGACGAGGCGGCGAACATCGCCTATCTGGGCCTGCACGCCCTCCAGCACAGGGGCCAGGAGTCAGCCGGGCTGGTGGCGGTGGACGACGGCCGGCTCCGGAGGCACGCCGCGATGGGCCTGGTTTCGGACTCTTTTGACCGTGAGACGCTGGCCCGGTTGCCGGGCGTGACGGCGATCGGCCACGTCCGCTACTCGACCGCCGGGAGCTCGGAGGTCCGCAACGCCCAGCCGTTCGTGTTCGAGTACGCCGGCGGCCAGCTGGCGATCTCCCACAACGGTAACATCGTGAATGCTAACGAGTTACGGGCCGAGCTCGACGCCTCCGGATCGATCTTCCAGACCTCCAGCGACACCGAGGTCATCGTCCACTTGATGGCCAAGGCGCGGGAGCCGGATGTCCTGGGCAAGCTCATGGCCGCCCTGCGCCGGGTACGTGGAGCGTATTCACTGGTCCTCCTGACCCATGACGCCAAGATGATCGGCGTCCGCGATCCCAGCGGGTTCCGGCCCCTGGTCATCGGCCGCCTGAAGGACGCGTTCGTGCTGTCCAGCGAGACCTGCTCGTTCGACCTGATCGAGGCCGAGTTCATCCGCGAGGTCGAGCCCGGCGAGATCGTCGTGATCGACAAGGCCGGGATGACGTCGCACCGGCTGCCGGATTTTGCGGCACCCACGTTCTGCGTGTTCGAGCACGTCTACTTCGCCCGGCCGGACAGCTTCCTGAACGGCCGGTCCGTGTACCGGGCCCGCGAGAAGCTCGGCCGGAGGCTCGCGCAGGAGGCGCCGATCGCCGCGGACGTCGTGATTCCGGTGCCGGACTCCGGAGTGCCTGCCGCGATCGGCTACGCCAACGAAGCCAAGATCCCGTTCGAGATGGGCCTGCTGCGGTCGCACTACGTCGGGCGGACGTTCATCGAGCCGCAGGAGTCGATCCGCCACTTCGGCGTGCGGCTCAAGCTCTCGGTCGTCCGCGCGGTGGTCGACGGCAAGCGCGTGATCGTCGTCGACGACTCCCTGGTTCGCGGTACGACCTCGCGCAAGATCGTCAAGATGCTGCGCAACGCCGGGGCGCGCGAGGTCCACCTCCGGATCGGCGCGCCGCCCACGACGCACCCGTGCTTCTACGGGATCAACACGCCGACGCGCAGCGAGCTCGTGGCCGCGTCGCACACCATCGAGGAGATCGGCCGCTATGTCACGTGCGACTCGCTCGCTTACCTCTCGCACGAGGGCATGATGACGGCGATCGGGGCCGACGCGAACGGAACGGGGTATTGCTCGGCCTGCTTCACCGGCAAGTACGCGGTCGCGCTGGGAACATCGGACCTTGTCCAGCTGCGCCGCGCCAGGGTATAGCCAGCGTATGGGATTGGAAGCCGTAGATGTTCGCGCCGTCCGGGCGCAGCTGAAGGAGCTGGGCATGAAGGTCCAAGAGCTCCGGAGGTTACTTTGACGTCGATCACAAGCGCCTGAAGATCGAGGAGCTCGATTCGATCGCCGCGCGCCCGACGTTCTGGGATGATCAGAAGAAGGCGCAGGCGCTGCTCCGCAGCAAGAAGGAGCTGGAGCAGATCGTCGGTGGCTACGACGCCCAGCTGCGTGCGCTGTCCGACGGTGAGGTCTTGCTCGAGCTCGCCGAGGAAGCCGACGACGAGGCGTCCGTGCGCGAGGCCGAGACCGTCGTCGCCGGGGTGCGCAAGGCGCTCGATGACCTCGAGTTCAAGCGGATGCTGTCCGGCGAGCTCGACGCCGGCGGCGCGATCGTGCAGGTCACCGCCGGCGCCGGCGGCGTCGACGCCTCCGACTGGGCCCAGATGCTGCTCCGCATGCTGATCCGGTTCGCCGAGCGCAAGGGCTGGAAGGTCGACGTGGTCGACGAGACCCCGGCCGAAGAAGCCGGCATCAAGGGCGCGACGTTCACCGTCGCCGGCGACTACGCGTACGGCCTCCTGAAGGCCGAGGGCGGGGTGCACCGGCTCGTCCGGGTGTCGCCGTTCGACGCCAACGGCCGGCGCCAGACCTCGTTCGCCGCGATCGCCGTCACCCCCGACATCGACGACGACATCGAGGTCAACATCAACGAGGTCGATCTCAAGATCGATACGTATCGCGCCGGCGGCGCCGGCGGCCAGCACGTCAACAAGACCGATTCGGCGGTGCGCATCACGCACTTGCCCACCGGCATCGTCGTCCAGTGCCAGAACGAGCGCAGCCAGCACTCGAACAAGGCCAAGGCGATGAAGCTCCTGCGCGCCCGGATGTACGAGCACGAGCTCGCCAAGCGTGAAGCCAAGGCCGCCGAGGACGCCAAGAACCGCGACAAGATCGAGTGGGGCTCGCAGATCCGCAGCTACGTGCTGTTCCCCTACCAGCAGGTCAACGACCACCGCACCGAGATGAAGACCTCCAACGTCGACGGGGTGCTCGACGGCGATCTCGACGAGCTGATCCGCACGTACCTGCTGCAGGCCGCGAACGAGCCCAAGAACTGACGTCGGTGGGCGGCTCCGGGCGCGGCTACGGGGCGAGCCGTCGGCTTGCCCCGATCCCGGGCTCGCGCCGGCATCAGCTCGGCCGGCTCAGCGCGCGGTCGCGGCGTGCTCGAGCATCGCGGTCAGCTCCTCGGCGGACTTGCCGGCACCGACGATACGCTCGCTGCCGATGAACAGCGTGGGCAACGAGCGGATGCCCGCGGCCCTGACCTCCGCCGCCTCGGCGGCCACGCGGGCCTCGGCGCTGGGCAGCTCGCGGCGGTAGCGCTCGAGATCGCAGCCGACGCTGGCGGCGAGCTTCTCGCAGCCCTCGGGGGTCAGGTCGTCGGGGCTGGCCGCGAACAGCGCCGCCGCCATCGCCTCTCCCTTGCCTTGCGCGTCGGCACAGCAGTAGGCGAGGGCGGCCGGCATCGCGTGCGGGTGGATCCGGAGTGGCAGCATCTTGCGCACGACGCGGACCGGGATCCGGACCTGGGTGAGCGCGGTGGCGAGGCGATCCTGCATCCGGCGGCAGAACGGGCACTCGAAGTCGACGACCTCGACGACGGTGGCGGCGCCGGGGACCTGGGCTGCTGCGACGAACGCGGGCGTGGCCGGGTCGCCTGCTCCGGGGCCGGTCCCCACACCGGGAACCTGTCCCGGCGGGTGACTTCGATCGTCGTCGCCCCGCGCCGCAGGATCGCTCGAGCCAGGCGAACCAGGGGATCCGGGGTGGGTCCACAGCGCGAGGACGGCCACGCTCGCGAGCACGGCCGGCAGCGTGGCGAGCCCGCGCGCGATCGTGAACCGCAGCGTGGTCGCGCCGGCGAGCACGGCGGCCGCGTACCCGATCGCCGCCGGGTCCGCGATCAGACACAGCTTGCACCATGCGTCGATCACGGTGGCCTGCAAGACGATCAACAGCACGGCCCACGCGGCGCCCGAGATCGCGAGCGCGCGCCGGAGCCGCGGCGCGTCGACGAAGCCCAGCACGAGCGCGGCGAGGTAGAACGCGATGCCGATCACGGGCATCGGGACGCCGAGCGGGTGGGCCCAGGCCGACTCGCGCACGGTGGCGCAGCCGGTCTCGGCGCAGAACGTGGCGGTGGATCCGAAAGTGTCGATCAGGCTCGCGAGGCTCGCGCCGAGCCCGACCACCGCGAAGCCGATCGCCGCCAGAGAACGCCTGGGATGCATCGCCACGGAAAACCGTACGCGGACCGCGGCGCATTCCCGCGATCCCTCGCCGGCATCACCGCTTGGTGCCGGTGAACCCGGTCGTGAACTTGAGCTCGGCCCCGGCGAGCAGCGCCTGGGTCGTGCCGTCGGGCGCCGGGCCGGCGAACAGGCAGGCGCCCGCATAGCCGATCGTGACGAGGCCGGCCTGCATC
>Ga0137459_1000590_pt1 | contig 12648 bp, 9 predicted proteins | sample EasRivERMGT700_2_FD_104908 | JGI IMG/M metagenome (GOLD analysis project Ga0137459, IMG submission 104908) | Soil microbial communities from meander-bound floodplain in the East River, Colorado, USA - East River MetaG ERMGT700_2 | ecosystem: Environmental > Terrestrial > Soil > Floodplain ...
GACGATCCACCTGATGCTCGAGCGCGGGCTCGCCCCCGAGGACGTCGACGCGATCACCGGCATCGCGATGGCGCACCCCAAGAGCGCGACGTTCCGCACCGCGGACGTCGTCGGGCTCGACACGGTCGGCCACGTCGCCACGAACTGCTTCGCGACGTTGACCGGCGACGAGGAGCGCCAGACGTTCGCGACGCCCGCGTACATCACGACGATGATCGAGCGCGGCCAGCTCGGCGACAAGACCAAGGGCGGGTTCTACAAGAAGCAGGGCGACACGGTGTCGACGCTCGATCCCAAGACCGGCGAGTACCGCGCCAAGGCCGGCGATCCGGAGATCGCGAAGGCGACCAAGGGCGTCGCCCGCATCGAGGATCCGCGTGCGCGCGTCAAGGCGCTCGTCGCGGTGCCCGGCACCACCGGCGCGTTCGCGTGGACCGTGCTGTCGAGAAGCCTGGCCTACGCCGCGCGCCGGATCCCGGAGATCACCGATTCGATCGAGGCGATCGACAACGCGATGAAGTGGGGCTACGGCTGGGAGCTCGGCCCGTTCGAGACCTGGGACGCGCTCGGGTTCGCGGAGACCCTTGCGCGGATGAAAAAGGACGGCATCGCGCTCCCGGCGTGGCTCGACAAGATGACGGCCAGCAAGCTGGCGACCGGGTTCTACAGCGCCGACGGCACGCGGGTGTGGGATCCCGCGCGCGGCGATTACGCCGGGCGCGCGCTCGACCCGCGCGAGGTCACGTTCGAGGCCATGCGCGCGTCGTCGGGCCCCGTGCTCAAGAACGCCGGCGCCGAGGCGTGGGATCTGGGCGACGGCGTGCTCGGCCTTTCGTTCAAGACCAAGGCAAACTCGATCGACGCCGACGTGATCAAGATGATCAACGACGCGGTCGAGCGTGCCGAGCGCGACTTCCGCGCGCTGGTCGTGTGGAACCAGGGCGAGTTCTTCTGCGTCGGCGCCAACCTGTTCGCGGTCGTCATGGCCGCCGGCCAGAAGCAGTGGGACGGCCTGCGCGAGATGATCAAGGGCTACCAGTACGCGACGCAGCGCATGAAGTACGCGACGGTCCCGGTGGTCGCCGCGCCGTACAACATGACGCTCGGGGGCGGGCTCGAGCTGTGCTACGGCTGCGATCAGGTCCAGGCCGCGGCCGAGACCTACTCGGGGCTCGTCGAGGTCGGCGTCGGCCTCATCCCGGGCGGCGCGGGCACGATGAACATGCTGTGGCAGGCGCTCGGCAGCGTGCCCGAGGGCGTCGAGCTCGACACCTACGCGGCGGTCACCCAGGTGTTCAAGAACATCGCGCTCGCCAAGGTCGCGACCAGCGCCGAGGAGGGCAAGGCGTTCGGCTACTTCCGCCCGGGCGACGGCGTGTCGTTCGACCGCGCGCGCCAGCTGTGGGAGACCAAGCAGCGGGCGATCGGCCTGGCCACGAGCGGGTATCACCCGCCGGTGCCGCGCGCCTACAAGCTGCCCGGCGAGAGCGGGATTGCCACGCTCCACATGCTGGTCAACACGCTCGTCCACGGCGGCTACGCCAGCGAGCACGACGCCAGGATCGCCCTGAAGCTGGCCAACGTCCTGTGCGGCGGCAGCACGGGCGCGACCCACGCGGTCACCGAGGACGAGATCCTCGAGCTCGAGCGCGAGGCGTTCCTCAGCCTGTGCGGCGAGCCGCTGTCACAGGCCCGCATGCAATACATGCTTCAACACAACAAGCCCCTCCGGAACTGAGCGGAGTAAGGATAACAGCCATGGATATCGTGATTGCTGAAGCCGTTCGCTCCGCGGTCGGCCGCGGACACAAGGGCACCCTCTCATCCAAGCGGCCCGACGAGCTCGCCGCCGACGTGATCCGCGGCCTGCTCGCGCGGGTCCCCCAGGTCAAGGGCAAGATCGACGACGTCATGCTCGGGTGCGCGATGCCCGAGGGCGAGCAAGGCCTGAACGTCGCGCGGCTGATCGCGCTGCTGGCCGATCTGGGCCCCGAGGTCCCTGGCCAGACGATCAACCGGTTCTGCTCGAGCGGCCTGCAGGCCATCGCGACCGCGGCCGGCTCGATCGCGGTCGGCACCAACGACGTCGTGATCGCCGGTGGCGTCGAGTCGATGACGCTGGTGCCGATGACCGGCTTCCACCTGTCGGCATCGCCCGAGCTGATGGACAAGCTGCCGGGCGCCAACACGCCGATGGGCATCACCGCCGAGAACGTCGCCAAGCGGTTCCAGATCTCGCGCCAGATGCAGGACGAGTTCGCCTACCGCTCGCAGATGAAGGCCAGGCGCGCGCTCGAGACCGGCGTGTTCCAGGACGAGATCGTCGCCGTGCGCGCCATCGGCTACGACGCCGCCGGCCGGCGGGTGTATCGCGACTACACCGTCGACGAGATGCCGCGCGGCGATACCACGCTCGAGGGGCTCGCCAAGCTGCCGCCAGCGTTCGCGGTGGGCGGCAGCGTCACTGCGGGCAACTCGTCGCCGATCTCCGACGGCGCCGCCGCCGCGCTCGTGATGAGCCGCAAGACGGCCGATCAGCTCGGCGTGAAGCCCCTCGGCGTGTTCCGGGCGTTCGCCACCGTCGGCGTCGATCCCGAGATCATGGGCATCGGCCCGTTGCCCGCGGTCCAGAAGCTGCTCGCCAAGGCCGGGCTCAAGGTCGCCGACATCGACCTGTTCGAGCTCAACGAGGCGTTCGCGAGCCAGTCGGTGTACTGCCAGCGCGAGCTCGGGATCCCCGACGACAAGATCAACGTCCACGGCGGCGCCATCGCGCTCGGCCACCCGCTCGGCTGCACCGGCGCCAAGCTCACCGCGACCGCGCTCCACGAGCTGCGCCGACGCGGCGGGCGCTACGCGGTGGTGACCATGTGCATCGGCGGCGGCCAGGGCGCCGCGGGCCTGTTCGAGCGCGCGTGATGCGCAGCCGGCCGGCCGCGCTCGCAACCGAGCTCCAGGCGAAGCTCCCGTAGATGTGGTCCGCCGTCGCGCTCGCCTTCGGGCTCGCGATGGACGCGACGGCGGTGTCGGCGGCCCGCGGGCTCGCCCACCGGTCGCGAGAGATCGTGGTGTTGCCGCTCCTGTTCGGTGGCTTCCAGGCCGGTATGGCCGCGCTCGGCTGGCTCGCCGGCCGGTGGGCCGGACCGTACATCGCGGCGTGGGATCACTGGGTCGCGTTCGCGCTGCTCTCGCTGATCGGCGGCAAGATGATCTTCGAAGCCGCGCGCGGCCGGGACGACCGCGAGCCACCGCCGGCGAGCCTCGGCTTGTATCTCGGCCTCGCGATCGCGACCAGCATCGACGCGGCGGCGGCCGGCCTCACGCTGCCGCTCGTCCCCGTCGCGCCGTGGATCGCGCTGGTCCTGATCGGAACCGTCACGGCCGCGTGCTCGGCGATCGGCTATCTGGCCGGCGGCTTCGCCGGCAAGCGCCTCGGATCCAAGCTCGAGATCCTCGGCGGCCTCGTGCTGATCGGCATCGGCGTCCAGCTGCTGGTTCGCGCGCTGTGAATCGGCGCACGCCTACCTGGAGAACACGCAGATCGACGAGTGTTGCTGCCTTATCCACGCCACCGCCGTTCAGCTACCATACGAACATGAAGGTGCTCCGCGAGGAGATGGCTGAGCGTGCAGCGCGCATTGCGGCGATGCTCGATCGCTGGGCTGCCGAGGATGTTTCCGATGAGCCGGAATGGGACGTCGGAGACATTCAGCCAATGACGTTGCGTAGCTCTGGTGGACCCGTTCACAACAAGTCCTCGCGGTGAGGCTGCTCCTCGATACGGGAGCGCTCGGACAGGTCTGCCACCCCCGCAAGCACGACGACGTGCGCTCGTGGTTTCGGCGCGCGGTCGCCGAGCACGCGCGCCCCGCCCCGCCCCGCCTGGGGGCTCCTGAAGGGCGCCGCTGCCGGGCCCCGACCTCAGCCCAGATGGTCTTCCGAGCGGACCGTCTGGATTCTTGCCGGAATTCCCATCTTTCGCAGGATGGTCGCCCACCGCGTGAAGTGTTCCGCGTTCTCGGTCACGACCACCGCGCCGGCGCGCGTCGCGGAAAGCAGGATGAGCAAGTCGTGCATGTGGTCGCTCGGCGCGATGTCGCCGTGGAGCGCGCGGTGCCGCCGGATCGCTTGTCCCGCGAGCGCCCAGTCTTCCGCGCTGGGCGAGACGAGGTAGCCCAGCGCACTGTAGGTTCGGAAAACGGTATCCAGATCGGCCTTGTCGCGCGCCGAACGAGTTCCTGCGTATAGCTCTGCCAGAACGATAGCGCTCAGCCGCACTCTTCCGCTCCGGGCCGCACGGTCGAGGAGAGCGCTGTACGCTTTGGAGCGGAGGTAGGGAACGTAGATCGACGTGTCGAACAGAAGGACGGGTGAGCTCATGCGGCGCGCCGCCGCCCCTTCCGTGCAGCGCTTCGGCTGAAGACGTCGTCGAGGCCGCCTCGCGCGCGAATGCTTGCGAAAGCTGCCTGAGCCTCTTCCAGAGCCAGGCGATCGCGAATCGCAATCCGGACAGCCTCGGACTCGCTCGCCGTGCCCAGCGCGCGAGCGAGCGCACGGATATCGTCTGGGTCGACCATCAGGTTCTTGCGTGTGAACGAGGGGGTTGTCATGCTCATTCTCGGTGTGGAACGGACAGGCTCATGGTACACCCATCGCTTCCCGGCGCAACATCGCGTCGGCGGCCCGCGGGCTCGCAGCGCATCGATCGCGCGAGGCCATGGTGTTGCCACTCCTGTTCGGTGGCTTCCAGTCGGCGATGGCCGCGCTCGGCTGGCTCGCCGGCCGGTGAGTCGGACCGTACATCGCGGCGTGGGATCTCTGGGTCGCGTTCGCGCTGCTCTCGCTGATCGGCGGCAAGATGATCTTCGAGGCCGCGCACGGCCGTGACGACCACGAGCCACCACCGGCGAGCCTCGGCTTGTATCTCGGCCTCGCGATCGCGACGAGCATCGACGCCGCGGCGGCCGGCCTCACGCTGCCGCTTGTCCCGGTCGCGCCGTGGATCGCGCTGGTCCTGATCGGAGCCGTCACGGCCGCGTGCTCGGCGATCGGCTATCTGGTCGGCGGCTTCGCCGGCCAGCGCCTCGGATCCAAGCTCGAGATCCTCGGCGGCCTCGTGCTGATCGGCATCGGCGTCCAGCTGCTGGTTCGCGCGCTGTGAATCGGCGCACGCCTACCTGGAGAACACGCAGAGCTAGCGGTTCAAGCGTCAGGCAGGCAGCCACCTGATCACCGTGCGCACGTCGCCGCACGGTCGGTTCGTGCTAGCTTGAGCGCATGGTCGCCATCGCTTCGATGCCTGCCCTCGTATCCGAGCCGGGCGAGCAACGCATGCTGCTGCACGGAGTGTCTTGGAGGGAGTACCTCACGCTTCGCGATCTCATCGATCGGCCTGGGTTGCGGATGACGTACCTCGAAGGAGCGCTGGAGCTGCTCATGCCCTCCCCACAACATGAGCTATGGAAGACGAACATCGCCAGGTTCGTCGAGATGTACGCACACGTCAAACAGATTGACCTTTACGGATATGGCTCGACGACCTTCAAGAAGGAGGCAACGGAGCGCGGCGCTGAGCCCGACGAGTGCTATCTCGTGGGCAAGAAGCTCGACGAGTTTCCGGAAATCGTGCTCGAGGTGATCCACAGCGCGCCGCTCTTGAACAAGCTCGCGGTATATGCGGGGTTCGGCGTCGCGGAGGTGTGGGTCTTCAAGGACGGCAAATTCCGGTTCTACGTATTCGATCGAACCGCGGGCGGATACCTCGAGGTCGAGAGCAGCGTGCTCATCCCCGACCTCGACTTCGCGATCATCGCTCGCTACGCGGTTCGCGACGACACGCCTCGAGCGTTGCGCGAGTTCGAAGCCGAGCTACGCAGCCAGTCTTAGATAGATAGAAACCATTGCGTTACTTCGGATGTTCGCGAGCCAGTCGGTGTACTGCCAGCGCGAGCTCGGCATCCCCGACGACATCGCCGCGTGGGATCACTGGGCGCGTTCGTCCTGCTCGTCGGGATCTGCGGCAAGATGCTGCGCGACGCGTGGCGCGGCCGCGACGACGAGCATGCTCCGGCCCCCGCGTCGCCGGTGCTCTACGTGGGGCTCGCGCTCGCGACCAGCATCGACGACACCGCGGCCGGCCTGACGCTGCCGCTCGTCCCGGTCGCGCCGTGGATCGCGCTCGTCCTGATCGGCATCGGCGTCCAACTGCTGCTACGAGAGCTGTGACCGGCGCGGCGACGCGCACTCGGCCGGCGCGCGCTACCGGGAGAACACGCAGGTCTCTTCGCCGGGGCAGCCGCCGACGGTGCACGTGCCGACGAGTGCCGTACAGTCGCCGAGCGGACGGGTCCGCAAGCCGGGGACCGTCGGCGGCGGACCTGGCGCGTTCGGGTTCGCGAACGGCTGCGCGAGGCTGGTGCGCGACAGCACGACCATGCTGAACGAGTGGGTCTGCAGGAACAGCGTCATGCGATCCGACGACGTCGCGGTGACGGACTCGTACGCTTGCGCGTCCTCCGGCAGCCGGGTCGCAGCCGGGAACGCCACGCTGGCCGACGTGCGGACCGACTCGTAGATGCCGTTCTTCGCCGGATCCGGATCGCCCGAGATCACGTAATAGAACGCGAGCGAGTCGCCCGAGATCGCCGGGAAGCCGAGGCTGCGTGGCGGCGTCACGCCGAGCGCCGCAAAGTCGGCCGCGCTGACCGGCGCGAAGTCGGTCGCGCCGAGCGCCGAGCGCTTCGATGCGGCGAACCCGGTGCCGGCCGTCGTGACGCCGATGATCGAGAGGCCGTCGCTGGTGAGCGCGAGGTTGCCCTCGCTCGCGATCCGCAAGCTGGCGAGCGACGCGTTGGCCGACAGGTCGGTGACCGTGGTCGCGACGCCGATCGTATCGGCGATCAGCAAGAGGAACGGTGTCCCGCACGAGCTCTGACGGCGCTGGCTGAGCACGGTCTTGCCGTCGGGCGTGAGCCCGGTGATCGCATCCTGGCGCGTCGCGTCGCTCAGCGCGGTCGCGATCGTCGACCTCGGAAAGCCGAGGTTGGCGCACACCGGTGCCTTGCATGCGTTCGAGACGCACGCGCTGCCGGCACCGCACATGCCGCAGCTCGCGGTGCGCATGTCACCGCAGTTGTCGACCGCGCTGACCGAGTCGCAGGTCGCCTGCAGCCGCGTGCAAAACACCGCGTCGGTCTCCGCGACGCACTGCCCCGCACCGTCGGGGAGATGATTGGGGTTGACGTTGCCGCACGCCACGAACAGCGTGGGTGCGAGCGCAAGCAAGAGTCGGTTCAATTCAGGCATGGCGATCAGGAGTGGCCTCGTGCGCCTTGTCGCGCCGAAATCCACGCGCGCCTCCTGCCACGTCTTGACGGCTACGTAGCGATTTCTGTGCGACGAAACGGCCGGGCCGCCTCGTTGTCTGTTGACGCCCCTGCAGCGGGCATAACCGCGAATGGTCGCGAATGTGTATAGCGGTGCAGGTGGTGAGAATCACAGACGAAGGAGAACGCTCATGACCTCGAAGATGTTTCCCTCTCCATTCATGATCGCAGCCCTCTGGCTTTCCGGACTGTTCGCGTGCGTGGAGCCGCCGAGGCCAGATCCGAAGCCGGAGCCGGATCCGGATCCGGAGACCACGGTCGATCTCGAACGCGACGGCTGCTGTATCGACTATTTCTGCCCCACGAATGGGTTCGAGGTCACCGGGTGCAAGATAGGCTCCTCCGGTCCCGGAATCGCGTTCCGGCAGTGCGCGTCGGCCTGCGGCACGTACTGCGAGACCAGCGACTGGTACTGCGACCGGTAGGCGTCAAGCGGCCTGGGTTCCGGACCGCCGTTGTCGGCGTTACCTGAGCGTGATCGGTGCGTTTGTCGGCGTGTTGCGCGAGATGACGACCGCCGAGTGACAGCTGACGCCTTCAACGATGCGCCGCGATCCACTCGGCGAGCTCCTGCTGCGTGCGCTCCATCAGCTGCACCAGACCGGCGTAGATCGGATTCTTGGCCAGCTCGGTCAGCTCGGCGATCACGGCGGTCCACGCGACCCGAGCGTCACCGGCCAGCGCGCGAGCACGGTCGCGATCTCGGGCGCCCCCGGTCGCCCACAGCGCGGCCGCGAGCTTCGAGCACACCGTGCCGAACAGGCCGTGACGCGGCGGGTCGGCCCTGCGCAGCGGCTCGACGAGCGGATCGAGGATCGCCACGGCCTCCGCGTTGCGGCCGGCGGCGACAAAGGCACTGCCGAGCCGCGCGCTCAGGGTGATGACGTCCTCGCGGTTCGCGGGCAGCGTACGCGTGACCATGGCGCGTGCGCGCTCGAACAGGGTGATGGCCGCCTTGCTGTTGCCGGTCTCGCTGCGCATCTTGCCGAGGTACACCATCGAGTCGAACATCAGCTGGCGATCGATCTCGGGGTTGTTCTGGCAGATGTCGAGCGAGCGCTGGTACGCCCGCGCCGCGTCTTCCCACCGCGTGGCCAGCTCGTAATCGGAACCGAGCTGGAGCACCGCGCGCGCTTCGTCGGCGCTTCCCGGTGCGGCCGACGCGACAAGCTCGACGAGCTCGATCTGGCGCTCGATCATCCCGCGCAGATCGCCCGCGCGCTGCGCTTCGCTGACCCTGGTGAGCGCGGTCATGCCCGCGGTCAGGTCGATGTTGAGTCCAGTGACGCGCGTGGCGCGGCGCGAGAGCACGCCGTCCACGAGGGAGTACGGGCTTCGCTCCGCGATCGCGGACCACTCGGCGAGCGTTCCTCGGTCGAGCGGGGTGCTCCAGACACGCACGGTCTGGTCGCTCGCGGTGACAACGCGCGTGCCGTCCCGGCTGAACGCGGCGCGCCACACGAGGGCCTGATGCTCGAGCGGCGGGTTCAGTGGCTTGCCCGTGGCGGCGTCCCAGACGCGCACAGTATTGTCCTTGCTCGCGGTGAGGACGCGCGTACCGTCCGGGCTGAAGATCGCGCTCCACACGAAGCTCTGATGCTCGAGCGGGGCCAGCAGCTTGCCCGTGAGGGCGTCCCACACGCTTGCCGTCGTTCCGCTGAACGTGAGGACACGCAGATCGTCCGGGCTGAATGTACCCGCCCACACGATGTCCTGGTGCTCGAGCGGCGGAGTCAGCGGCTTGCCGGTGATGGCATCCCAGATCTGCGCGGTGTTGTCGCCACTCGCGGTGACGACACGCGTGCCATCCGAGCTGAAGCCGGCGCTCACCACCGCCGCTTGGTGCGCGAGCGGCCGGGCCAGGGGATTTCCGGAGGTAGCGTCCCAGACCCGCGCGGTGTGGCCACTCGCGGTGACGACACGCGTGCCGTCCGGGCTGAACGCAGCGCTGTGCACGTGGTCCCGATGCTCGAGCGACGGAGTCAGCGGCTTGCCGGTGGTGGCGTCCCAGACGCGCGCCGTGTTGCCTTCGCTGGTGACGACGCGGGTACCATCGGGGCTGAACGCAGCTTGCTGCACGGCGCCCTGAGGCTCGATCGGTGGAGACAGGGGCTTGCCGCTGGTCGCATCCCAGACCCGCACGGTCTTGCTGTCGCTCGTGGTGACGATGCGCAGGCCGTCGGGGCTGAACGCGGCTTGCCGCACGGTGCCCTGGTGCTCGATCGGCGGAGACAGGGGCTTGCCGGCGGTCGCATTCCAGACCCGCACGGTGTTGTCCTCGCTCGCGGTGATGACGTGCGCGTCATCCGAGAGGAACGCGGCGGTCAACACGGAGCCCCGATGGTCGAGCGCAGGAGGCAAGGACATGCCGGTGGTGTCCCACACCCGCGCGGCGGTGTCGTTGCTCGTCGTGGCGATGCGCGTCCCGTCCGGGTTGGACGCGAGGCTCTCCACCTTGCCCGGATGTTGGAGCGGCAGGGTCAAGGGCTTGCCGGACATGGCGTCCCAGACACGAAGGGTGCCCAAGGTCGTGGTGGTGGTGATGATGCGCGTGCCATCCGGGCTGAACGCGGCGCGATCCACGGCGGAGAGCGGATGTTCGAGGGGCGGGCCCCAGGGTTTGCCGGTCGTGGCGTCCCAGATCTGCGCGGTGTTCGCGCTCGTGGTGATGACGCGCGCACCGTCCGGACTGAACACGGCGCTGTCCACGGCGCCTGGAGGATCGAGCGGCAGAGCCAGGGGCTCCCCGGAGGCTGCGTCCCAGACCTGCACGGTGGTAGCCCAGCTCGTGGTGCTGATACTCTCGATGAGGATCTGCGTGCCGTCCGGGCTGAATGCGGCGCTCTTCACGAGGCCTTGATGCGGGAGCGGCGGCGATAGCGGCTTGCCGGTGAGAGCGTCCCAGACCCGCGCGGTCTGGTCCCAGCTCGCGGTGAGGACGCGCATGCCGTCCGGACTGAACGCGGCGCGCTGCACGAGGTGCTGGTGCGCGAGCGGTGAGGACAGCGGCTTGCCGGTGCGTGCGTCCCAGACCCGCGCGGTCTGGTCCAAGCTCGCGGTGACGACGCGCGTGCCGTCCGGGCTGAATGCCGCGCTCGCGACGGGGGCGCCCGGATGCTGGAGCGGCGGGGACAACGCCTTGCCAGTGGTAGCGTCCCACACCCGCGCGGCGTCGAGGCTCGTGGTGACGATGCGCGTGCCGTCCGGACTGAATGCGGCGCTCCCCACGGGGCCCGGATGCTGGAGCGGCGGGGGCAGCGGCTTGCCCGTGGTGGCGTCCCAGACCTGCGCGGTCGCGTCCTCGCTCGCAGTGACGATGCGCGTGCCGTCCGGGCTGAACGCGACGCTCTTCACCGTGCCCCGATGCTCGAGCCACAGGGCCGGCAGGTGGCGAGCCGCCGCGGCAAACAGCATGCGAAGCGGCGCTCCGTCCTGCCCTGCCCTGCGCGCCTCGACCAGGTACGGCACCGCCTCGAACGGATGACCGTCGAGCACGAGCTGCCGCCCGGCTTCCTGATACGTGCGGGCGAGCAGGCGCCGGCTGGTATCCTTCTCGGCGTCGGCTTGCGTGCGTTGCCGGTCGGCCTCTGCCGCGTTTGCGGTGGCTCGCGCGGCGTTGTCGAGCGCGATCCCCCGCTGCCGGAGCGAGACCCCCGCGGCCACGGCGAGCACGGCGATCACCGCTGCGAGCCCGATCCCGAACGTGCGCCGGCGAAGTCGCCGGGCCGCCACGCTGCGGCGCACCAGGTTGCGCAGGGCATCCGTCGCGCCGAGCGCCTGTCCGGCGGGCGTGGCGATCCAGGCGACCCAGCGGGTGAGCTCGGGGAGCTCGGAGTCAGCGAGCAGCCCGCCGCCTGCCGCGCGCGCCTCGAGACGCCGCTGGGTGCGCAGATCGTCGCGGCGCCTTGCGATCCAGCCGGTCAGCGCGGGCCATCCCGTGATCAGCGTGTCGTGCGCCAGATCGACATGGCGCTCCGCGACCTCGGGCTCACCCTCGGCGGCGGGCGGCGCCACCACCTCCACGGCAGCGATCGCCGAGGCCTCGGCGCCGGCCGTGATCAAGCGCCGCTCCGAGAGCTGATCGATCACGTGGGCCAGCGCCGCGCCGTCATCGCCGGCGCGGCGCAGCTCGCTCTCGTTGCGCCGGCGCCGGGTGTCCGGGCGCCCTTCGCCGAGGTGGACCAGATCGATCAGCACGCGGCGCGCCAGCACCTGCGCCGGCGGGGGCAGCGCATCGATGCTGGCGCCGGCGTGACGCGCGAGCACGACGTCGAGCCCGCGGTGCGCGCCGTCGGCGAGGCGCGCGTAGCTCGCCAGCGAGAGATAGCGCCACTCGCGCAGCGCCCAGAGCTGCACGAGCGCCACCTGGAGCAAGGGCAGCGCCTCGGCGGCGCGATCCAGGTCGGCTTCGCGGACCAGGCGCTCGACGAGGTCGGCCTCGACGTGGACGCCGACCACCTCGGCGGGCCGCGTGATCGCCAGCCGCAGCGCCGGGCCTCGCAACGGGGCGAGCTCGACGCGATGATCCTTGAAGTCGTCCCAGGCCGAGCTGCGCATCAGGTCGCCGTAGAAGTCGGCCCGCATCCCGAGCAAGATCGCCACGCCGGGCACCCGCCCCAGCGCCGCGAGCCGCGCAAAGCACCGCGCGCGCTCGCCGTGCTCGTCGGCGTCGTCGAGGAAGACTTCCTCGAGCTGGTCGAGGTACACGAGGCGACGAGGCCCCGCCGCGGCCGCGACGAGCGCGGCGACCGCTGCCTGCGGGTCATCGCTGCCGAGGTAGGCGTCGATGGCCGGGCCGAGCCGCGGATCGAGCGCGTCGAGCGCCGCGCGCAACGCGACGTCCGGATGCGCACCGGGACGCGCGACCGCGATCGCCATCGCATCGGCGCCCTGGCCCAGCGCCGGCAGCACGCGCGCGCGCACCAGCGACGACTTGCCGCAGCCCGAGGGTCCCACCAGGAGCACGCGGCCGCCACAGCGCAGCTGGTCGACGATCGCGCGGCCCTCCTCGTCACGGCCGAAGAACAGATCGGTGCGGTGGAAGCAGCTCGCCGGATCGCCCGCGCCGAACATGCGAAGCCCGGGGTAGGGACACTCGGTCGGAGGCTCCTCGGTCGTGGTCACGGCCAGCTGTGCCGCGAGCCTGGCCAGCGCGGCGGCGGTGTGCTCGGGGTTGCTGCAGTCGTGGCAGGTCAGGCAGCGCTGGCGCAGCGGCAGCAGCTCGCGCGCCCGCTCCGACTCCGGCTCGAAGTCGCGCGCCACC
>Ga0137459_1000591_pt1 | contig 12630 bp, 9 predicted proteins | sample EasRivERMGT700_2_FD_104908 | JGI IMG/M metagenome (GOLD analysis project Ga0137459, IMG submission 104908) | Soil microbial communities from meander-bound floodplain in the East River, Colorado, USA - East River MetaG ERMGT700_2 | ecosystem: Environmental > Terrestrial > Soil > Floodplain ...
GACGCTCGCGCCGGCGGGGCCGTCGTGGGAGCTCGTCGCGGCCGGCCCCGCCGATGTCGAGCTCCGGCCGTGGTCGGATCGGGGCTGGGTGCTGGTGCCGTATGGCGCGGCCGCGCGCGCGCCCACCACCGACGACGTGATCGCGTACCTGGGCGATGCGGAGCCACCGGCGTTCGCGGCGAAGCTCGCCGCCGCGGTCTCTCACTGGGCGCGCTACCGCGCGGTCCGCGATCGTACGCCCGCCGGCGCGGCGCTGGCCGCGCTGGTCGACGTCGCGCTGCGGGTCGGCGCCGATGCCACCGCGCGTGTGCGGCAGCCACCGGACGCGACCGGCGTGCATCACGTGCGCGAGGACGCGCCGCTCTGGGTCGAGATGGCGGTGCGCCGCAGCGTGGGGACTCGTGTGTTCCTCGGCGTCGTGCTGTGCTCCGACGACGGCAACGTCATACCGCTGTGGCCGCCGCGCGGCGGTGATCCCTCGGCCGGCGGCGGCCAGACGATCTATGTCGGCGAGGATCAGCACACCCCGGCGGTCCTCACGATCCGCCGCGATCAGCAGGCGAGCCGGTACACCTTCAAGGTCATCGCCTGCACGCGGGCGCGCGGCGCTCCGCCGCCGGATCTCGCGAGCCTGGCGATCGACCAGACCGTGCAGGACGTCGTCGACGCGGTGGCTGCGGGCGCGCCGCGGCACGTCGCGCTCGGTAACGTGGCGCCGCCGCCGTCGTGGGCCGCGTGGGACCTGGTCGTTCGCGTGTCGCGCACCTAGTACTTCGCCACAGAGGATCTGACCGGTTGGAGATGGCACCGCCCTACATGCTCGATCCGGTGGTTAACGGACCAGCGCACGACCCAGCCCCGCGGCGCGAGCGCGCGTGTCCGCGTTCTCCAGGAGTCTCCGGGAGCTCATGGCCCGCACTGCCGGCGCAACCGGTCAGATCCACTGCGACGAGATACTAGCAGGCTGCCTGGGCTAGCCGCCTCGGGGTGGCCGACCCGAGGAAGGCCTCGACGTCGTCGAGGTGACCGAGCGGCGCCCCGGCGTCGCGGTACTTGCGCCAGGCGGTGCGTGCCTTCTCGAGGCTCTCCTTCTCGAAGAACGTGCGGATCGCGACGCCGAGGTAGTACTGGATCGCGGGATCGTCGGGACACGCGTCGGCGGCGGCCTCGAGCTCGCTCTGCGCGCGCGACAGGTCCTTGCCCGCCTCCAGCAGCACGCGGCCGAGGTGATAGCTCGCCTCGGGGTGCTGGCTGTCGGGCGAGGCCGCGATCGCGCGCATCAGCGTGTTCGCCGCGCGCGCGAGATCGCCCAGCAGCGCGTACGTCGTGCCGAGGTCGACGAGCCAGTCGCGCGGGTTCAGCCGCGCGTCCTCGATCATCGCGCCCAGGACGATGGTCGCGGCGATCCAGGGCGCGCGCCGCTGGTCCTGGAGGAAGGCCTCGGCGCGCGCGGTCGCGGTGGCGTCGTGAAACACCAGCTCGTGACAGGCGTCGCCGAGGAGCTCGGCCTCGCGAGGGCTGGTGACGGGGGTCGACCACGTGGCCCAGGAGATCGACGCGGGATCGACCTGGTGAAGCCGATCGACCAGCGGCCGGGTGATGCGGTGGCCCGGCCGCGCCGAGATCGTGACCCGGCCGACGAGCTGCCCGGCGCCGGCCGCGGGCGCGCCACGCTGACCGACGCGATCGCCGAAGCCAACCCCATCTTCGTCTTCCACCAGATCTAGATGACGCTCGCTATCATGCTCGGCCACCCGCAAGGCGCGCACCGCGCCGCCGGCCCGCAGATCGCGCGGCACGAACCGCGTCGCGTTCACGTCGTGGCCATCGGTGTCGAACACGCAGGCCAGGTTGGCCGCGCCGGCCGATCTGGCCAGCTGCTCGAGCGAGATGTCGAACACGGCTTCCTTGCGCGCATCCGCGCCCAGGATCGTGGGCGCACCCTGCTCGTCGTGCGATCCGTTTCCGGAGAAGTAGAACAGCGCGGGCGATGTCTGCGCGGCCGCGGTGAGCGTGTCGAACGCGCCGACGATCGCGGCGGTCGTCGCGCGCTCGTCGGCGAGGAACGTGATGTCTTCGGCGGCGAGGCCGCAGCGGCGGACCAGCACCTGCCGGACGCTCTCCGCGTCGCTCACGGCGTCGTTCAGGATCTGGACATCCGGGCCGCGATACCGATCGATCCCGACGATCAGGGCGCGTGGGCGGCGGCCACGCAGCCCCGCCACCAGGACCTCGAAGTCGTCCCGCCAGCGCGGCCGGTCGGGCGCTTCCAGGGTGGCGGAGAGATCGTGGAACGCCGCGATCGCGCGATCATAGGCGCGCTGCTGGAGCGCGACCCAGGTTCGACACCAGGCCACCGCGGGGTCCACGACCGGGTCGGTCGTCCACACCTGCTTGCCGTCGCGGGTCACGAGCCCGCGCAGCGAGTCCTCGCGCGCGCGTTCGAGCGCGCGCTCGGCGGCGCGCGGCGATCGTGCCTCGGCGAGCGCGCGGCCGAACGCGAGGTGGAGGTCCGGGAACGGACCGAGCTGCAGCTGGGCGAGCTGCCGGTTCACCGCGGCGTACCAGCTCTCGAGCTGGTGGCCCGACCGCGCGCGGCGGTCTCCGAACAGGCTCATCTCGAGCAGCGGGATCGGATCGGCGACCCCGGCGAGGAACGACCCCACGTCGCTCCCGATCAACATCGGCGCCTGGTCGGCCTGCCGGCTCGTCACGTCGGCCACGAGGCGCGGCAGGATCTCGCTCCAGGACGCGCCGATGCTCAGGACGGAGAGCGTCTGCACGAGGGCGTAGGTCAGGAGCCCCGCCGTCCGGATCTCCCCGCCGGCCTCGAAGCGATGCTGGTTCGCGGCCTTACCGGGCGGCGTCGCCAGGAGCACGCTGTACGTGCACGACGCGCGCTCCGCGAGCTCGACGAACATCGGGTGAGCGAGCGTGTCGAGGACGACGAGCTTGTGGTGCGCCGGGATCGCGGTCAGCGCGCGATCGAGCTCGACGGCGCCGAGCTGGCCTGCCATGACCCCACCCGACGGTAGCCGAGCGTCGGACAGCAGCAGGTAGGCATCGCAGGCCTGGTCCTGGCCATCCGTGCCCGCGTGGCCGCTGAACGAGACCACCACGCTGTCCTCGGGATCGGACGTTCGCAGGTGCGCGAGCTCGTGGACGACCCGCTCGTGCGTCGCGTCCTCGTTCACCAGGCAGACGATCTCATCGGCGAACCCGATACGGTGCGCGGCTAGGAGCTCCCGCAGGAGCCGCACGTCGGTCGCCGGGCCCGCCAGGTGTCCCCCGGGCATCCCGGGATAGTCCTCGACGCCGATCAGGAGGGCGCGCAGCCGCCCCTGGCGAAGGCCCGGGGGCGCTGCTTGCCTCACGAGCAGCCGCCGCAACGACGCCGCGAGCTGCGCGCGCGCGCTGGTCGGGTGCTCGCGCGCGAACGCGCCGAACGCGTCGGCCGCTTCGGCGGGCGCGCCGTGGATCGCCAGGGCGATGCCGAGGTAGTAGCCGGCGTCCGCGCAGCCGCGGCGTCCGGGCTCGTCGGCGCGCCGGCTGGCCAGCAACGCGCGTCGCAGATCCTGGCAGGCGCCCTCGGTGTCGCCGGCGCCGAGCCGCGCGATCCCGGCGCGCATCCGCGCCTCGGGCAAGCCGCCCTCGTGCTGCGCGAGGTCATCGGCCTCGGCGAGGTGGCGTGCCGCCGATTCGAAGCGCCGCCGGTCGTTGTACTGGATCGCCATCTCGAGCAGCGCGCGGCCGAGGTCGAGCCGATCGCGCGCATCGGCGCCGCCGGTGATCGCCACCACGAACGAGCGATCGAACGGCCGGTGACCGACGCGCGGGTGCTGCGCGCCGGGGCCGCCGAGCGCGCGGGTCTGCTCGACGACATGGTCGAACAGCTCGCCGAGCGTCACGATCCCGTTCTGGTTCGTGTCGGCCTTGCCGCGCAGCCCCTCGAGGACGAGGTGGGTGAACAGGCCATGCCCGCCGCCCCACCGGGTGCCCTCGCGCGACTGCTCGTTGGCCTCGGACGACGTCAGGATCGCGAAGCCCTCGTCCGAGGATTGCAGATTGGCGAGGTACTGCTCGAGCACCGCCGGATCGCCGGCCGCCATCCCCCTGCCACCCTCGACCGCCGCGCTGTGGCACGTGTCCATCATCATGATGACGCGCTTCGCGCGCAGGTTCTCGCCGAGCGACTGCATGATCTCGCGCATCGGCAGCGCGGTACCGGCGATGTCGGCCGGGTTGGTGTCATGGGTCAGGAAGTACACGACGTCCCTGCGCTTCGGATCCGGCGCGCCGTGCCCGGAGAAGTAGATCAGGACCACATCGTCCTCGGAGGCATCCTGGAGGAAGCTGCGCAGCGCGCGCGTGATCGCCGCGGTCGTCGCCTGCTCGTTGACCAGCACGCGGGCGCGCTCGGGGATGAACCCGCCGCAGCGGTCGGTCTGCAGCAGCGCCCACAGCTCCTCGACATCGCGGTGCGCGAACCGGAGGTGGAGGTTCGGCGCCGCGTACTCCGACACGCCGACGAGCACCGCCCACTGCCTCCGGGTGTGCGAGCTCGCGACACGGCCCCTCTTCAGTCCCCCCCGCACACCTTGCATCACTCCAACCTATCGTCAATCACCCCTGTGCAGTGGCGGACTGGCGGTCAAAAACACGATCGAATGCACAGTGGCTAACAGGGTGCAGAGATACTCCTCACGAACGATCGTGAGGAGTGTCTCATGGGTATGATGATCGGTTACGGATAGCCCGCTCGACTACGGGCCGAGCGGCACCGAGACGCCACTCCCGGTGGCGAGCGCCTGGGTATAGATGTGGTGCGCGGCCGCGAGGTCCTCGACGGCGATCCCGAGCGACTTGAACAACGTGACCTCGTCGTCCGAGCGCCGGCCGGCGAGCCCGCCGAGCAGCACGTCGCCGAGCTCGCCGGCGATGTGGTCGTTGCCGATCGCCCCCTCGGCCCGGGGGATCAGGAAGTCGCCGGATTCTGCCAGCGCGGACTCCAGGCGATCGACGATCAGGCGCGCGCGGACTACCGCGGCGGTGTCGAGCTCGCGGGTAGCCGCGAAGCAGGCGCCGGCGGCGTTGATGTGCGCGCCGGGCGTGAGCCAGGCACCCTCGAGGATGGGCTCGCGGGCGGCGGTGGTGGTGCAGATCAGGTCGGCGCCGGCGACCGCGTCCCGCGCGCTCGCCATGACCTCGACCACGCCCGGGCTGGCGTCGGCGAACCGCTGCGCGTGGTCCCGGTTGCGGCTCCACACGCGCACGCGCCGGATCGGACGGACGGCCCGCATGGCGGCGAGGTGGGTGGCGGCCTGGACGCCGGCGCCGAGGATCGCCAGGTCGCCGGCGCCGGCACGGGCGAGCGCGCGGGTGGCGACGCCGCTCACCGCGGCGGTCCGGATCGCGGTGATGCTGCTCGCGTCGATGATCGCGATCGGGCTGCCGTGCTGGGTCTCGAACAGCATCACGACGCCCTGGTGCGAGTCGTAGGCGGTGCCGTGGTTGCCGGGGAAGATGCTCACGACCTTGAGGCCGAGGCTGGCCGGCTGGTCGACGAACCCGGGCATGAGGCCGATCATGCCGGTGCGATCGGGCATCCAGACCACGGAGCGCAGCGGCAGCACGGCGCCGCCGCGGCTGGTGGCGCGCAGCACGTCCGCCATGACGTCGATGCAGGCCTCCATGGGGAGCAGGCGCACGACGTCGGCGTACGACAGGACCAGGACGTTCATCCCCGCACCGCCAGGGCGCCGAGCGCGCGCTCGGGATCCACGTTGCCGCCCGAGACGATCGCGACCACCCGTGCGCCGGCGGGTGCCGTCACCTTGCCGGCCAGGACCGCCGCGGTCGCGGCCGCCCCGGAGCCCTCGACGTAGAGCTTGGCGCGCGTCATCAGTAACAGCATCGCGTCGATGATCTCGGCCTCGGTGACCGTGACGAGCTCGACGCCGGCCTCGCGCGCGATCTCGAGCGGCAGGGCGCCCACGAACGGCGGGGTCATGCCGTCGGCGAGCGTGTCGGCGGGCCTGGGCGACGCGACCGGCTTGCCGGCGGCGAGCGCGGGGGCCAGGCCGGGCCCAGCCGCGAGCTCGACGGCGACGACGCGCGCGCGCGGCACGAGGGCCTTGATGGCCGAGGTGACGCCGCCGAGCAGGCCACCGCCGCCCACCGGCACGACCACGACGTCGGCGTCGGGCGCGTCGGCGGCGATCTCGAGCCCGACGGTGCCGGCGCCGGCGAGCACGGCCGGGTCGTCGAACGGGTGGATGAAGGTCAGCCCGCGCGCGCGCTCGACCTCGCGGAGCCTGTCGAACAAGGTCGCGCGGTCGTCGTGCAGCACGATCTCGGCGCCGTAGCCGCGGACCGCGTCGAGCTTCGAGCGCGGCGCGGCGGTCGGCATCACGACGACGCATGGCGCGCCGACGTGGCGCGCGGCCCACGCGACGGCCTGGGCGTGGTTGCCGGCCGACACCGTGACGAGCCCGCGCGCGCGGTCGGCGGCCGACAGCGACAGCACCTTGTTGAGCGCGCCGCGCGGCTTGAACGATCCGGTCTTCTGGAAGCACTCGCACTTGAGCCACAGCGCGACGCCGGCGCGCGCGCCGAGCGACTGCGCCGAGGACAGGGGCGTGCGGTGGAGCGTGCCGGTGAGGCGCTCGGCCGCCGCGCGGATCTCGGGGAGGGCGATCATGGACGGCGATGATAGCGCCGTTTGTGGGTCGCTCGCGGGCGAGCGGTCAGCGGGCGAGCGTCAGTGATCGACGGCGTCGGTGATGCCGGCGCCCGCCGGCAGCTGCGGCTGCGCGGCCGAGCGGTACGGCCCGCCGTCGAGCGCCGGGTCGCCGTCGCGGATCGCGTCGAGGATGCGATCGGAGTCCTCGCGGGCCTTGCGTGCGTGGCCCCCGGGAGCGAGCCGGGCGGCCAGGCGAAGCGACGCGTACGCGAGCACCGCCTGGGCGGGGTTGGCGGCGCCGAGCCGCGCGATGTCCTCGGGGGTGCTGCCGTCGGCGACCTGCGCCCAGCGCTCGGCGACGTCGGCCTGCAAGACCGAGGCGAGCTGGTTCTCCATCTTGAGCGGATCGCAGCGCGTGCCGAACGCGAGCAGGTGGAAGTCGCTGCGCCGCCGCTCGCGCGCCCCGCGCACCGAGTGCCACGTCCAGCTCCAGATCGACAGCGCGGCGACCGCGCTCGCCGCGACGATGCAGCCGACGCTGCCGGTGGCGATCGCGCCGAGCGCCGCGATCGGCCCCCAGACCCGCGCGTAACCGGCGACCACGCTGCGGCCGCTCATCTGGACGGCGTGGCCGTTGTAGCCGCGATCGAGCTCGCGGGTCACCCAGATCGTCCCGACCGGCACGAGCGGCACGTAATAGACGTGGAAGAACTTGGTCAGCTGGCGCTGCCCGCCGTGGCTGTCGACCTGACCATAGAACCGGGTACCGTAGATGACGATCATCACAGCCTCACTCGAGTGCGGAGCCGAGCGTGGGCGGGCTCGCCTCGGCGGACGATATCACGGCGGTCTGCGAGGCAACAGACCGGCCCTCGCCTGCGCCTCACGCGCGTAAGCGCTAGGCTCCTGCCGATGTCTGCTGAGCGGCCGTCCGAGCTGCCGCCCACCGAGGCGGACCGCCCGACCACGCTCCGCGAGCTGGCTTGGCTGTTCGGCAAGCTCGGCTGTACCGCGTTCGGCGGGCCGGCGGTGCACATCGCGATGATGGAGGACGAGGTCGTCCGCCGCCGCCGCTGGATGACCCACGCGCGGTTCCTCGACCTGGTCGGGACCAGTAACCTCATCCCCGGGCCGAGCTCGACGGAGCTCGCGATCCACGTCGGTCACGTTCGCGGCGGCTGGGCCGGCCTCGTCGTCGCGGGCGCGTGCTTCATCCTGCCCGCGGTCGCGATCGTGACGGCGATCGCATGGGTGTACGTCCGGTTCGGGGCGCTGCCCGCGGTCACCGGCGTGCTGTACGGCGTGAAGCCCGTGATCATCGCGGTCGTGGTGCAGGCGTTGTGGAACCTCGGCCGCACGGCGGTCACGTCGTTCGCGGTCGCCGCGCTCGGGCTGGCCGCGCTGGCGGCGAGCCTGGCCGGCGTGAACGAGCTGATCGTCCTGGCGGCGGCCGGCGTCGCGCTCGCGATCGGCCGCGGCGCGTACCCGCGCACGGGCGGGGCGGCGGCGAGCTGGTGGCCGGTGCCGCTGCTCGGCGCGACCACGACGGCGGCGGCGGCGACGACGTTCGGCCTGTGGCCGCTGTTCGTGGTGTTCCTGAAGGTCGGCTCGGTGCTGTTCGGCAGCGGCTACGTGCTGATCGCGTTCCTGCGCGGCGATCTGGTCGAGCGCCTGCACTGGCTCACCGAGGCGCAGCTGCTCGACGCGGTGGTGGTCGGTCAGGTGACGCCCGGCCCCGTGTTCACCACCGCCACGTTCATCGGCTACGTGCTCGGCGGCGGCGTCGGTGCCGCGGTCGCGACGCTGGGCATCTTCTTGCCGGCGTTCGTGTTCGTCGCGATCAGCGGGCCGCTGGTGCCGCTGATCCGGCGGTCTCCGGCCGCGGGGGCGGTGCTCGACGGCGTCAACGTCGCGTCGCTCGCGCTCATGGCGGCGGTCACGCTCCAGCTCGGCCGCACCGCGATCGTCGACGTCCCGACGGCGGTCCTCGCCGCGGTCGGCGCGGTCGTCCTGATCAAGTACCGGCCGAGCTCGGCCTGGCTCGCGCTCGGCGGTGCGGTCATCGGCGCCGCGCTGTCATTCGCGTCGTGATGAGCCCCGGCGCTGGCGCACGAGGTATCGGTACACCGAGATGACCGCGGGGTGCCGGCGAGCTACCGTCGTCGCGTGCAAGGGTTCGGCGCGATGGATGCAAGCCGCGCGGTCGCGGCGTTCACCTCCCGGAGGCTCCTGGAGAACGCGGACACGCGCGCTCGCGCCCCGGGGCTGGGTCGGGCGCTCGTCCGTTAACCACCGAATCGAGCATGGAGGGCGGTGCCATCTCCACGACCGGCCGGCGATCCACCCCCCGGCCGTGCAATCTATCTCGCGCCCCGACCCACCTCGCGGCGCTACGCTGCGCGTTGACGTCGGGCCTCCGCAGCGCAACCGGTCAGATCCACTGGGACGAGATACCAGGCTCCGCGGATCAGCGGGCGCAGCGCGAATCATGCGGCAGGCAGCGCCCAGCGCAGCCAGCACCTGGCGATCATGGCATCGTGGCCGCGGGCGGCGAGATCTGCGCGCCGGTGTCGGTGACGGTGCCGCGGAACACGATCCGCGTCGCCGAGATCACGCACCACGCTGGGTTGGCCGGCGTGAAGCTCGTGCACCGCGAGTCCTTGTCGGTGTCGATCTGCTTCGACGCGTCGACCACGAACGGCTCGCGCGGCAGCTCGGCGAGGCACAGCTGCACGAACCCGCTGCCGAGGCACGGATTGCCATTTACCGGCGGAACACTCGCGTCGACGTCCGGCGGGGTGGCATTTGACCGACCCGCACGCACTCAAGGAGATCACGAACCACAAACTTCGCGTGCGGAGAGGCTATACGACGGCCGGGACCGACGGACACGAGCGCCGCGGCCGGCGTGCGGTACTTCACGTGACTGTTGTCTCCCGTGAGCTGCACTGCCCACCGGTGTGGGCAATGCGCGCGCGAAGGCAAGCAGGATCTGGGCACGCTTGAGGCGTCGCACCGCGCCCTTGCCGCCGCGGACCAAGGCCTCGACGCTTTCGCGCTCGTCAGGGGGTGAGCTCAACGCGATATCGGACCTAGTATCTCGTCGCAGGGGATCTGACCGGTTGCGGTGCGGAGGCCCGACGTCAACGCGCAGCGTAGCGCCGCGGGGTGGGTCAGGGCGCGAGATAGATTGCACGGCCGGGCGGTGGAACGTCGGCCGATCGTGGAGATGGCACCGCCCTACATGCTCGATTCGGTGGTTAACGGACGAGCGCCCGACCCAGCCCCGGGGCGCGAGCGCGCGTGTCCGCGTTCTCCAGGAGCCTCCGATCCGTTCGCGGTGCTTGCCAGGCACGGCCGAGCTCGAGGCCCGACGATCCGGCATCGACGGCGAACCGCGCCGCGTGGGAGGTGCTGAAGCGCTGGGACAAGCCGTTCCTGACCGCGTTCAGCGATCAGGATCCGATCACGCGCGGCGCCGAGCGCGTGCTGCAGCGCCTGATTCCGGGCGCGGCGGTGGCACCCAAGCAAGAGCTCGGCCGCGAAGCCCGCCACGGCAGCTGCCTGATCACGTTCTGACCCGCTCCCAAACAGGGGTTGTGGGTAGTGGCTGCACAAGACCGCGTGACGATCGGGGCGTGTTAATACGGGCCAGGAGGGTGAGCCATGGGCAACTACACGATCGTTTCATTCTGCGGCGGTGGCATTCGCGGTCTTCTATCCGCGCGGATCCTCGAGCGCCTGGCGAAGCATCGACCGAGCATTTTGACCGGCACCACGCTGTTCGCGGGCACGTCGACGGGTGCGGGCATCGTGAGCTTCCTGCTCGCGGACCACAGCCCGGAGCGGATCTGCGACTACTACCTCGACCAGGAGCGCAAGTTCTTCGCGAACCCGAAGTGCAAGCACGGCAAGGAGCCCGCATACGACGTCGTCGAGGTCGCCGCCGGCGTGTTCGTCGTTCATGGTCTCAAGCCGCTGAGCAAGTTCACGCAGCAGGTCCTGTTCACCGCGTTCTTCGTCGGCGCGGAGGGCATGCGGTGGGAGCCGCGGCTCTATAACAACGCGCCGAACTCGACGAACGCCGAGACCACCGTCGTCGAGGCGGTCACCGCCAGCAGCGCGATGCCCGGCATGCTCGGCTCGTGGTGCCGCCAGGTCGACGGCGCGTTCGTCAACCACGATCCGACGATCGCCGCGATCGCGGTCGCGCTGTCCAACGGCGCGCGGTTCGACGACCTCGCCGTGATCAACATCGGCACCGGCCTCATGCCCGACTACATCGCGAGCGATACCGGGACGTGGGGCGCCGAGCAGTGGCAGAACGGTGGCCCGCACCACAACCGGGGCAACGTCACGCCGCCGTTCCTGATCAACGGGACGGTGTCGCCGATCCTCGACATGGCGCTGTGCGGCACGTCGGCGAACCTCACGCCGATGCTCGCCCGCATGATGCTCGGCAAGCGCTACGTCAACATCAATCCCACGCTCGACTGGTACATCCCCGAGAACGCCACGTCGGATCGCGATCTGGACGAGCTGCAGCACAAGGCGGCCACCGCCGATCTGAGCCACGCGAAGGCCTTGCTCGAGGCGCACTGGCCGGCGTAGCTGCGACTTCGTCGCGGTTCGGCCGCACGGCGCGGGCCGGCGTGCCGCGTGGCACGTGTCTGACACATTGTCGGCGTGCGCTCCGGTAGCTATGGTGTGGGCGTGCCTACGCTGCGCATCGATATCTGGTCCGACATCGCTTGTCCGTGGTGCTACGTCGGCAAGCGCCACCTCGAGCAAGCCCTCGACAAGTTCCCGCACAAGGCCGACGTCGCGATCGTCTGGCGCGCGTTCGAGCTCGATCCATCGGCGCCGAAGATCCGCGATGCCTCGCAGCGCTACGCCGAGCGGCTCGCGGCCAAGTACCGGACCACGGCGGTGCAGGCCCAGGTGATGATCGATCGCATGGTCGACACCGCCGCCAAGGACGGGCTCGAATTTCGGTTCGATCGGATCCGGCCGGGCAACACGTTCGACGCCCACCGCCTGCTGCACCTCGCGCACGAGCGCGGCAAGCAGGGCGCGCTCAAGGAGCGGTTGCTGCGCGCGTACATGACCGAGGGCCAGGCGATCGGCGATCGCGACGTGCTGGTGACCCTGGCCCGCGAGGTCGGGCTCGACGAGCACGAGGCGCGCGACGTGGCCGGCGGCGATCGGTTTGCCGCCGAGGTCCGGCGCGACGAGGCCATGGCGCGCGAGCTCGGGATCACCGGCGTGCCGTTCTTCGTGCTGGACCAGCGGCTCGGGGTGTCGGGCGCGCAGCCCGCCGAGGTCCTGCTCGGGGCGATCGAGCGGGCGTGGTCGGAGCTGCCCAGGCCCGCGCTCGAGACGTTCGCCGAGGGCGCGGTGTGTGGGCCCGACGGCTGCGACTGAGCCGCTCGGTCAGCCACGTGCCGCGGCGGTCCGGAGGAGCTCGAGCTCGCGGCCGCGCTGCGCGTACCCGGCGGGCGGCGCGGACGGCCACGCGGCGAACAGGCTCGCGAGGATCGAGTCGAGGTAGCCGTCGAGCGTGGGGTGCTCGAAGCCGAGCTCGGCCACGGCGCAGCCCGGGTCGAGCACCGACATCCACGCGCTCGAGAACGGTGACGCCGCCCGCACCGACAGGCCGGACGCCTCGAGCGCCTCCGGCGGGAGCTCGACGAGGTCCGGGCGCGCGCCCAGCCGGCCCGCGATCCGCTCGATCAGCGCGCGCACGGTCGGCTGCTCGGCCTGCGCCAGGTTGAACGCCTGGCCCGCGCGCGGCGGCGCGTCGAGCAGCCGGACGATCGCCCGGATCACCGCGCCGCTGTAGACGTGGCGTGCGATCGTGGCCGCACGCGGCACGACGAGCGGGCCGCCATCGAGGATCCGCCACACGTAGCCCTCGATGCGTCGCTTGTGCTCGAGCTCGCCGTTCA
>Ga0137459_1000592_pt1 | contig 12624 bp, 8 predicted proteins | sample EasRivERMGT700_2_FD_104908 | JGI IMG/M metagenome (GOLD analysis project Ga0137459, IMG submission 104908) | Soil microbial communities from meander-bound floodplain in the East River, Colorado, USA - East River MetaG ERMGT700_2 | ecosystem: Environmental > Terrestrial > Soil > Floodplain ...
CATCCGCGCCTCGGGATCGTCGACGATGATGGCGACCGAGGACAGCAAGAAGCTCGCGGCGAGCACGACCGACGCGGCGCGCCAGATCACGATGGTCACCCAGCAGCAGCGCAGCGGCACCGAACAGGTGCTGCAGAGCGTCCGCGAGATCGCCGAGACGCTGGCGCAGTCGGTGGCGGCGATGGCGCAGTCGCGGTCCTCGGCCGAGCAACTCAAGAGCCAGGCGGACAAGCTGTCCGGCCTGGTACGAGCCTTCCGGATCGAGACCCCATCGACGTGAGCTCCCGCCGCGAAGCCCTGATCGCGCGTTATCGCGTGCTGTCGCTCGAGCGAATCCGCCTGATTCGCTCGCGGCTCGAGGCCGTTGCCGCGGGCAACGCCGACGTGCTCGCCGAGATCAAGCGAGAGCTCCACACCCTGAAGGGTGACTCTCACCTGCTCGGGTTCGTGCGGATCGGCGAGGTGGCACACGCGTGCGAGGAACGGATCATGGATCCGCTCGACCTCGTGGCGGCGTCCCGCTTGCTCGACGACGCGCTCGACGCGGTGAGGGCCGTGCTGCGCGATGAGACCACCGACCGCGCGGTGCTCGACGAGGGGCTGCGGAGCTCGCTCGCGGCGCTGGCCGTGCCGATCGCCGCGCGGGCGACGCCGGTGGCCGCGCCCGCGCCCCCGGTGACCGTGCCCGCAGCGCGCGAGGCCGTGCCGCCGGTGGCGACCGCCGCGCCGCCGGAGCTAGTGACCGCGCCGGCGCCGGGGCCCGTGACCGCGACGGCGACCCCGGCGACGGTGTACGTGGTGACGCCGGTGCCCGTGACCACGGTGACGCCGGTGCCCGTGACCGCGGCGGCGCGCCCGGAGGCGACGGCGGAAGCTCCGGCGGCGCAGGCGGCGCAGGCAGCTCCCGTGGCGACGCAGGCAGCTCCCGTGGCGACGCAGGCAGCACCGGCGCAGGCCCAGGCCGGGACCGGTGACGGCTCGCGCTGGATCCACGTCGGCTCCCACGACGTTGACCTCGTCTGCGAACGGCTGTCGGCCCTGCACGCCGACCTCGGACGGATCCACGCGGTCTTGCGCAACGTGGCCTCGATCGGGCGAGAGACGATGCACGACGTCGAGCGCCTGCGCGCGGATCTCGACGAGGTCGTCTCGTCGGCATGGGCGCTGCGGCTGTCGCCGGTGTACCCGACGCTGGCCGAGCTCGGCGAGCATGCGCTCGAGCTGGCCAAGGCGCACGGCAAGCAGCTGCATGTCCGGGTCGACGACGGCGGTGCGCTGGTCGAGCGCCGCCTGCTCGACGAGGTACGCGAGCCGCTGCTCCACCTCATCAGGAATGCCGTCGACCACGGCATCGAGCCGGCGAGCGAGCGCGGCAGCAAGCCGGTGCCCGCCGAGATCGTCCTGTCCGCGAAGAGCCACGGCGATCTGGTCGTGATCAACGTCGCGGACGACGGCCGAGGCATCGATCTCGGGAGGGTCCGTGCGGTCGCGATCGCGCGCGGCCTCGCCGAGCCGGCGACCTTGCTGTCCGAGGAGGCGGCCCACGAGCTGCTGTTCGCCCACGGGTTCTCGACCCGGCAAGACGCGACCAACCTGTCGGGCCGCGGCGTCGGGCTCGACGCCGTGCGCCGGCGGCTGATCTCGATCGGCGGCCGGGTCTCGGTGTCCAATAACCCCGGCGGGGGCACGCGGTTCGCGATCCACATCCCGTCGAGCGTGTTCCGCGAGCGCGTGCTCGTCGCCGACGTCGGCGGGGCGCTGTGCGCGCTGCCCGCGCGTGAGGTCGAGGCCATCGTCCCGATCGGCAGCGGCATGATCGAGTCGGTGGGGGGGACGCCGCTCTTGCGCTATCGCGGCGAGGGTATCCCGTTCGTACCGCTGCCGCTGTTCCGCGGCGATGCCGAGAGCACCCGCGCCGCGATCGTCACGCACGAGGGCCGCCGCTGGGCGCTGTCGCTGCCCGACGTGGTCGGCGACATGGAGCTGCTGCGCGTCCCGGTCGACGCGGCGGTGGCGTCGCTCGGCCCGTTCGCCGCGAGCGGCACGCTCGATGACGGCCGGCTGGTCCTGGTCGTGAGCCTCGACGCGCTGCTGACCCGCCCGCGCCACGCCACCGAGCTGGCGCGCGCCCAGGGCCAGGCACGCGGCCGGCGGCGCGTCCTCGTCGTCGACGATTCGCCGATCGTACGCGACCTCCTGGTCGAGCTGCTATCGAGCGTCGGGCTCGAGGTGCGCTCGGCCGCCGACGGCGCCGCCGCCCTGGAGCTGCTCGCCGAGGAGGCGGCGGATCTGATCGTTTCCGACGTCGAGATGCCGATCATGGACGGCTTCGAGCTGCTCCGGCAGCTGCGCGACCGCGCCATGCGCGTCCCCGTCGTGATGGTGACGACCCGCGGCTCGGTCGCCGATCGGGCGCTGGCCGCCGAGCTAGGAGCCGACGCCTTGATCGTGAAGTCCGAGTTCGAGAACGCGCACCTGCTCGAGACCGTGCGGCGCTTCGTGGAGATCGGCGCATGAAGCGCCGCGCCGTCATCGTCGACGACTCGCCGATCGTCCGCACGCTGCTGCGCGAGTGGCTCGAGGCCGACGGCGATATCGACGTCGTCGGCGAGGCGTTCGACGGGGTCTCCGCGATCGAGATGATCACCCGGCTGCGTCCCGACGTCGCCACGGTCGATCTGCGGATGCCGGGGATCTCGGGGCTCGAGCTCATCGCGTACCTGATGGCGAGGGCGCCGCTGCCGATCCTCGTGCTGACCGGCGAGGTGACGCGGGACGACGCCAGCCTCGCGTTCGAGGCGGTCCGCCGCGGCGCGCTCGACCTGTTGCCCAAGCCGAGCGCGCTCGACGAAGAGGCGATCCGTTCGCTGCGGGCTCGCGTGCGCTGGCTGGCGACGGTGCCGGTGGTCCGCCACATCGACCACAACAAGCCCCTCGATCCCAAGCCCATCGAGATGCCGGTGCTGCCGCGGCTCCTGCGGGCGAGCGGCGATCCGGTGGTCGTCGGGATCGCGGCGTCGGCGGGCGGACCCACCGCGCTCGCGGCGGTGCTCGGCTCGCTGTCGACCGATCTGCCGATGTGCCTGGCCATCGTCCAGCACCTCCCGAAGGGCTTCGCCCCGAGCTTCGTGAGCTTCCTCCAGGCGCGCTGCTCGCTGGCGGTCCGCCTGGCCGAGCACGGCATGGTGCCGCCGGTGGCGACGGTCGTGCTCGCGCCCGACGATCACCACCTCGAGGTGATCGATGGACGGTTCGCGCTCACGAGCGGCCCGCCGGTCGACGGCCACCGCCCGTCCGGATCGGTGCTGCTGCGCTCGCTCGCCGGGCTCGGCCCGTCCGCGATCGGCGTGGTCCTCAGCGGGATCGGCCGCGACGGCGCGGATGGCCTGCGCGCGATGCGCGACCACCAGTCGATCACGTTCGCGCAGGACGCCAGCACCTCGGTGGTGTACGGCATGCCGCGCGCCGCCGTCGAGGAAGGCGCCGCGCAGCACGTGCTACCCGTCGGCGAGCTGGGCGAGGCGATCGCCGCGGCGGTGCTCGGTTCGCGGCGCAAGAGGTCGGCATGACGCTCGGCATGCTGCCCCAGCTCATCGAGAAGATCGCCGGCCTCGCCCTCGAGCGCGGCGGCATGAGCACGGCGCTCGAGCGCTTCGTGACCGGGCGCATGACCAGGCTCAACCTGACCCGCCTCGAGGACTATACCGCGCTGCTCGCGGACCCGGCGGGCGCGGAGCAGCGCCTGCTGATCGACGCGATCACCGTCCCCCACACCTGGTTCTATCGCGACGCCGAGCAGCTCCAGACGATCGCCGGGATCCTGGCCGAGGCGCCTCCGGGGCCGCTCGCGGTCTGGATCGCCGGGTGCGCCAGCGGTGAGGAGGCGTACACCCTCGCGATGATCGGGCGGCGGATCGGGCGCGAGCTGAACGTGCTGGCGACCGACATCAACGAGGACGCGCTCAAGGCCGCCGGCCGTGGCGTGTACAGCGCGCTCGCCATCCGCGACGTCCCGGTGGCCGAGATGCGCTGGTTCTCGGAGCACGAGGGTGGCTTCGCCATCGATCGCGCGCTGTGCACGAACGTGCGGTTCGTGCGCCACAACCTCGTCGATCCACCGCCACAGCCACCGTCGGCGCGCGGCGGCTGGGACCTCGTGGTGTGCCGCAACGTCCTCATCTACTTCTCGCCGGGTTCCGCCGCCCGCGTGCTGGAGCGCTTCGCGCGCTCGCTGCGCGACGGCGGCTCGCTCGTGGTGGGCGGCAGCGAGGTCGTGTTCGAGCCGCCGCACGGGCTCAAGCTCGTGGCCTCGGGAACCCGGCTGGTGCTTCGCCGCATGAGCTCCCTGCCCGCCGCCGCGCCCGCTGGGTTTTCCGGGCTACCGCCGCGCGCGACCTCGGTCCCCGATCTCATGATCCGGCGCGTGAGCCCCGCCACCGATCCCGCGATCCCGCGGCCGTCCCTTGCCACCGATCCCGCGATCCGGATCCCATCACCGGTCACCGATCCCGCGATCCCGCGCGACCCTCCGCCCGTCCGTGATGAGGACCTCGTCACGGCCCTGAACCGTGGCCATGCCCGGTTCGAGGCGGGCGAGCACATCGCCGCGATCGCGGTGTTTGCGGAGCTCGCGCGGCAGTACCCCTCGGTCGCCGAGGTGTGGCTGTTCCTCGGCATCGCGCGCTACGTGAGCGGCGAGGCCAAGACGGCCGCCACCGCGCTGCGTGCGAGCCTGTGCCTCGATCCCGCGATGTGGCCCGCCGGCTTCTACCTCGCGCGCGCCTACGAGCGCCTCGGTCGCCACGCGGACGCGCGACAGCAATACGACCTGATCGCCGTCGATAACCCCCTCGTGCTGCAGAGCTCGAGCGCGTTGTTCAACGAGCTTCGCGCGCTGCGGCACGACTTCCGATCGGCTGCACGGCGGGCCACCGCGGACCGCTCAGGCGGCGCCCGAGCGTTGAAGTCGAAGAAGTAGCGATCTCCTCCGATCGCTACGTCGTGAGTTTCCCGTAAGCAGGGTTGCGCTCGCGACATGGCGGTCTAACCAGCCTGCGCTGACGAACCGAACCATGGACGCCACTGCCAGCAACTGTCACCAAGCAGTGCGACAGAATGGATTACTCCGCGCTCCGCCAAGAGCATGGTGCCGCGCACAAAGCGAGGAAACGAATCCACATGTTTAGAAGTCGCAGTCTCACACAATTGCTCTCCGCCTCCGCGCTCTTCCTGACGGCCTGCGCCACCGGCGCCACCGACGAGGGCGGCAAGGTCAGCGACGATCGCGATCTGGCGATCGAAGCGCTCCAGCTCCAGACCGGTGCGCCGGTCTCGCTCGAGACCACCGAGGCCGGCCTCGCCCGCGTCCTCGCCATGTCCCCGCGGTTCCCGGTGGCCTCCCGCGCCACGGACGCCGCCGAGGCGGCGAAGGGCTTCCTCACGGACCACCGCGGCGTGTTCCAGCTGAGCGCGTCCGACGCGACCCAGTTCGCGGCCACCAGCGTGGATAACGACCCCACCACCGGGCTCCGCCACGTCACCCTGAATCGCACGTTCAACGGTATTCCGGTGTTCCAGGGCGCCATCAGCGTCCACATGGACTCGGGTAACAACGTGTACCGCGCGCTCGGCGATGAGTCGTACAACATCGCCGCGCCGACCAACCGCATGATGCTGAGCCCGACCGAGGCCGCCGTGGCCGCCGGCCGCGCGCTCGGCGTGAGCCTCTCGCCCGTGCTCACCGAGTCCGGTGACCAGCACGCGGTGTTCACCTCGGTCGGCACGCTCGACCCGGTCCGCGTCGACCAGAAGATCGTCCACGTCGCCCAGGGCGACGATCGGTTCGCGTACCAGGCCACCGTGTCGTGGCTCGACGAGCAGAAGCAGCAACAGTACCAGCTCGCGCTGATCGACGCGCAGGACGGCACGCTGCTCGCCAGCTACTCGCTGGTCAACACGTTCGCCGGCAAGGCGTTCCGTACCCACAGCCCCGGCGCCCGCCCGACCACCGACACGCGCGACGAGGCGTCGTTCGATGGCGACCCGGCCGCCTCGCCCATCGGCTGGGTCGGCGCGGCCCGCACGACGGTCGGCAATAACGCGGTCACCGCGACCGACCTGAACGGCAACAACACGGTCGGCACCAACGAGATCCAACCGATCGCCGACGCCAACAACCGGTTCGACTTCCCGTTCGACCCGCGCCAGGACGCTACCCTCTTCCGGTCAGCGGCGGTCGCCACCGCGTTCTTCTCGGCCAACGACTTCCACGATCGCACCTACCTGCTCGGCTTCACGGAGGCGTCGCGTAACTTCCAGACCAACAACTTCGGCAAGGGCGGCGCGCAGAACGACCCGGTCAACGTCGATGTGCAGGACGGCTCCGGCACCAACAATGCGAACTTTGCGACCCCGACCGACGGCTCGAGGCCGCGCATGCAGATGTTCCTGTTCAACATCGACAACAGCACCATCAGCAACGGCACCGGGCGGGAAGACGGCGACTTCGACCCAGGTATCATCTACCACGAGAACGCCCACGGCCTGTCGAACCGCCTCGTCGGCGGCGGCTCCGGCGTGTGTCTCAACGGCATCCAGTCCGGCGGTATGGGCGAGGGCTGGAGCGACTTCATGGGCGCCACGTTCCTCAACGACCCGGTCGTCGGTGCGTACGTCACCGGCAACGCGGCCGTGGGTATCCGCAGGGCGTCGATGGCGAGCTCGCCGTTCACCTACGCCAACATCAAAGACGGCACGATGACCGAGGTCCACAACGCCGGCGAGATCTGGGCGGCGGCCTTGTTCGACATTCGCAAGGTGCTGGGCGCGGCGACCATCGAGCGCCTGGTCGTCCAGGGCATGAAGAACACGCCGTGTAGCCCGACGATGCTGCAGGCCCGCGACGGCATCATCACCGCGGACCAGCAGATCAACGGCGGCGCCAATCGCTGCGTGCTGTTCACCGCCTTCGCCGGCCGCCAGATGGGCACCGGCGCGTCGTCGGCCACCCACAACTCGACGTCGTCGATCGTCCTCTCGACGGCCGTTCCGCCCGAATGCGGCGGCGGCGGTGGTGGCGTGATCCGGAACTTCGTCTCTGCGGATGTGCCCAAGAACATCCCGGACAACAACGCCACCGGCGTCAACAGCGTGAACAGCGTCGCCGGCGCTTCGGATACCCTGAAGGTCACCGTGGACGTCAACATCACGCACACGTTCCGTGGCGACCTCGTGATCCAGGTGATCGCGCCGAACGGCCAGACGGCGACGCTGTCCAACCGCGCGGGTAGCTCGGCGGACAACTTCATCGCGACCGGCCTCGACATCTCGGCCAGCTTCACCACCACCGCGAACCCGTCGGGCCAGTGGCGGCTGTTCGTCCGCGACCTCGCGGCGATCGACGTCGGGACGATCAACTCGTTCGTCCTCCACATCACGTCGACGAACTGAGGGCGACGCCCACAAGGCCGGCGACGCGGTAACGCCCGCCGGCACCACGCAGCAGCTGCTCACGCAGTTGCTGCGTTTTGTCGTTTCGGCATCGACGGTGGGCCAGGAACCAGTACGTCGCCACAGAAGCTCTGACCGGTTGCGCTTGCGGTGCGAGCCGTGAGCTCCAGGAGATCCAGGTGATCTCGCCGAGCGGCCAGATCGCGACGCTGTCGAACCGCGCGGATGGCCCGGCGGACAACTTCAGCGCGACCTGCCTCGACATCTCGGCCAGCTTCACCACCACCAACTCCCCGTCGGGCCAGTGGCGGCTGTTCGTCCGCGACCTCGCCGCGATCGACGTCGGCACGATCAACTCATTCGCCCTCCACATCACGTCGAACAACTAGTATCAACTAGTATCAACTAGTCCTAAATCAAGCGCCTCACTCGCATCGGAAGGGCTGCATCGTCGACGAGAAAAACTTGGCGCTGCACCGCCCTCCATGCTCGATTCGGTGGTTAACGGACGAGCGCCCGACCCAGCCCCGCGGCGCGAGCGCGCGTGTCTGCGTTCTCCAGGAGTCTCCGGGAGCTCATGGCCCCGCTCTGCCGGCGCCACATGTTCCTTGTAACCGAGGTCGTGGCGCCACGTAGGCGCGACAGGTCGCGCTGCGGGTGACCGGAGCGCTCTCGCCTCAACCCGGAGAACCAGATGAAACTTGCAGGACTTTGTAGCGTTGCTTTGATCGGCCTGTTCGCAGCCTGCGGCAGCAATGACTCGAGCGATTCCGACGACCAGACGCCGCCGACCAGCGGGCGTACCGACATCGAGTCGTGGATCAGCGCGGGTTCGTACAAGGGTTGGGCGTGCGAGCCTGCGGTCCACGCGGCGCGCAGCCCGTCGCCGCACGGCTTCAACCGGATCTGCTCCAATGAGCTGATCGCAGGCGCCGCCACCGGCACGATGGCGTGGCCCAAGGGCGCCGCCGCCGTGAAGGAGATCTACGCGAGCATGACCGCGACGACCCCGACGGGCTATGCAATCTACCTCAAGACCGACGGCGACTCGGCCGACGGTGCGAACTGGTACTGGTACGAGCGTGTCTCGGCCGACAGCGAGGCGCCCCACGACGCCAACGGCGTAGTCGCCGATGGCAAGGGCGGCAGCGGCACGCCGAAGTCGGTCTGTGTCGACTGCCACGCGGCCGCCGGCGCCGACGGACCGCACACGCCCTCGCCGGGCGCGCGCGATCAGGTCTATACCCCGGTCCCGTGACGGGCAGGCGGCCACGCGACGCGGCGCCTCGATGAGGGCCGACGATCGTCATCATCAACCGAACCGCGTCGCGTCAGCCATCCGGATCTCTGGAGATCGGTTCGCGCGCGTAATATTTGTGACGACCAATCCATCGGGTCACGGTGACGCGGATTTAACGCACACGGCGCCTGTGAGGTCGTACCCACGTTGCTGGCCCGATGCGCCAAAGCGTGCTGCACCTCACGCCAGTGAGTAGCTGTCACGAGGTCGATAGTTCGCCCGCACGTCGAGTACGGCATCGTGCCCCCCACGCCACGAGGGGCCCATCCATGATCCGAAATCGCAGTTTGATCCAGCTACTCTCTGTCTCTGCACTGTCGCTGGCCGCGTGCGCCACGACCGACGAGGCTGCCCGGCCCGCCGACGATCGTGACCAGGCGATCCAGGAGCTCCAGCGCCAGGCCGGCGCGCCGGTCGCGCTCGAGACCGATGAGTCCGGCGACGCGCGCGTCCTGGCGATGACGCCCAGGTTCCCGGTCGCGAGCCATGCCACCGATCCGGCCGTCGCGGCGCAGGACTTCCTGGCCACCCACCACGCCGTGTTCCAGCTCGACGCCGCCGACGTCACGCAGTTCGCGGTCACCAGCGTCGATAACGATCGCACCTCCGGTCTCCGTCACGTCACCCTGAACCGGACCTTCAACGGCATTCCGGTGTTCCAGGGCGGCATCAGCGTCCACATGGACTCCGGAAACAACGTGTACCGCGTGCTCGGCGACGGGTCGTATCACATCGCCGCGCCGACCAACCGCTTGATGCTGAGCCCCACCGCGGCCGCCCTGGCCGCCGGCCGCGCGCTCGGCGTGACGCTCTCGCCCGTGCTCGCTGAATCCGGTGACCAGCACGCGGTGTTCACCTCGGTCGGCACGCTCGACCCGATCCGCGTCGACCAGAAGATCGTCCACGTCGCCCAGGGCGACGATCGGTTCGCGTACCAGACGACCGTGTCGTGGCTCGACGAGCAGAAGCAGCAGCAGTACCAGCTCGCGTTGATCGACGCGCAGGACGGCTCGCTGCTCGGCAACTACTCGCTGGTCAACACGTTCACCGGCAAGGCGTTCCTTACCCACAGCCCCGGCGTCAACCCGCAGACCGACACGCGCGATACCGTGTCGTTCGATGGTACCCCGGCCGCCTCGCCCCAGGGCTGGGTGGGCGCGGCCCGCACGACCGTCGGCAACAACGTGGTCGCCTGCACCGACCTGAACGCCAACAACTCCTGCATCGGCGAGATCCAGCCGGTCGCCGACGCCAACGATCGCTTTGACTTCCCGTTCAACCCACTCGATGTCCCTTCGACGTACCGGCCGGCCGCGGTCGCCGGTGCGTTCTTCAGCGCCAACGACTTCCACGATCGCACCTACCTCTACGGCTTCACCGAGGCGTCGCGTAACTTCCAGACCAACAACTTCGGCCTGGGCGGCGCGCAGAACGACGAGGTCCAGGTCGATGTCCAGGACGGCGGGGGCCTCAACAACGCGAACTTCGCCACGCCGCCGGATGGCTCGCGGCCACGCATGCAGATGTTCCTGTTCACCATCAACGGTGGACCGCAGGAAGACGGCGACTTCGATCCGGGCGTGATCTACCACGAGTACGCCCACGGCCTGTCGAACCGCCTCGTCGGCGGCGGCTCCGGCGGCTGCCTCGGCGGTATCCAGTCCGGCGGCATGGGCGAGGGCTGGGGCGACTTCATCGGCGCCTCGTTCCTCAACGACCCGGTCGTCGGTGCGTACGTCACCGGCAACGCGACCGTCGGCATCCGCCGGGCGTCGATGGCGAACTCGCCGTTCACCTACGCCAACATCAAAGATGGCACGATGACCGAGGTCCACAACGCCGGAGAGATCTGGGCCGCGGCCTTGTGGGACGCGCGCAACGGCGTGGGTGGCGTGGGTGGCCTGGGCGCCGCGATCATCGAGCGCCTGGTCGTCCAGGGCATGAAGAACACGCCGTGCCTCCCGACGATGCTGCAGGCCCGCGACGGCATCATCACCGCGGACCAGCAGATCAACGGCGGCGCCAACCGCTGCGCCCTGTTCGCCGCGTTCGCCAACCGCCAGATGGGCACCGGCGCGTCGTCGGCGACCCACAACTCGACGTCGACGATCGTCCTGTCGACCGCGGTTCCGCCCGAGTGCGGCGGCGGCGGCGGCACCGTGACCCGCGACCTCACCTCGGCGGACGTGCCCAGGGCCATCCCGGACAACACCGCCACCGGCGTCAGCAGCGCGATCAACGTCCCGGCCGGAGTCTCCGACACCTTGAAGGTCACGGTGGACGTCAACATCACGCACCCGAGGCGCGGCGACCTCGTGATCCAGGTGATCTCGCCGACCGGTCAGACCGCGACGCTGTCGAACCGCGCGGGTGGCAACGCCGATAACTTCGTGGCGACCGGCCTGGACATCTCGGCCAGCTTCACCGCCGCCAGCTCGCCGTCGGGCCAGTGGCGGCTGTTCGTCCAGGACCTCGCCCGGAGGAACACCGGCACGATCAACTCGTTCGCCCTGCACATCACGTCGACGAACTAGCGTCCACGTGACCCCGTCCGCGTGACGGGCCATCGACCAGCGATCGATGGGGGACCGCAGGAGCTGCTCGACGGCTCCTGCGGTTTTTCGGCGCGGTCTGCATCACGTCGACGGTGGTTCCGGCCGGCTGTTAGCCCGCTGGCACGCTCGCCCGGCGAGCGCCCGCACCGGCATCTAGCCTTGTCCTGGCCGGCAACTGCGGCCCCCGCGCTCCGCCTGCGTATCCACCGCGGCGGTGCGGCAGCGGTCCCGCGGACTGGCATCGGGCGTGGGTTCGGAGTACGAGCGTAGCCATGCCTCGTGGCCTCCTCGCCTCCGGTCTCGTCTTCGGCCTCATCATCGGCCTCGCCCTCGGCGCTTGTAACACGCAGCGCGGACCGACGCTCGCGAGCTACTTCGCGCCGTCCGAGCCGGGCCCACAGGCCGCCGGCGTGAAGCTGATCCCGATCCACACCCCCAAGGGCGACTTCAAGGTGTGGACCAAGCGGTTCGGCGAAAACCCGCGGATCAAGCTGCTCTTGCTCCACGGCGGCCCGGGCGCGACCCACGAATACTTCGAGGCGCTGGAGAACGCGCTCGCCGGCCGCGGGATCGAGTTCATCTACTACGACCAGCTCGGCTCGGTCTACTCCGACAAGCCGACCGACACCTCGCTGTGGACGATCGATCGGTTCGTCGACGAGGTCGAGCAGGTCCGCCTCGCGCTGGGCCTCGACAAGGACAACTTCTACCTGCTTGGCCACTCGTGGGGCGGTATCCTCGCGACCGAGTACGCGCTCCGCCACGGCGACCACCTGAAGGGCCTCATCATCTCGAACATGATGATGAGCATCCCCGACTACAACCACTTCGCCGAGACGGTGCTCGCCAAGCAGATGGATCCGGCCGTGGTCGCCGAGATCAAGGCGATCGAGGCGCGCGGCGAGTACGAGGGCCCACGCTACATGGAGCTCCTGATCCCGAACTTCTATCACGCGCACATCTGCCGGCTCACCGAGTGGCCCGACGCCGTCAATCGCTCGCTCGACCGCATCAACCGCCAGATCTACGTCCTCATGCAGGGCCCGAGCGAGTTCGGCGCGTCGGGGCTGCTCGAGAAGTGGGACCGCAAGGCCGATCTGCCAAAGCTCGCGATGCCGACGCTCGTGATCGGTGGGGCGCACGACACGATGGACCCCGAGCACATGCGCTGGGTCTCGACCCAGGTGCAGCACGGCAGCTTCCTCCTGTGCCCGAACGGCAGCCACCTGTCGATGTGGGACGATCAGCAGACCTACGTGCACGGCCTCACCACGTTCCTCGAGGCCGTCGATCACGGCGCCCAGCGCGTCACGTTCTGAC
>Ga0137459_1000593_pt1 | contig 12608 bp, 26 predicted proteins | sample EasRivERMGT700_2_FD_104908 | JGI IMG/M metagenome (GOLD analysis project Ga0137459, IMG submission 104908) | Soil microbial communities from meander-bound floodplain in the East River, Colorado, USA - East River MetaG ERMGT700_2 | ecosystem: Environmental > Terrestrial > Soil > Floodplain ...
CAGAGCCATTTATTTTCGCTTTTCGCCAATTATTTTTCAGCGTCCTGCCGGTTGCGTTTCCCTGACATATTGGCTGGCGACGTTGACCGTTTGAAATTTGGAGGATTGCAATTTCTCAAAGGTTGCAGTAATGGAATGGTTGGAGGAATGCAATGGATGGAGTAATTAAATAAATCAATAGAATAAATTAGCAATGAAAAGGTGGCTAGATCGTTCCCATAATTATGGGCTGGATTATGGATTGACCCATAACCTGTAAGTCCTTTCTTTATATATACTTATATATATTTTTATATATTATTATGGGATTATGGACGATAGCGTGTGTGTCATTGCATGTTTCTAGTCATTGCAGGGAAATGACTATTCATCGGGTTTCTATGCTATCCTCTCTCCGTCTGTGAACCCTAACCCATAATTCCCATAATTCCCATAATCGCCAATAGAATCACATACTTACACCCATAACGATTGACCATAATCCCATAATGTTTGCAATGACTAATAATGCAATCAATCAATAATGCAATAATCATGGCATATTGACAGGGTGGCTGACATTTTGGCAATCGTACTTTTCTAGGGCGTACCCTACGATTATTGCCCTTGGCCCCTTGACAGTAGCTCTTCCCTGTACCATATTTACGTTAGCACCCCTAATGACGAAGAGACTGCAATAACAGGAAACTTCAACCACGCAGGACAACGGAGGATGGAAATGTTTGAACGTTACTTCAATGCAGCAGGGCAACGAAACGATAAGACAGAGACAATGGCTGACCTTTGCAACACAGTCGCGCAGTCAATCCCGACGGATAGCATAAACCGCCCGCTTGACGCAATCCTAGCAAACCTTGCCCAATTGGCAAAATCCGCAGGTGCAAGATTTGACGCGGGCGTCGAATCCTTTGCACATTGGGCCGACCGTCGGTCCAATTCGTTCAATCTGCCAAATCTCATGTCATGGAAATCCTCCTCCGACATTATCAAGAACCTGCCAGCGTCCTTTCAGTGGAAAGTCCAGCTTGATTTACAGGGTGATGGCAAGCGCGCACATTTCTTCCCCGCTTCCCACAAAGCCGATATCCTCCCGGTTGACGGTACGGTTGCTGCGAACATTGCAGCGGGATTGGAGAAAGACGGTTTTGTGACATTCGTGTATGCAATGGAAGGTGGCATTGGACGCCGGATTATGTGGATGGATTGCGAAGGGCAATTGTCCGTGAATGGAACATCCGGTTATCGCCAAGGTTCTATCGAGCAGATTTTTCGGTTGAAGAAGTAACCTGTTGCAGCAAAAGGAGGTGCAACCCATGATATTCATTGGGGAGGCATTGCAGGACGTGGCTGGCATTCTTCGCCGTGGTGTGCGACGGTCGAAGCATGACCAGCCATTCAACGTGGTTGCAAACAGCGTCGTTGCCGTCCAGGTAAAGGATGGCAAGGTCGAAATGGTTGCCACGTTGATGGAACATTCCAACATGGTGAAATACCCGCTTGAGTACGCCGTTGTCAGTGGCAATGCCAAGATTGCCAAGCATTGCACCGTTGTATTCCGTGATCCAATATTCGCCGTCTTTACCAGCCCACAGCGTCAACAACGGCACATGCATGGAAAGATTGCCGATGGCGTTAGTGTGGACAATCTGCTGGATGTCATGGAATCCATCGTCTTGGCATGGGTGGACAGTGGCGCAGTACCCACCCCGGCACAAGAGAAAACCTGGAATGTCTATTTCAAACTTCGTGCATTGGCCGATGGCACCAACCGCAAGGGAGAAGAACAGGCCGCCCGTGGAAAGGCCGGGATAATGCTACGCAAGCTAGTTGCAACAATCCCAACCGCTATGAATGGCCTGAACGAATTTACCCCCGGTGCAACCTACGTGGACAGCAAACCGTCAATCCGGCATTCCGCCAGACGCCGACGGTGGTAGTGAGCGTTTGCAAACAACGCAGCACAGGATACACAAACATGGCAGAGCAAGGATTGCAGCGAGTGATCGGTGGTCAGTCGGTGGAGTTGAAGTCCTCTTTGATGGCATTGGCGAACGCCCGCAAAGAGCAGCCCGTCCTGTTGCTGGATATCAGCGGTTCAATGGGTGAAACCGTGCATGGTGAGAGTCGCAAGATCGACCTCTTGCGGGAACTGGTTTTCTCCTTGCGGGAGAAAACCACTTTCACCCAGGCCGTGTTTGATTCCTCCGTTGAATGGACGGATGATGTCCCAGAGCCACGCGGGTCCACGGCATTGCACCTGGCCTTGAACGAAGCGGCACAGAAACGCGCCCGGCGATATGTGCTTATCACGGATGGCGAACCGGATTCGCAACACTTGGCGATGGCAGAGGCGGAGAATCTCAATGCCCCGCTTGACGTGTTCTACGTTGGGCCGGCGGAGAACGAGAACGCGCAACAATTCTTGCGGGAATTGGCCGCTGCATCCAAGGGCCTCTACAATCAAGCAGACCTTGCTGCAACGGCCATGTTGGAGAACAAGATCATGCTGGCTCTGAACCCTGGCAATGAAGAGGATATCAAGCGCGGGCCGATTGCGCTCTAGCCCATTGCAGAAGCCGAAGTCTCCTGGCTTGTGGGGCAACGGTGGAGACATAAGGGTATTGCACCCTGGCAACGACCCCATATTTTGCAATCCAACAACCAACGATGGGAGGATTGGATCATGGCAGAAATGACGAAGTTCGGTAGGTTGACAGTTACAGAAATACAAGCGAAGAAAATCATTGGGCATTCCATTTTCCTGGCAAGCCACTATCGAGTTAACCCGGCATTGGTCAATGAAGTGATATTCCAGTTGAAATATGGAAGGACCAGTGAATTGCTCTGGACCGGTGCAAAGATCACCTATTGCGCGCTTGATTCGTTGAATTCCGTTGGAGAGTTCTTGATCTATGGCTACGCCTACGATTTCAGTGATGTGCGGCCGGTCATGGAATGGATCAACAACCGCAAGTAATGGAAGGATTGAAAATGGCTGGAATTGGCAATACCCTAGATGACGTCATTGATCCAGATGATGAGAAAGAATTTGTACCATTGCAAATCTCGTGGTTCTGCGAATCTTGCCGTTTCACGAAAGTTGTAGCTCGTGAAACATTGCCGACAGTGGGAGCTGCGCGGGATGAATTCTTTGCAAAGGGGAAGAACGTCAAGAAATGCCCGCGGTGCAAGAGCGAGAGCTTTGTCGTTGTTGGTTATTGAAAGGACTGTCCGATGCTAACCGTTCATTGCTACGATGGACAAGGCAATTGGTGCATGTCGGTGCGGTGCAATGACCTGGAAGAGCAACTCTCTGTCTGTGAATATCTCTATTCTGTCTATTGGCCAGATTGGTCCTGTGCATTGGAGTATGTGATCTATGGATGACATGGAATTGAAACGCCAAATTGAACGTGAAGTCCTTCGTGCAATGGAAAAACGCTGCATCGAAGAAGGCCATGCATGGGAGAATGGCTGCACCGTTTTCTTTGAATTGGTGAAAATTTGCAAATGGTGTGGAGAACGTGTGCCAATGGTGTAGTTGCAACCCCCTTTAACCATTCGGGAGAAAGGATCATTCAATGGGCCAGCAAAGTCTAGGACTATTCAGCGACAGCGTCACCATGCTCATGGGGAAGGTAGTGGATCGTTGCAAAGAGAACAACATGGAAATCTGTGCCATGTCATCCTTTGCAATCCCCGCCCGCGGAACCACCTACGCCCGCCGTGTCACTTTCAGCTATCGCAATAACCTGCTCAAGCGCCCGCTGCCAATCTTGCTACATTCGCAGATCGTCAATGACAAGAAATTCAACGGCTCCATGAAGCAACTCGTCAATGGAATCTATGGTTGCATCAGTGTCAACTACATCAACCTGCAACGCTTGGGAACCATCCCACGCTGAGGAGCGACAATGCCAAACGATAAGCATGAACAACGGATGCAAGATCGTTGCAAACAACAAGGCCACCAGTTCATCCTATGGCAACGGTCGCAAACAGGGGATTTTGAAATCTGTAAGTGGTGCAATCACGTTCGATGCAATAAGACGGACTCTGAACTGATCCAACAGGGGTTCAATGATGCAATCAGCCGGCGCCGTGCAACAATGCGGGAGACATTGGATCGGAGGTTTGATTGACATGAAACTTCTAATCCTTGAACTCCTCTGTGATGCATTCAACGCAACGGCTGAATGCGCTGAGAATCTCGCTGATTGGGCAACGGACCGGTACATTAACCTGTTCTTCAAAGTAGTGAAAGAACGAAGAAAGAGAGGCTTGCTATGACGGCGAGAACAAGACAGCGGATTGCAGAACTACGCTTGCAAACCAAGAAAGACGGCAAAACATACATGACATTCCACCTTGATGGCAATGTCAAGAAACTGGGGCTATTCAAATCCACCCGCATGATCTCATTCAATGCAGACATGAAGAAGCTGACAGTGAAATTCGCCATGCCTGAATTGATCGAGCACCATGAGGTCAGCCCGACAGACAAGGCACACCTTGCAAACGTGGCCAATACAATCGCAGCATCGCTCAATAAAGGACACGATGATGACAAAACAGCCTGAAATTCCAGATCACTTCAAAGAACTGATCGGCAAGGTGACGCTGTTCATGTTTCAACAAACCATAACTGCATTGCTGTTGGAGAATCCAACAGAAGAAGATGCAAAGAACCTCTCTCACCAAACAATGGATTACGTCAAAAACACCCTGAAAGTTGACAATCCATTAGTGGCATTGATGCTCGGCATTGAAGCCACGAAAGAAGTACAACGGATGATTGTGAGGAAAGGTGCTGTTGCAATAACGAATTAGTGCAAACGGTTGCCGGGGGCTGGCGAATTGTCTAGTCAGCCCCCGTTTTATATGCTGACAATTTGTCACTTGACATAATCCCGAAAAAGCATATATTAGGTACAGGATAACCGATAAAACGAAAGGATATTGCAATGGCAATTCGGCAATCAAATTACAGGCCATTGGAGGAAATCATCATCAAGGGAAAGAAATATATCAAAGGCTCCCCTATTGGATTCCGTACATTCAAAACAGAGACAGGCTTTGACAATCCTGCCGGCAAAATAGCCCACATCATCCACAGCGCGCCATATATAAACATCATCATTGAGAAACGTGATGGTTCCTCGGAAGCCTGCTTTGCATACGAAAGGGATTTGCAATGACACAGGACATGCAAGGAACACCAGGACCGGAAGTAATGGAGAGAATGAATCTTTCCATCGTAGGCATGACCGTTGAACTGCATCGTTCATGGAAAGCCCTTGCTGCATTACGGGGGATATCCATGAAAGATGCCCTGTTGGAAGCGTTGAAACTTTGGTGTACCATGCAGATGGAAAAGACAAGGGAAGCAAATGTCATTACTGGACCTACTCAGTAAAGATCACGGCGTCCCATTTCATGCCTTGACTCCCAACGATGCATTGCTATTCGTTGAAAGTCTCCGGCTTGAAAGGGCAATGAATCCAGGCCATGCCACTGGCACGAAGAAGCGTCGTGTCACATTGCCAAAGCCTGACGGTGCAACAACTAAGCCACGAAAGGGGAAGAAAACGGAATTGGATCGGTTCATTGCAACACTCACACCAGAAGAGAAAGCAGATTTCTTCAACAAACTAGCAGCCGCCACACAGGGAGCAACCAATGACAATGCTATTGAAAAACCCACAGATTCCACAAGCCTCAGCGCACACAGTAGCAATCCACAATCCTGACGTTCCTTCCTTAACCATGTACCTTGATCCAATCAACAAGACTTTCACGTTTGACTATTCCACCCATGCAATAGCCTGCGACCGCAAACTCTATTTAAGCCGCTACCGAACGCTCCGCCCGAAAGTGCAGAATGAAGCATTGCACGCAGGGAAATCCATCCATACATTCGTGGAGAATTTCTGGCTTGGCGCGGATTTTCCAACCTGCTTGCAGAAGTTCATTGATGTTGCAACAGAAGATGGCTCTCCATTGGACATGGAGACTACTTCAATAAACAAACGTAGCGTTCGTCGGTTGGTTGAAATCATGGGCGCGTATTACAAGAAATACGATCCCATGCGGGCACGTTGGACACCATATATCATCAATAACGAACCTGCCGTTGAAATAGGATTCGCGTTCATCCTCGGCGTTGTGAACGGTTGGACGATCATTTACTGTGGTCGCATTGACCGTATCATGACAATGGACGGTGAGCCAACGTTGGTTGATACCAAATCCACAACCCGCTTTGGCCCGCAGTATTGGCAGATGCTTCGCCCCAACAACCAGATCACTGGCTACACCGCTGCAATAAAAGAACTCATCAACATCCTTGTCAAGCGAACTGCAATTGACGTGATCTACATTGGCGAGGAACGCAAGCCTGACGCCAATGGAAATTACAAAATCCCCAAAGCCGTCCGAGAGGAAGGGCCGGAAGCAATATCGTTCTGGATGTTGAACGCCCAGTTCGAGCATGGCCCGACAACGAGAAGCCAGAACGACATTGACGAATGGTGGATTGACATGCTCGTGGAAGGGGACAGGATGCGGCAACTGTTTGAAAAACCCCGCTATGAAGATTGGCCGAAGAGAACCAGCCAGTGCAATACCTTCGGCAAGTGCGAGTTTCATGATCTGTGTTCATTGAAAGGGGTGAACGAACAGTTGGTGGAGAATCTCTATGAAATACACATTTGGTCCCCCTACGAGTGACCATAACAATGGCACTGATGCAACACCAGTGAAAGACCGTTACTTCTGCAAAGGTGCAGCAGCGCAGATCATCATTCATGAACATGGAGGCTCTCTGTTTCGGTTCGAGCGCGACTTCAACTTCTTCCAGGTTCCATCGGAGAAAGTTGTAATTGGAATTGCCTGGGTTGGACCACTGGAAATTGCAGTCGCGCTTTGGACCCGATATGTGTTCAGTGATTTCTTCCAACGAGTGCAGGATGAGTTCAGGTTCTTTCAAACTGTGCTAGTGGATAAGACAGAAGCATCGAAACTGTTCAAAGAAATGGAGGAAGGGTGATGGATTACGCTAGTGCAATTGCACTCCTCTGCATCGGTTTTGCCAGCGGATATCTCTCCCGCATGATGAAAAAGAAACCGCCACGGACAGACTTGCGGGTAATCAATGGTTTCAATCTGCACAATTCACAACGGAAGCTCATCGAGAAATAGCCATGATTGATTTCAATGACTTTCCGTTTGACATTGACGATGTAGTAGAACAGCAACGGGCAAATGCAGTTAAATTCCATCATGTCTATTGCCCATTGCACAACAAGCGAATGATCCTAGAAACCGACGGCCCGCACGGTCCATATTACATTTGCCCAATCTTCTATTGTGATATGAAAATCGGAGCACATCCCAATGGCAAACCCAAAGGCCGTCCTGCTAATTACATCACTAGAAATGCAAGAATCGAAGCGCATAAATGGTTTGACCGATTGTATAACCGGGCAAGTGGAAATGATCCTACACTCGACAGAGATACCGCCTATGCTTTTCTTGCCGCCGCAATGGGAATCTCTAAAAGAGAATGCCACATTGCGAACTTCAACAAAGACGAATGTGATCGCGTCATCCAAATCTGCAAACCTGCTAGGTCCACTGTGGCGGTGGCGTAAGCGCAGAACCGGCTCCCGGTAATGCGGCCTAGCTTTATTGAAAGGAGCACACATGGGTAGAACGGTGTTTGATTCTCCGAGTTCAATCCTCAAACGTTGCAATGGTTGCGAGAAGTTGCAGGCACTACCCTTGCAGTACCAGACGCCAGTGAACTGGACGGAAGTTGCAATCTCGCAGGCGCACGAAGAGCATGGAGTTGTCACGGACAAGAAAGTCCTGCTCCTGTTCTGCGAAGATTGCACGCCACATCTGGACATCGCAATGCTCACCCTGCGCGACAGTCTCAAACCAGAACTGGAGATTGAAACAGCGTAAACAAACAACCTGCATCGGAGTGGCTGTGCCTAACGCCCATCGTCAGGATCACACTCACAGCCACTCCATGCATGGGAGGTTCAAATGAAACAGAAATACGTTGTTGCAAAACTGGATTTACTTGAACAACCCGGACCTGCGAATGACATTTCACACATGAATTGCTGTCACCAAGACTTTGCAGTTGTCGAAGCCAATGACCACATCGAAGCGTTGCATATCTGGGGAAAGCATTTCAACACAAAGGTTGTCGAACCCATTGATTTCAGCGAGAACCATACACACTGTTACATTGATTTCAACGAACAGTATTACATTGTAGCAGTTGTGAAAGAAATCAATGCCAACGTTGCCAATGTGGACATCGGCGGACGGCCGGGACATTCCCATAACTTCATTGGATGATGACTATCTACGCAATATCCTAGCGCAGATGGTTCGTCAAATGGAGGAACGGAAGCTCCAGACAATTGGTTCATTGATGCTCGTTGCAATGAACATGAAAGACAACGTGCATCGAATAAGAATTCAAGACAAAATCAACAAACTCGAAAACATGGATATCGCTGAATACATCAAACAAGAATGGATGACAACAAACTTCCGGCGATACGTTAAGTGGTTGCATTTGTGCAATGAACTTCAACGCCGGCAATTAACAATTGACGACGATAACAATGGATGGGAGAAACCATGAAATGCCCTTGGCCGATCCTCTGGCTGGACGCTGATAACCGTCTGGCTGAAATGACAATAGCCCAAAAATACATAACCGAAGGAAAGCTCATCGTCTGGCCAATCACTGAACCATTGTTCGTTGGTTCATTGCGAGTCCGGCAAACCAAATATGAGCGCAAGGGTTCTAGTGGATTTCAAACCCTGGCCGCTCCCATCAGCCAGCCAAAAGGATATATCCAATTGCTGGAACACATGGATAATATCCCGACTGCAATCAAGAATCAAGGCATTCGCACAATCATCCTTGATCCTCTCACTCGCGTCGTTGAACACATGATGCGGTTCCTGGCCTATCAAACCAAACATGGCGTGATTGAAGAATCCGCATGGGGAATCTACCTGTCAAACCTGGAGGAGTTGATGGGTACGCTATTGACATTCCCCACAAACGTAGGTGTGGTATTGCACGACCGCGAATACCGTGACGAGGACACGGGCCATCTCTTGCAAGTCAAGCCATTACTCAGTGGGCAAATGCAAGCCAAGATCGGTTCATACTTCGCGGAAGTGTACCACACCGAATGCAAAGATGAAGGAGGTGTTACGAAATGGCGTATTAGAACACAGCCATCACCAAATCACAACTGCCGGACATCTCGCCCATTGGATGCAATTGAGCCAGCCCACTTTCCAACGATCATGAAAAAAGGAATCTGGGATGCAAAGCCTTGGTCCGTCATGACCTATGGGCCATTTGGGACAGGGAAATCCACAATGTTCCTGTCCCTGTGCGAACTGCCGGCAGATCCTCCAACAGTGGAGGAAAAGAAATGAAACCATTTCCATGCCCACTCTGTTCAACCATGCTCAAACCAACATTGACTGACAAGTTCATGGGAGAAACCTGTTGCCCCCATTGCCTAACAATGGTTGACCTTGAAAGGATTCAACCAGCAGAATACATCAAGGAAGGATTGCTCAATGGACAGTCGTGACATTTCAATCATGAAAGAAACCATCAACGTGGTACGCCGGAAATTCGTGAAGGATCTTCGGCGTATTCCAGCGTCCCGGCTTTCACCAGCAGAGGTGGGCAATATCGAAGCCATCTTGCAAAAAGCCTGTACCTCCACCATGATGGCAATGCTTGAGAAAGCATCAACTGTAAGAGCATAAGATGCTTCCAAAGCATACATTCATCAGCGGTGGTTTCTTGCAACCCTTGATTCAATGCACGAAATGTGCAAGATGGGAGGTGCCAACACTTATAACATACAATGACAAGAAACAAGAACTCTGTTACGATTGCGCTAACAACATCAACCCACAAACCGGAGAACCGAACAATGAGTGACACTGACGTTGCAACTGCCCTTCCCGTTGTCAACCTGGACGACATTCCCGAGAACGCTCCAATTTTGGCCGAAGATAAGCTGTATCTGGTTGAAGTGAAGGAATCCACCCGCAAGTTGGGGAAGGAGTCGGGTGATCCTTACATCAACCTGCGGCTGGAAGTCGTGGACGATCCCATCGACAGCGAATTCCCCATGTACGACATCCTTCCATTGCCCACGAATGCGAAGCCAGGGGAGGAGCGTGAGGCGTACACAAAGCGCACGGCTCGCCGCTGTGCCCGCATGAAGCGGGCTGTCATTGCATTCGCGGTGAAGTCCGCTGGCACGATGACGCAGCAGGAGTTGACGGAACAGTTCCTTGGCCGTCGTGCTTGGTGCCGTGTCAAGACTGGCAAGGACCAGAACAACAATGACCAGTCCAAGCCAATGGATTACTTCCCGGAGGCAAGCAAGCCAGCGTCCATCTAGTTGCATTGCCGGCTAGCATTGCGTTAGTCCGGTGATGCAGAGCGGGGGGATGGTCCAGAGGGCATCTGCCATCCCCTCGCTTCTTTCTTCTAGTGGAGCATGCAATGGAACGTGATAACGTAGCAGCAATTGAATGGCTCATTAACAATGAACAAAAGAAACTAACAGCGTGGGAGATGGATTTCTTGGAATCAATCCAATCCCGCAATGGAATGCTAACACCGAAACAACAAGCAATACTTGATGATATGTGGGAAGAGATCATGCAGAAGCGGAGTCGTTAATGCCAACGATGGATGAAATCAACCAACATCTAGCAGGCCGGCGCGTTGTTCGTGGCCGTGGCAATCCCGCAGCAATGATCCACCTAGTCGGTGAAGCACCGGGAGCTATTGAAGATGACAAAGGGATTCCATTCTGTGGTCCGAGCGGGCAGGAATTGGAAAAGCTGTGCCGTGCAGCAGGATTCACATTCAATGACTGTTATATCCATAACGTCATACCATATCGCCCGCCGCAGAACAAACTCTCGGGGCTTACAGTTAAACCGGAATTCTTTCACCCGTTATTGGATGATTTCTACTCACAATGGAAACCTAATATCATAGTCCCATTAGGCAATACCGCCCTCGAAGCCATCTATGGGGACCGTCGAATAACGAAGTGGCGTGGCTCGATATTGAATTCCAAGTACGGCATTAAGTGTATCCCCACAATCCACCCGGCTGATCTCTACCGTGAATGGTCATGGCGGAATGTCATTATCTGGGATTTGAAACGGGTCAATGATGAATCAACCAGCGCAGTCATTAGTCTCCCGCAACGAACGTTCATCACACGTCCAACGTTTGATCAAGCAATAGATGAACTCATTGCACTCCGCCATGCACCGGAGATTGCAATAGACATTGAAGGGAGAGCCAATGGAATTTCATGTATTGGCCTGGCCGCTTCCGCAACAAGAGCTATCTGCATACCATTTACGACTGCTAATGGATCTTCGTACTGGAATGATTTTGAAGAAGTGGAAATTTGGAAAGAACTTTCTCAGCTATTGCACAATACACATACAAAGAAAATATTTCAGAACGCATCTTTTGATGTTGCAATCCTCTATCTTTATTCACTTGTTACCCAAGGTGAAATATGGGATACCATGTGGATGCACAATTGCCTTTGGCCAGAACTTCCACATGGTCTTGATTTCCAAACGTCTGTTTACACAAAAGAACCTTATTACAAAGACGATGGAAAGATATGGCTAAAATCCATACCAGAAAATGATTTCTGGATATACAACTGCAAAGATGCCGCGGTGACGTTTGAAATATATCAGTGTGAATTGCAGGAATTGATCCAGAAAGGGCTGTTGGATTTCTACAAGAAGCATTATTTGAACTTGCAACCAATCACCATCGAAGCGCAGTTAACTGGTTGGAGAATGGCATTGCGGCGACGGGAGAGAATGTCAATAACGTGGACGAAGTATGTTATTGATAGCGAAAGAGAATTGAACACCAAGGCCGGCATGGAAGTAAACGCCATGTCCCCGAAACAAATAATGCATTTACTCTATACCCATTTCAACCTAGCCCCCCAACGACACCCACGAACAGGTGCAATGACAGTCAATGAGGATGCATTGGAGAAATTGAAAGTCAAAACACAGCATCCGATCCTTGATGCGATACTTGATGTTCGGGCGAAGAGGAAGTTTAAGTCATCATACCTAGATGTTGAAATAGACAAAGACAATCGTATGCGCTGTTCAATCGGTCATACAGATCATGGCCGGCTTAAAGCCACAAAGTTCTTGGGGAGAAGTGGAACGAATTTGCAAACCATCCCAGAGGTTGGACGGGCGTTCTTTATTGCTGACTAGGAGACGAACATGAAAATGGATGACTACCAAGAGCAATCAGGGCAAACTGCAATGTATCCAGAAATGGGAACGAACATCCATTATCCAACAATGAAACTCTGTGGAGAAGCAGGAGAGTTTGCAGAGAAGGTAGGCAAGCTATGGAGGAACCAGAATAAGAAAGACATCAAACAATACACGGAAGAAGAAACATACCAACTTGCTCTAGAACTTGGCGATGGATTGTGGTATATCCAAGAACTTGCAACTGCTCTTGG
>Ga0137459_1000595_pt1 | contig 12577 bp, 8 predicted proteins | sample EasRivERMGT700_2_FD_104908 | JGI IMG/M metagenome (GOLD analysis project Ga0137459, IMG submission 104908) | Soil microbial communities from meander-bound floodplain in the East River, Colorado, USA - East River MetaG ERMGT700_2 | ecosystem: Environmental > Terrestrial > Soil > Floodplain ...
ACGTCGAGGTGTTCATAACCATCGCGGGCGAGGATGGTAACGCGGTCACCTTTTTGGACGCCCCGCGACTTCAACCAGTTCGCCAGTTTATTTGCGCGACGGTTGGCGTCACGGAATGTAAGCCTCCACTCGGGAGATTTGCCCGCATCAATAAATGCAAGCTTGTCAGCAGAATAGAGTTCTCTTCGGGCTAAGTAGTCACCAATGTACATGGTTGCTCCTCACAATGGAAAGTGGAAAATCGAGCGCTCCACTCACTACTTTCCACTTTATATTATTTCATCCACTTCCAAACAGATGCCGCCATCGTAATTCCTCCACCACTCGCACAGAAGAGAATGGTCTCGCCCGGTTTCGGTCCTTTGCCCTGCGCGATCGCGTCGTCCAATGCCATGACCACGCACGGAGAACCGGTGTAGCCCCATTTGTCCATGACCCAGTGCGTCTTTTCGATGGGTTGCTTGAGCAAATCCATCATAAACTCGATGGTGCGGAGATTGAGCTGGGTGAAGAAATAATGATCGACATCGTCAAAAGTTAATCCGGCTTTATCGAGCGCGCCTTGCATCAGCTTGGGCCAATATTCGGTGTTGAAGGTCTTTGGGAATTTTTTGACAAATTCCACTTTGGGACCGCCGAACTGCGCCATGTTTTCAGGCGTGCAGGGACGATAGGTGCCACCGGTGTAAATACCAAGCGCATCGTGGAAGGAGCCAACTGCGAGCAGGTTGGAAGCTAGAAAACCTGATTCATCTCCCACACCTAACACAACCGCACCTGCGCCATCCGCAAACAGGTTGGCGGTCTTCTTGTCCTTGAAATCCAAAAAGCGGCTCATACCGTATCCGCCAGCGACCAAAATATATTTCATCTTCGGCTCGGTCATCAGGTAACGTGCACCTTGATCGAGCGCGGTCACCCAACCCGCACACGCCGAATTGACATCGTAGCAACCTGCATTGTCTGCGCTGAGTTTGGATTGGACAACAACGGAAGTGCTTGGCGATAAGTAGTCAGGGGTGTCAGTGGAGACAATGATCAGGTCGAGGTCACCAGCCAAAAGTCCAGCATGAGCGAGGGCTTTCTTCGAAGCCTCCACGATCAAGTCAGAGGTAACCTGTTCAGGCGACATCCAATGGCGTTCACGAATGCCTACATTATCGATCAGCCATTGTGAAGTAGATTCGCCCATTAGTGCATCTACTTCTGCATTTGTAATTACACGATCTGGGACATAACTGCCTGTGCTAAGGATCTGTACGTTGCGAGTCATAATACCTTCCGTGATTTATTTTTCTGCGGGGTTTTCTTTTTCGAGTGGCACATAATGGCGCATGAATTCCACCGCCTCCTGCCACGTGCCGAAGTTCATTTCCTCCGCGCTTTGAATATGGCGGATCGCACCGTGATACACCGGTTCCGGGGTTTCACTGCCTAGCGCATCTTCCACCACAAAACGGACAATAAATGAATGAACCGAGGGCGTGGCATGTGGTTTCATCAACCCAAGGATAGCAAAGCACGGTCACATGGCAGTTACAAAATAAAAAGCCCCAAAAGATTTCAAATCTTTCGGGGCTGCTAACTGGTCAACCTTTCATATAGTTCTTGTGTTTCAAGCGAAGGCGAAACATCCAATTCTTTGCGCAGGGTCTGTGTACAACGTTGGTAGGTCCGCCCCACTTGACCACGATCCCCGAGCCTGTCATAGGCGAGCATTAGATGGCGATAAGCCCGTTCCCAACAACTATCGCGGGTCAAAATACGTTGTGAGATGTCAATGGCTTCGGCAAATTGCTCCCTGGCAATCAATATCTCAGCCAGCCGGTCGGCAGATTCAAGGAAGGCAGACGCCAGCCGTTCGCGTTCTTCCGCCACCCAAGTCTCGTACAACGCTTCAGGCAGATAGTCCCCGCGATATAAGTTGATCGCACTTTGCAGGGGCGGCACATCTGTTTTGCCAGCCTGCCGCATCAGCGTTGAAAATTGTTCGGCGTCGATCCACAGATCGGCATTTGGACGCAACGCGTACGCAGTTCCATCTCTGAAAATAAAAGCGGATTCACTGCCGGGGTCACGTTCAGGTTCCAACACTTGATACAACGTATTGAGCGCGATCTTGAAATTTCGATGGGCAATGGTTGCATCGACATCTGGCCAGAGAAACTCGCAGATCTGGTCGCGGTCTAAAGGTGCGTGACGATACGTGATGAACAATTGGAATAACTGACGCGCCGACTCACGCCGCCAGCCATTAGATGGGATCGCTTCGCCGCCTCGCCATACCTGAAAGCTGCCCAGTGTTTGGACGCGGAGTCTAAACCCAGGGTGGATCTCGGTCTCTTTCAGCCCGAGGTTGTCCAGCAGGCGATCAACGTAGCCGCTCTCCCAGCCGTTCTTCCGTGCATGCAAGAGCAAAGGAATGAACATTCTTTCATCAGACGGACCCAACAATGTTGGACGTGTGAAGAAAAAGTAATAACCGTTCTGCTGACAGATCGCCAAAGTATCAGGCAAGATCTGAGCAATCCGCTCGAACTTCTTCTGTTTGAAATAGCCATAAGCCAACCACAAACGTGCCGCACTGCGACCAAACGAATCACTGCATTCTTCAAAACCAAGCACAGCCCGTGTTAACCAATTCTCAGCGGCTTCATAACGCGCCGCCATCATCAAACTGGCACCCATAGTCAAACGCGTCAGTGAAGCGATCCATTCATCACCAGCTTCATCGGCAATCTCAATCGCTTCCTGAGCATGGCGCTGTGCACGCTGAAGATCGCCGCGATATCCATACGCACGACATAAGCCCCAATCCGCTTCTACCAGGAGGCGTGGCACATCCAACGATTTACTGAGTTCAATGCTTTTTTCAAATTCGGTCAGCGCACGCGAAATATTTTCAGCTTGTGTGTTGCCGTTCAAGTTCAACGCATGCCCCTGACGCATGTGCCCCACGGCCGTAACGAACGGGGATTTCAACTCATCGCCACGACGTGTACCATCTAAAGCGGATTGATAGGCATGCTTCCCCATCCCCATGAAAGAATAGATCAACGACAATAATAATTTGGTTTCGCGATGCGCGCGCGGCGTTTGAACCGGTGCGCGGTTTTCGGTTTCAGCAAGTTCTTCCAGTCCGAGTCTAGCTTCCTCCAAACGACCAGTGCGCAACAGCACGCGGAACAACAACTGGTCATTTGATGGACCTTCTGTGCGCAGATCTTCTGCGCGTTGACGCAACCGTTCAGCTTCATCCACATGACCAGCGTTCAATTTGTTTTCAGCCAGCAATTCAAAGAGACGTACCTGCGCCTCACGGTCTTCAAAGCCATCGCTTAAGCGGATCGCCTCTTCAAGCAGTTTCTCCGCCTGGCTGGGATTCACAGTGTCGAGATACACACGTGCTTGTCCACGCAAGGCACGCGCAATACCATCTTGCTGACCTTGTACGCGCCATGTCATTTCAGCTTGTTTGTACCAGCCCTGCGCCTCATCAAAGCGGCTGTGCATGCGCGCCAGCTCGCCGAGCGTAAACATCAGGACGGGATGTTGATGCAGACTCAGGCTTGGGAGTGAATCAATGTATGTCGCAAGCGTATCCAGCCGTCCCGTAGAAAGAAGCGTAGGGGCGTAGGTATCCAGTAAATCCGCTACTTCGTCCCAAGCTTCTGCTTCCAACAGATGATAGATCGCGGATTCAGGATTCTTGTGCGAGAGAAAATATTGCGCTGCGTCGCGATCCCAATGATTGCGCTTTTCAGAGGAGGATTGCTGTCGGAGAAAATTATGAAAGATATGATGGTAACGTAAATGTCCATCGGAAGTTTCAACCACAAAAAGATCCTGCCGCCGCAGATACGCCAACATGGAAGCAGAGTCGTTTGCCATATAATCGGAAGCGCGTCGCAATGCATCACAGACTTCAGGATGCAGATCGCGCAATGTGGCAGTGATCAATAGAAAATCACGAACATCGGCAGGCTGACGCTCGAACACTTCATGCGCAAGCATTTCAAACAACATCTCTAGTGAGTCCGCCTGCCAGCGCAGAGGAAATTCAAGCGTTAAGGGAGATTGTGTACGAATGCTTTGCCAGATCAGCTGAAGTCCGACGGCCCAACCTTCGGTATATGTGAACAACGAATCAACTTCATCGCCTGTCAATTCCATGCCATATAAATTACCAAATAACGCATCGATCTCGCCTTTGGTAAAGGTCAGCACAGCTTGATCGAGCAATAAGGCATCACCTTGTGTGCGCCAGCGTGTGAGCGTTGGTAACGTGATGGTGGGTCTGCCTGCCAACAGTATATGGAAATTCGCGGGCGCCAAACCGATCAGGCGATCTAAAATATGCGGCAACTCGCCGCTCTCGGTTAACACATGCGCATCGTCGAGAACGAACAACATTGGTTGAAGCGCCGTATCTGCCAGAGCGTTAATGATCTGGTCTAAAAATCTGCGCCATGGCAGTGGACCTTGTGTGCCATCCCAGACATCTAAAGCGGCTGTGGGAAGATTCGCGATCTCGGGCAAGGTGTGTTGCAGTGCATAACAGAATTGCAACAAGAACACCAACGGGTCATTATCTTCTGCGCTTGCCTGATACCAGATGACCGGGCGAAGTTCAGCCGCCAACTCTGCCAGTGCAGTGCTTTTACCGTAACCAGCTTCTGCTTGTAGAATCGTCAACCGATAATCGAAGGCCTGTTTCAGAGTTTGATTCACACGCGGACGAGTAAGCGTCCGCATATTGCGCGGCGGGGGGATCAGCTTGGTACGGAGAATGTGTGAAAGTGTCATTGGGGCTTGGGGTGTAAGTTCGGCTGAAGTTTATCTCAAAACGAACCAGCCATGCAAGCATAGCAGGCTGTTATTCACTCCATAAAGCACGGAGGCGATGTGCGGCGAGTTTGGGGCGACGGTCACGAGTAAAGACGCCTTTGTAATTCAATGCACCGGCGCGAGTGATGCCCTGTGAAGTCTTGAAGTCACAAAGATTCCAGATATGCTCACCGATCACATAGGGCTTCTGACGTAGAAGCTCGATATAGCGCACCAGCATTTCAGCCTGATATTCTTCACTGAACATTTCAGGCGGCTGAGCGTGATGACCAGGAATCGCATCCGCTCCAAATTCAGCCAAAAGGATCGGCTTGTCAAATTTTTCATATAATGCATCCAGTTCAGTAGAGAGCAGTGCTAGAGCTTCATCAAGAGTGCCGCCCTGCGAATACCAACCCATATAGCGATTCAAACACACCAAATCGAAAATTTCAAAAGCCTGCTCGCTAATCCCAAGGAAACTGACCAAGGTCACAGGGCGCGTTGCGTCCAAAGATTTTGCCTGCTGATACAGTTGGTTGAAAAACTGATCCGCATGTGGCGGCGTCGAATGCGGTTCGTTAGCTACACTCCACATGATGACACTGGGATGATTCTTGTCGCGCGCGATCATCTCATACACATATTGCTGGCAAAGCTCACGACGTTTTTCCAGGCCGTCTGGGCGAAAATACAACCCGACAGCGGGTGTCTCATCGATGACCAGAAATCCCAGTTGGTCAGCCAGATCAAGCATTTGCTCTGAATAGGGATAATGACTGGTACGGAATGAATTCGCACCGATCCATTTCAACATGGCATAATCCTTGACGATCAAGGCTGGCAGATAACCACGCCCCACCACTGGAAAATCTTCATGCCGACCGAAGCCGTTCAGATAGACTGGCTCATCATTCAAGAGCAATTGGTTTCCAGCCACTCGTATCGTACGGACACCAACTTTCATTGAATACGAATCAACGATGTCTCCACCTTGAAGCAACTCGATCAACAGACCATATAAATTGGGGTGTGTCGGGGACCAAAGTGCAACATCAGGCACATCGAGATCTACTTCAGCTACCGCACCGGAAAAATCGTTTTTGATGATGAGATGTTGTCCATGTCCTTTGAGATGGATACGTATCGTAGCTGATGATGTAGCACTTTCAGTGCGCACATGGACTTGTCCCATCGTTCCAGTAAACCGAGTCTGAACGGTCACATCGCGTATGGCATTGGGTGCGGTGGCGTATAACAAAACTGGGCGGTGAATACCGCAATACGGGAAAAAATCAAATTGTGCCTGCGGGTAGTTCCCAGCATGGCTTGGGAAAAAATCAACTGGGTCGCCGGTCACGTTCCCCGGCGGCACATGGTCAAATGCCAATCTGCCATCCACGCGTAGCACGAGGTGGTTTTCCGTTTGGCGCACAAGGGACGTTACATCGAATTCAAAAGGTAAATGCCCGCCTTCATGCGTACCTAGTGGTTGGTTATTCAACCAGACCTCCGTCAAATAATTGACCGAACCAAAGCGCAAAACAATCCGTTTCTCATTCCAACCCCAAGGCAAGGCAAACTCAGTCTGATACCAGGCAGGACCCAAAAAGTCACGTCCATCTTCGAACTGGTCATTCCAACTGGATGGAACTGCTACAGGACGTCCACTATCAAATCCAGAGCGCCAGTCATTCGCGCGTCCCGAGTCATGTGGATCGAAGCGAAAATCCCAAAAGTTGGATAGTTCTATGACTTGTCGATGTGAATTGGATTGAGGATACAGCATGGGATCCTTTATGTTGAGACTAATGCAGGATATTTTATTGAACTAGCTTATCATAATATGCATCGGCATATTATGATACTTATTGCAAAATCAAATCCCCGTGATATCGAGAGACAATGTTACACAACGAGTCATTTAATTCCCCATGATTTTATAACAGGAGTGCAAGGCTCCTAGCAGATATTAGCCATCGCTTGCAGCTTGCACACATTGACTTCCGCGCGCAAGCCTCTCGTGTGCTGATTTCTTCAAACTCGAATCAGACTATCCTGCTTGAGCCAGCCGATCGCCCGTTCGATAGCTTCTGTTACCAGCGAGGCTGTGAATGCAGAAAGTTCAGTTTCAAACCCAAACTCATACCCACGCACGGAGATGAGAATTGCTTCGGGTATTTTATTATACAGGGATGAGCACATTGAGAGCAGCATTTCAGGGGTGAGGTGATGCGTGAATGGCGAAGTTTGATACTCGGGGGAAACATCAACCATTTGCACATTGGTTGGGATCTTACCTGTATGTGCATCCACAAAACAGACTCGATCATAGGCAGTTAGATCTTCGGCGACTTCGGGAGTCAACTGCAAATTGAAAGCGAATTCAGCTTCGGGGTTGGAAGGGAGCGGGTCTTCCCATGAGGACGATGTATCCAATCCCAGTTGATTCGCAATGCCCGTCAGCACGTGCCAGGCAACTCCGTCATCCTGACGATCTGGGTTTCCGTATCCGATAAAGAGTGTATTCATAGATCACCTAATCACGTGAAATGATTTTAACAATGATGCCTTCGGGATTTAAAACTTCGATCTGAATCGGCATTTGACCCACAGCATGCGTGGAGCAGGATAGGCACGGATCGTGCGCACGAACGGCGGCTTCGACACGATTGAGCATGCCTTCTTTGACTTCGCCGCCAACAATATAGGTCTTGGCGACGCTATCAACCGATTCACTCATTGCCCAGTTGTTGTGACCAGTGGCGACGATGAGATTGACCGCAGTGAGTTTGCCAGTATCGTCCGCTTTGTAGTGATGAAAGAGCGTACCACGCGGCGCTTCGAGAATGCCAATGCCTTCACCTTTGTAATCCTTGCGAGTATTGAGAATATCGGTGCTGAGGATGTCGGGATCGTCGAGTAGTTCACTCACGCGCTCGATACAGTAAATCACTTCAATCATACGAGCATAGTGGAAATAGAGCGTCTGCTCCACAGGTTTGCCAGTGTTGAGTGCCTTGAAAAGTTTATGTTCTTCATTGGCGAGAGGCGTGCCAATACTCTTGATTGCATTCATACGTCCAAGCGGACCGACACGATAGACACCCTCAGGGAAGCTCATCTTTTTGTAATAGGGGAATTTGAGATACGACCAATTCTCGACATGCTCGGCAATGTACTCGAGATAATCACTGCCCAGGAATTTTTCAAGTTGTTTGCCTTCACGATCCACAAGGCGGATATCGCCATCGTACAGATTGAGGCTGTCGTCGGGGTTGACGATGCTCATATAGCCGCTCTTCAACACAGCGAACTTGTTGATATCTTCCATGTTGCGTTGCGCCCAATCCTTCATGATGCTTACGCCCAATTGAGCAGCCTCCATAGCAGAGGCAATGCCGGCACGGATGGTCTCACGTTCACTGGCTTGCAAAGCCTTGTTGACTCCGCCTGCGACAGCAAAGTTTGGGTGAATGCGGCGCCCGCCTAACGTACGGATAATCTCCTGACCAAAGCGGCGCAAGCCAACAGCTTTCAATGCGATATCAGGTGCAGTGTGAGCAAGTCCAATTACGTTACGAACGGCAGGGTCGGCATCGAAACCAAGCAAGAGATCAGGACCAGAGAGTTCGAAGAAGTGCATGCCATGACTCTGGATGACCTGTCCCATGTGCATGAGTTCGCGCAATAAATTAGCAGGACGCGGCGCCGGACTGCCTTGCAGTTCATCAGCAGCCTTGGCAGCCGCAAGGTGATGACTGACTGGACAAATTCCACAGATGCGCGGCGTGATGAACGGCATCTCAAAATATGGTCGCCCCTCGCAAAATTTTTCAAAGCCACGGAATTCATTGATATGTAAATACGCATGTTCCACAGAGCCATCATCCTTGATGTGGATGGTAACTTTGGCGTGTCCTTCAATACGGGTAACGGGTTCGATGGTAATTTTTTGAGTCATGTTTACTCCTAATGCCAGTGCAGGTTTTCATCCTTGATCTCAGGCATGCGTCCTTGAGCAAGTTCTTTCAATACATAATAGATCACATCCGGGTCAGGCGGACAACCAGGGACATGTAAATCAACATCAACGACTTCATGAATGGCACGCATGTTGCTCATCAGAGCAAGTTCGGGGTCGTTGGGAATTTTTCCGCTGGCATCGTTACTCTCAATATCCACATACGCACGTTGGAGTGCTGCTTGAGTCCCGCACATGTTACGCAAGGCAGGCACACCACCAAATACAGCGCAATCACCAAAGGCAACCAACACCTTGCAACGTGAACGCATGCGATGCGCCACTTCTTCGTTCGATGAATTATTGATGCCACCTTCGAGAATGCCCACATCCACGCCGCTTTCATCGGGTTCCTTCAAGTCAGTGATCGGTGTCGCACGGATGTCTGCCAGTTCAGCGATCTCCAGCAGGCGTTCGTCAATATCGAGTAATGACATGTGACAGCCAGAGCAACCCGCCATCCAGTCTGATGAAATTTTTGGTTTTGTCATTTTGATTCCTCTCGGATTCCAAAGTCTCTGACTTTGGAGTTCCCAACGTCAGGAGGCATTGGACTCCAACTCCAATTCAACAACGCTGGTGCGCTTGGTCAACGCAGTGCGCCAATCATCGTTCACGGTCACACCCAATTGTTTTGCAACTTCATTCAACACATCCAAATTCGAGCGCACGCCTTCAGGCGCAGTCAGTGCGGCTTCGGCAAATTGCAAGCGACCTTCAGTGTTCAACATATGTCCCGCTTCCTCTGCCCAAATATTTACAGGCAAGATCAGGTCCGCGCGTTCAGTCAACGCTGATTCATAACTGGCTTGGACAACTAAATATGGGACTTTTTCCAACTTTTCAACAAGACGTTTCGCGACGTAATCATCACCCACAGCGACATAAACCGCTTCATGCTTGACTTCGAGTTGCTCATCCAAACCAAGCTGCGCCGCGGCGAGACTATTCGCTTCGCCCTTGATCGAGAGGATACCTTTGCGTTCAACATCACTTGCTCCGATGAGTTTTGCCACACGCAACGTCGCCTCCATAACAGAGACTTCGGATGAGGTCGTAATGCCCTTGCCGTAGACGATGACAGGCGCAACCGCTTCTGCCAACATATGAGCGGCATCGGTCACATCTTCTTCTGAGAGTCCACAAATTGCGATGGCGTCTTCAAGTGTGACTTTACTAGTTTTCGAATCGGTACGAGCAAGACCTGCTTTAATGACGGCAGCTTCGAGTGCATTGAAAACTGCTTCATCAGATCCAGCTTTGGGTTTGAGATTGATATTTGCCAGATCATCCATGCCGTTTTCATGCGGGTCAACAATGATGAGTCGCGTGCCTTTCGGCATGTTACGTTTGATGTAGAAGCTGGCAACTTCGTGTGTAGTGGTCAGATCGGCACCAATGAGCAGGACACAATCAGCAGTGCGCAAAGTATCGAGTTTGCCTTCGATGGATTCGTGTTTCGCTTCGGCATATTTCGCTTGCAATGCGGTGGGGCGACCTTCCTCGATGGAAGTTACCATGTTACTACCAAGCCCATCCACGAAGATGGATTTGAACGCAGACAATGATTCAACGGATAAACGAGTAGAGGCTAAAGCGGCGATGTTGCCTTTAAGCGGAATTAAGTTTTGAGCGAGGGTAGTTAGCGCATCATCCCAACTGGTAGCGGTTAGTTGTCCAGCGACCCGCTTCATGGGAGTCGTGAGGCACGTCCGTTTTTCATCCAAAGTTTTATAACGACCCGTCTCGCATAACGTCCCAGCATTTTTGTTTTCATAGTCGCCTGTGATCTTGACAATGCGATTGTCACGAGTGTGGATTATGATGCCGCACCCGAGCGAACAACCGCGACACACAGAACGAGTGATGGTCATATCCTTAGCGTGACCGAGATAAGCGCTCTGTCGATCGATCAGCGCGCCCGTGGGGCAGACCTGCACGCACGAACCGCAGGAGACACAAGTGCTCTCGCCGAGCGGCACATTGGTATCAGCAACAACGATGGTGGCGGAACCACGCTCTTCGACACCGAGCGTGAAATTACCAGACATCTCGGCGCAGGCACGGATGCAGCGCCGGCAGAGGATACAGCGATTGTTATCGAGAATGAAGAACGGGTGACTGGTGTCCACGGGGAAGTTGGTCCACTGCGGTTGCATGGGCCAGTGGGTCATGTGTTCATCGTAAGCAGCGTTTTGCAGTTCACAATCGCCGCCACTCACCTGGCAGAACGGACAGAAATGATTGCGTTCGCTGAATAAAAGCGAGAGAATGACGTTGCGGGATTTTTTAAGCGAGTCGGTTTCGGTCTCGATGACCATGCCGTTTGAGGCGGGCAATGTGCAGGATGCGATCGGCACACGCATGCCTTTGACTTCGACCACGCACAAACGACAGCCGCCATACGGTGTGAGATTGGGATGATCGCAAAGTGTTGGGATTTTGATATAGTTCTGGCGGGCGGCATTCAAGACCGTTGTGCCGTCTTCGACTTCGATTTGTTTTCCGTTAATGGTTAAGTTGATCATGATGCCTCTACGATAAGACCGCAACTGCGTTGAAGTTACAAACCTGCGCACAAATGCCGCAGCGGATACAGGTCTTGTCGTTAATAAGGTGAAGTTGTCGGCGTTCGCCCGTGATGGCTTCCACTGGGCAGTTGCGCGCGCAGACCATACAGCCTGTGCAAGCTGGCAATGTAATTTCGTAGCGAATCAGCGAGCGACAGACTTTGGCTGGGCAGCGTTTTTCAACGACATGCGCGATATATTCTTCGCGAAAATGTTTAAGCGTGCTAACAACAGGGTTGGGCGCACCCTGCCCGAGACCACACAGTGAATTCTTCATCACTTCTTCGCAGAGTAATTCGAGACGGTCAATATCCGCCAACGTGCCTTTGCCTTCACAAATTTTCTCAAGGATATCGAGAATCCGGCGCGTGCCGACACGACAGGGCGTGCATTTACCGCAGGATTCTTCCTGCGTGAATTCCATGAAGAAGCGGGCGATATCCACCATACAGGTTTCATCGTCCATGATGATGAGCCCACCTGACCCCATCATGGAGCCAGCGGCGGTCAATGCTTCATAATCGAGCGGGAGGTCAAGGTGTTCTTCGATGAGACAACCACCCATGGGACCGCCGGTTTGAATGGCTTTGAATTTCTTGCCATCCTTAATGCCGCCGCCAACATCAAAGATCACTTCACGAAGGCTGAGACCAAATGGAACTTCAATGAGCCCCGTGTTGACCACATCGCCCGCGATGGCGAATGTCTTGGTGCCTTTGCTTTTTTCGGTGCCCATCGCTGAATACCAATCCGCACCGTGCAACAGGATCTGTGGGACAACAGCATACGTCTCGACATTATTATTGTTGGTGGGTTTGCCCCACACGCCTTTGACAGCCGGGAACGGCGGACGTGGTCGCGGCTCGCCACGCCGACCTTCGATGGAGGCAATCAGCGCAGTCTCTTCACCACAGACAAATGCGCCTGCACCCATACGGACTTCGAGGTCAAAGGAGAAATCTGTGCCGAAGATGTTATTACCGAGGAAACCAAACTCACGCGCCTGTTCGATGGCAACATTGAGATTCGCGACTGCGATCGGATATTCTGCGCGACAGTAGACATATCCCATGCTGGCGCCAATGGCATACGCGGCGATGATCATACCTTCGACCACAGAGTGCGGATCGCTTTCGAGCACGCGGCGATTCATGAA
>Ga0137459_1000596_pt1 | contig 12532 bp, 6 predicted proteins | sample EasRivERMGT700_2_FD_104908 | JGI IMG/M metagenome (GOLD analysis project Ga0137459, IMG submission 104908) | Soil microbial communities from meander-bound floodplain in the East River, Colorado, USA - East River MetaG ERMGT700_2 | ecosystem: Environmental > Terrestrial > Soil > Floodplain ...
GCCGGGGTGCCGTTGGGGGCGGTGGTCGACAGGTTCGGCGAGGTCGGCGTTTTGGGTCAGGCCCGACGGCGCGGGGGGGCCGTGGCTGACCTTGTCGCCAAGCGCTTGCGGGGGCACGCCGTATTGCAGCGCGTAGCTGATCGCCTGCGCGAACGCATCGGCAAAGCCTGAGATCGTCGAGCCCTCCTTCGCCATCACGAGGAAGATCTCGCCGGGCCGCCCGTCCTCGAAAAGGCCGACCGTGATATAGCCCTCGTGCCCCTGGATGTCGAACTTGTGCGTGATCGCCTGGCGCTCGTCGGGCAGCTTGCGGCGGGCGGGGGCGCGTGACGCGAGCGCCGCGGCCACGGCGGCCTTGACCGCGTCAGCCGTCGACTCGGTGACGATGACGCCCTTCGCGTCGATCGCCGCCTTCGTGGTGTTGAGCGGCTGCGTGCGCTTGGAGCCGTCGCGATAGATCGACACCGCCTTGGCGCCGAGGCGCCACGACTCGAGGTAGGCCTGCTCGATGTCTTCCACGCTGGCATCCTTCGGCACGTTCACGGTCTTGCTGATTGCGCCGGAGATGAACGGCTGCGTGGCACCCATCATCTTGATGTGGCCCATGTAGTGGATCGAGCGCTCGCCCTTCGACGCCTTGAAGGCGCAGTCGAACACCGCGAGGTCGCGCTCCATCAGGTGCGGCGCGCCCTCGATGGTTTCCTGCTCGTCGATGAACTTGACGATGTCGTCGATCTGGGCGGCGGTGTAACCGAGCTTGCTGAGCGCCATCGGCACGGTCTGGTTGACGATCTTCATCATGCCGCCGCCGACGAGCTTCTTGTACTTCACGAGCGCGATGTCGGGTTCGACGCCGGTCGTGTCGCAGTCCATCATGAAGCCGATGGTGCCGGTCGGCGCCAGCACGGTGGCCTGCGCGTTGCGGTAGCCGAAGTCTTCACCGAGTTCGACCGCGTCGTCCCACGCCTGCTTCGCGCCGGCATGGAGATCGTCGGGCACGTGCTTGGCGTTGATGTCCTTGATGGCGTCGCGATGCTTGCGCATCACGCGCAGGAACGGCTCGCGGTTGATGTCGTAGCCCGCGAACGGACCGCCGTGGTCGCGCGCGATGCGCGCCGACTGGGCGTAGGCCTCGCCGGTCATCACCGCGGTGACCGCGCCCGCGAAATCGCGGCCGGCGTCGCTGTCGTAGGGCAGGCCGCGCGACATCAGCAGGGCGCCGAGGTTGGCGTAGCCGAGGCCGAGCGGACGGTAGGCGTGGCTGTTCCTGGCGATCGCCGGCGTCGGGTAGCTCGAGTTGTCGACGAGGATTTCCTGCGCCGTGATCATCACGCGGCAGGCGGCGCGATACGCGTCGACGTCGAACTCGCCGTCTTCCTTGACAAACGTCATCAGGTTCAGCGACGAGAGGTTGCACGCCGAATCATCGAGGAACATGTACTCCGAGCACGGGTTGCTCGCGTTGATGCGGGCGGTGTTCGGGCTGGTGTGCCACTCGTTGACGGTGGTGTCGAACTGCATGCCCGGATCGCCGCACACCCAGGTGCCTTCGGCGATGGCGCGCATCAGGTCGCGGGCGCGATAGGTGTCGACCACTTCGCCGTTGGTGACGGCCTTGGTCTGCCACAGCCCATCGTCGAGCACCGCGCGCATGAATTCGTCGGTGACGCGGACGGAGTTGTTCGAGTTCTGGAAGAACACCGAGCCGTAGGCGGTGCCGGTGAACGAGCCGTCGTAGCCGGCGTCGATCAGCGCCCACGCCTTCTTCTCTTCCTCGACCTTGCAGTTGATGAATTCGAGGACGTCGGGATGCTCGGCGTTGAGGATGACCATCTTCGCGGCGCGGCGCGTCTTGCCGCCCGACTTGATCACGCCCGCGAACGCATCGAAGCCCTTCATGAACGAGACCGGGCCCGACGCGGTGCCGCCGCCGGCGAGGAGCTCCTTGGAAGATCGAATCGCAGAAAGATTACTGCCAGTTCCCGATCCAAACTTAAAAAGCATTCCTTCGGTCTTCGCGAGACCGAGGATTGACTCCATCGTGTCATCGACCGAATTAATAAAACACGCAGAGCACTGCGGAGCCTTCTCGAAGCCGCAGTTAAACCAGACCGGGCTGTTGAATGCGGCCTGTTGATGGACAAGCAGATACTTCAGATCATCGCTAAAGGCCGAAAGAGCAGGTTCGGATGCGAAGTATTTCTGCTTTCGCGCCCACTCTGTAATCGTGTTCACGACTCGACCAATAAGCTGCTTCACCGAGCGTTCGCGGTCGGGCGATCCGACGTGCCCCCGGAAATATTTTGAGACAACGATGTTGGTCGCTTGCTGCGACCAGGACTTCGGGATCTCGACCCCGCGTTGTTCGAACACAACGGTGCCTTTTTCGTTGCCGATGATGGCATCGCGCAAATCCCATTCGATCTCGTCGAACGGATCGACGCCTGCCGTCGAGAAGAACCGCGGAAATTCGAGGCCGGGGGTGGCCTGCGACTTTCGGCTGCGTGTCGTCTCCGCGGAATCGGTGTTGCCGTTTGATGAACCTACGGTCTGTCCGGCCGGCGCGGCCGACAGGCCCTTCTGAGAAGCGCCTTCACGCATCCTTCTTCCTCCGATAGCGACACCCCTCCCCATGGGGCAATCGCCCTATCAAAATCATTCCGTCGACTTGGTTGGTTTGTTACGCGCGGTGCTGACTTCTACTTAAACGACGCTCTTTCTTGCTGTTGTGCTGTTTGTTACCCGCTTCGAATCCGCTCAGTCGTCCTGCGCCGGGAGGTGCTTGGCGACTGAAAGTCATCTTCGCGCGCGACGCCCAATATGCGCTTGTAACTATTTGTTGTCAAGCACTTAGAACACAACATGTAGCGCTTTTCTTTTAGGTCACCCGCAATATGTCCGGCATTCCGGCGTAAAACCAACCATTCGTCGTATTTTCGCTTAACGAAAATATTTCGGCAAGGTAACGGTGCAAGGCTGTGCAATAGCGCACACCCCGGAGTGAGACCCCTTTTCTCATTTATTAGATGCCGCGGAGGGGTCAGATCCCTCGATGCTCGGAGAGAGAATCAACGGACGAGAACGGCAGCCATCGTCGCGGCTTTGTCGGCGAGCTTGCCTGCAAAGACGATGTTGCGCGTGCGCAGCGCCTCTTCGGCCTGCTCGATGAATCGCCGCGCGGTGTCGTATTGAGCGCGGCCGTCGCCCTTGAGCGATGCGGAATTCACGCGGCCAAGGTCGCGCGTGGCGCGCGCGAGGAGATCGCGGATCGCGGCCTCGGTTTGTGCCTCGGATCCCGGCGACGGTGTCAGCGTGAGTGAGGGAGCAGGAGCGGGACGCGCCACGGATTCCACGGGGTCGGGCGTTGTCGTCGAGGGCTCAGGTCTCTGCTCGGGCCGGGAGGGCCTCGACGGCGGACGCACCGGCGATGCCGGCTCGACGGCCGGAGTGAGGGGAATCGGCTCCGGCTCCGGCGTGTAGATCGCGACGACGCGCGGCGGCGGCGGCGGCGGATCGAGCAGCGGAATTTCCGTTTCGGTGCGGACCTGTGCCTTGGCGGCGCACGCGACGAGCGAGGCCGTAAGCAGCACGAGCGAGCCGAGGCGCGCCAACCGCATTCCCATCATTGTAAGTTCAGAGCGGCCGGCAGGACGACGATAAACGTGGTCCCGACCCCCGCCGTGGACTCGACGTCGATTTCCCCGTTATGAATCTGGATGGTGCGATACACCATCGACAAACCCACGCCGGTGCCCCTCTCCTTGGTCGTGTAATACAGCTCGAAAATCTTCGGCAGGTTCTCGGGCGCGATGCCGACCCCTGTATCTTCGACGCGCACACGGACCCGCTGGTTTGGAAGCGGCGCGCAGGTGATGGTCAGCTTGCCGCCCCTGGGCATGGCCTGGATGGCGTTCTGCGCGAGGTTCAGGAACGCGTCGCGCAGGTGCGCGGCGTCGCCTTCGACGAGCAGTCCGCCGTCGGTGCAGCCTCGCGTAATCGACACGCCGGCGCGCTGCGCTTCCGGGTTGACCGCGTCGAGCACGCTCGACAACAGCGGCGAGATCGCAACCGGGCCGAACTTCGCCTCGTCGGGCCGCACGAATTTCAGGAATCCCTGGATGCGCTCATCGAGCCGGCGAATTTCCTGCTCGATGATCTCGACGTGCTGCGACGCCGACTTCCCCGCCGCCAGCTTCTGCTTCAACAGCTCGAGATGAATGGTCATCGCGTTGAGCGGGTTCTTCATCTCGTGCGCGACGCCGGCGGTCAGCCGGCCGACCATCGAGATGCGGCGCGACAACTCGGCGAGCTGCGCCGGCTTGATGCCCTCCGGCGACGCCGCGCGCAGCTGCGCGCTGACCTGATCGAAGACGTCGCCGAGCTCGCGGAACTCCTCGTCGTCGCGGAGATCGAGCGTCGCGCCGAGATCGCCGCGGCCGAGGCGCGACAGGCTGCTGCGGATCACGTGCATCGGCCTCAGCACGAGCTGCGCGAGCAGCATCGAGGTGCCGACGGCGATCAACAACGCGATGATCGCGGCGGCCAGCGTCGGGGCCACCGACCGGTTCAGCTCGCGCCGCACCAGCGCCTTGGTGAGCCCAATGCGGATTTCGCCGAAGGGCTTTTCGCCGAGCGACATCGGCTGCGTCCACTCGAGGTACTCTTCGCTTCCGTAAATGGCGCGCAGCCGCGAGACGCGGCTCATCGCGATGAGCTCGTTCAGCTGCGGCCGGCGCGGCACGGTTTTCCCGATCTGCGCCGGATCGCTCGACGCAATGACGACACCATCGGAATCGACGATCAACGCATCGACGACGTCCGATGAGTACAGCGCTGATTGCAGCGCCGCCTGCACGTACGGGCTGGTGCGCACGTCGTTGTAAGCCGATTCCGGTGTGGTGATGGCACTGGCCGCCTGCGAGTAGACCGCGCTCGCGAACAGATCGAAGCGGCCGCGGCTCTCGACGAGCAGGACGCCCGCCGTGTTGATCAGGTTCAGCAGGCTGAGCGCGATCACGATGATCGCCACCATCAGGGTGACGACCAGGACCTGCTTCTGCTTAAGCGAAAAGCTCATTGTTCAGTGGGCAACTCCCCACTCTTGAAGCGATTCAGCTTGTTGTGCAGCGTCTTCAAGCTGATGCCGAGCATTTCCGCGGCGCGCGTCTTGTTGCCGCCGGAGGATTCGAGCGTCGCCATGATCAGCTTCTGCTCGGCCTCGTCGACGGTCATGCCGGGCACGATCGTGACGCCGTTCGACGGCGCGGCCGGCGTCGCCGCCGCTGCCGACGGCGCCGGGCCGAACACCGGCAGGTGCGCGGGCTCGATCGAGTCGCCGCGCGCGAGGATGGTGGCGCGCTCGATCACGTTGCGCAGCTCGCGCACGTTGCCGGGCCAGTCGTAGTGTTCGAGCTGGCGCATCGCCGCCGCCGACACGCCCTTCACGGTGCGGCGATCGCGGGTGTTGAATTCGTCGATGAAGGCCTGGATCAGCAGCGCCAGGTCGTCCTTGCGCTCGCGCAGCGGCGGCAGCGCGATGCTGAAGACGTTGAGGCGATAGTAGAGATCCTCGCGCAGCTTGCCGTCGCGGATCGCCGTCACCGGATCGATGTTGGTCGCCGCCAGCACGCGGACGTCGACTTCCTGCTCGGTGCGGCCGCCGAGGCGGCGGAACTTGCGCTCCTGCAGGACGCGCAGCAGCTTGACCTGCGTCGCCGGCGTCATCTCCGCGATCTCGTCGAGGAACAGCGTGCCGCGATCGGCCAGCTCGAAGCAGCCGGCCCGGCGATCGGTCGCGCCGGTGAAGGCGCCCTTCTCGTGGCCGAAGATCTCGCTCTCGAGCAGCGTGTCGGGAATCGCCGCGCAGTTGATCGCGACAAACGGCGCCAGCGCGCGCGGGCTCAACTGGTGAATCGTCTGCGCGACCAGCTCCTTGCCGGTACCCGACTCGCCGAGGATCAGCATCGACGCCGGCGTGGGGGCGGCCTGCTCGAGGACCTGATACAGCGCGCGCATCGCCGGGCTGTGGCCGATGATGCGGCCGAAGCGGCCGCGATCGTTGAGCTGCCGGCGCAACGCCTGGTTCTCGCGCTTCTGCTGGTTGATCTCGGCGAGCCGCTCGAGCAGGCGCTGCAGCTTGTTGGGATCGAGCGGCTTGGTGAGGTAGTCCTCTGCGCCGGCCTTGACCGCCTCGACGGCGGTGTCGACGGTGCCCTGCGCGGTCAGCAGAATCACCTTGATGTTGTCGATCTCGGGCTGCAGCGCCCTCAGCAGTTCGATGCCGCTCATCCGCGGCATCACCAGATCGGTGACGACGATCGAGGGACGGAAGGCGGTGACCTTCTCGAGCGCTTCGGCGCCATCGGCGGCTTCCTCGGCGGTGAATCCCCAGGCCCGGACCAGTTCGGTCAGGCCGCTGCGCGTCGCCGGATCGTCCTCGACGATCAGCACGCGTTCGGCGGTATGCGAGGTGTCGGCCACGGTTTTCAATTTATCATTCAATATCGACCAGCCCACCCGAACTATTCCCGGCGCGAGCGAAGCGGCGGCGCCGCCGCCGCAGCGGCCGCAGTGGCCGACCTGGTTGGAAATCCTGCTCTGCTCCGGCTATCCGACGCAGATCGTGCTGGGGAAGCTGCTGGTCCTCGCCGGCATGGCGCCGGTGCTCCCGAACGGCTCTATCTCTTGGTATGGCTGGGGCTTCTCCGGGTTATCCACACCCGCGTTTTCCCTGTCGTCGACATTCGTGTTCGTGGTGTCGGTCGCCGATACGGTGGTTCTCCTCGCGCTGATCGTGTTTCTGCTGCGGCGGCGTGGCGAGCGGCCGCTCGATGTGTTTTTCGGCGGCCGCCCGGCCCTGCGCGAAGCCTGGGCCGGCGCGCTCTCGTTTCCGTTCGTGATTGCCGTGGTGATCGCGATGATGCTCGGCATTCAACGCTTCCTGCCGGGGCTGCACAACGTCCCCAACAACCCGCTCGAGGGATTCGTCGGGACCGGCGTCAGCCCGTGGATGTTCCTCGCGGTGGTGATCATCGCCGGCGGCATGCGCGAGGAATTGCAGCGCGCGTTCCTGCTGCACCGCTTCCGCGGCGATCTCGGCCAGCCGTGGCTGGGACTGTTCATTACCAGCCTCAGCTTCGGCATGGGCCACACGATTCAGGGCAACGATGCCGCCATCATCACCGGCACGCTCGGCGCGATCTGGGGTGCGATGTACCTGACGCGCGGCGGCGCGCTCGCCTCGATCGTGAGCCACTCGCTCTTTAATAGCGGCGAGCTGCTCAGGATCTTCTTACGGTGATGATTTCGGATCGTTACTGTTGCAGAATCACGACATCGGTACGGCGTCGCAAATCTGACACCCAGTCGGCGATCAGCTCCCGGCGGCGCGATGCGATCAGGCGATCGCGGATGATCGCCGCGGCCTGCTCGAACGACATCGCCTTGCCATCGAACTCCGCTTTGGCGCGCGCGTAGGCGAGTGAGATCTCCTGATCGGTCGGCGTGATGGCCGACGCAAAGCGCTGCGCCAGGTAGGCCTGCGTGCGCAGGTCGTCGCGAATCCACGCCTTCAAGCGTTCCTCGCCGAAGCCGTGCACGTCGGCCACGCGGGTCAGCGCGGCGGCATCGGCGAATCGCTTGCGGATCTCCTCGAGCCGCGCCTCCACGGCGCTCTCGGCGGGCGCGGCCGGCGCATAGCGCTGCACCTCGCGCAGCACCAGCTCGCGATCGACCAGCTGACGGGTGACGCCCGGAATCGGATCGGGCGCGCGGTCGGGCTCGATCAGTCCGAGCGCAAGGACCGCCCGCACATCGCTCAACGTGATCGGCTGGCCTCCGACGAGGGCGAGCGTCCGATCAAGAAGTTCCTGGCTCCAGGTTCCCGGCTCCCGGTTCCCGGTTCCCGTTACCATCAAGATCGCCAGCATCAACGGCTTCAAAACGCCTGCCCCAGAGAAATGTGCAGCACGTTCGAGCGCTCGCGGCCGCCGGTCGACTGCAACCGCGTGCTCAGCTTCCAACCCCAATCCACGCGCAACGGTCCGATCGGCGATCGATACCTGAATCCGACGCCGCTCGTCATGCGCATTTCGTCGAGGCGAATGTCGCTGGCGTACCTGAACACGTTGCCGGCATCGACGAACCACACGAATTGCAGGCTCTTCCAGTACGGCGCGCGCGTTTCAAAATTGAAAATCGCCATGCCGTTGCCGCCCTGCGGGAACCCCTGGGGATCGATCGTCTCGGCGCTGCCGAGGCGATCGAGCGCGAAGCCGCGCACGGTGGTGTCGCCGCCGCCGAAGAAACGCTCGCTCGCCGGCAGATCCTTGATCTCGGTTGGAAACACCTCCGCGCGATCGACCGCGCGCGTGAGCCCCTCCGACGTCTGGATCTTGCCGCCGGAGCCCGGGCGACGGCGGGCGATCTCGAGCGGCGGCGGAATATCCTGCGAAAAGCCGACCGCAAAACCGAGGCGCGCGCCGGCCGCGATCACCACGCGCCGCCCAGGCAGGCGGCGATAGATAAAACCCTGCGCGAACGTCTTGACGAAGCCGACTTCGGATCCAAGGATGCGCGCAGCCACCGAGCCGTCCAGGCCGACCACCGCGCCGCGCTGCGGATCGAGGACGTCATCGCGCGAGTCGCGGAGAATCCCGCCAAAGATTTTCGAGAGCTTGACCTGCGGGAACAGGCGATCGATCAGCAATTGATCTTCAGCCGCGATCTGCTCGTCGAACAGCTTCGTGTAATCGAAGGTGTATCGCCCGGTCACCGTGAAATCGTTGCCCATGCGGCGCGCGTAGTCCGTGGTGACGCCTCGCCGGTTGAAGCTGAAACTCGAGCGGCGGCCCTGCTCGACGAAGGCGGTGACCTGAGCATCACCGGTCGTGCCGAAGGCCCGCGGTTCGCGGAACGTGAAGAGGCCGCGATAGTCGTTGAACCCGTACGCGCCCGTGAGCTCGGGGTCGTTCGGATCTTCGGCTTCGCGCCGCAGCGTGACGCGACCGAACAGCGTCACCGATCGATTCTTGCCCCACAAGTTGCGCCGGCTGATCGCAAAGAAGCCGCGCGGGCCGACGTCGAGCCGATCGATGGCGCCGCTGCCGTCGTCGGCCGACGCGGCAATGCGACCCACCTCGACGCCACCACCGTAATCAATGGTCGTCGTCGCGGCCTCCTCGAGCTCGACGAGGACGTCACGCGCGACCGAACCGGTGCGCGGCAGCTCGGTGATGCGGACCCGCCTGAACAGCCCCAGCGCGGCCAGGCGCTGCTGGCTCTCGAGCATGGCCTCGTCGCTCATCGGATCGCCCTGGTGAATCGTCAGCTCGCGTCGAATGAGCGTGGTCGAGATGCGCGAATTGCCGGTGATCAACACGTGATCGACCGTGATCCGCTCGCCTTCGCGAATCATCCAGGCCAGGGCGACGACTTGCTGATCGGCGCCGAACGTCAGCTGCGAGGTGACCGAGACGTTCTGGAAGCCCTGGTTCCGGTAGGCACGCTCGATGGTGTTGCGATCGACGGATAGCTGCGGCCGGTAAAACGGCTTGCCGCCCTGCAGCGCCATTTGCGCCAGCAGCGCCTGCGAAGCGATCGTCGTGTTGCCTTCGAAGCCGACGCCGCTGACCATGGTTTGCGGACCTTCGACGATTTCGAATCGAATCGCGACCGGACGGTACGGGCCGCTCCCGCCCTGCGCTTCGGGCAACACCTGAATGTCCGGCTTGACCGCCGCCTGCGCAAAACCGCGGACGCGGTACAGCTCCGCGATCGCGGCGGCAATGAGCCCGGCGCGCGCTTCGACGAACGGCTCGCCGGGTTTGATCTGCAGGAGTGGCGCAAGATCGACGGCGGTGATCTTCGCGTTGCCGGCGGCCTCGACCGATTCAATGCGATGCAGCCGCCCTCGCGCGATCGTGAACGTGAGGACCAGCTCGCCGCCCTTCTCTTCACGCGTGTACGACGCGCGCGCCGTGCGATACCCTTGCTCGCGCAACGCATTCTCGATCCTGAGGGTCGCATCCTCGAGCAAATCCTGATCGACGGCCCGTTCGGCGCGGATCGGCACGAGCGCGTCGCGATTGCCTTCGGGCAAGGGATCGCCAGCGAACACGAGGCTGACGTGCGGACCGGGTTCGACCGAGATCGTCACGTCGTCGCTCCAGCCGTCGCTGGCAGGCGCGTGCGATTCGCGCACGCGGGCCTGGTAATGGCCGCGCTCGCGCATCGATTCTTCGAGCGACGTGATCCGCGTGTCGAGCGCCACTCGATCGAAAGGCTGTCCCGGTTCCAACCCGAGCAACCGAGTCACTTCCGCCTGCGACTCGAGCGGCCGTCCGGTGATTGTGACCTTGCCGACACTCCGGCGGCGCCCTTCGACGATGGTCAGGACGAGCTCCGACTCCTCGGGTACCGGGTCTTCGTCCTGCACGCGAGGCAGCACTGACACTTCCTGGAACCCGCGCGCCGCATAGAAGTCGGTCACGCGTTGCCCGATCTCGACGATCCGGCTGGAGGATGGCCTCGCGCCAAAGCGGTCGGTGATCTCGCGACGAATCTCGGAAGATTGCACCGCGGAGCTTCCAGTCACCGTGATTTTCGTAATGCGCTGGATCGGTATCAGCTGCCAGCGCAGCGCGACCCCCTGGTCGCTGCCTGACGCCAGGACCCGCACGTCCTCGAAGCGGCCGACGCCGACGAGATGCTCGATGGTGCCGCGCACATCGTGCATCGCGAGCGGCTCGCCGACGCGCGTCTCCACGAGCTCGATCACGCCGCTCTCGACCACCGGCACTCCGGCGATCTCGACCCGCACATCGGTGATGGTCTTGCCGAGAAAATCCTGCGGCTCCGCTCCTGTCATGGACAACAACAGGGCCGCGGCGATGACGAGCATCAGAATGCGTGCCTCTTCCTGACCTCGAGCGCATAGGTTCGATCCTCGTTCTGCGAGAGCACCCACGACAGTGTTTCGCTCTCGTCGAACTCGAGGAGGATGATCTGATCGTGCGTCGACGATAGGCTGCGCGCGTAGGTCAGGTAGATGCGGTTCGAGATGCGCTTGCCGATTGTCACCCGCGCGCTTGGATTCAGGCTCAGGCTCGTTGACTGCTGATACGGATCGCTGGCGCCGAGGAGCGGCGTGATCTGGAACGTATCGACGCCGAAGGTCTGCTCGACGACCCGGCCGACTTCCGCCGACAGGGTGCCGGTGAGCGCGCGCGTCGCGCGGGCCTCGATCAGCCGCTGCTGTCGCTCTTCGGGATTGCGGAGGCCGGCAAGCTCGATGTCGCCGCTCGGCCCCTGTTCGCTGAAGAGCAGCGACAGGATGTCGAGCGTCTGCAGCGGCGGGTCCGACGTGAACTGCGGCTGCAGCCGTTCCATGGTGCCCCCCATGCGCATCGTCACCAGGTAGGTCTGGCCCGGCACGCGCACGCGGGTTTCGGCCTCGATGTCGAAGAACGGCTGGATGCGAGCGGCGTTCGCGAAATCGAGGCTGCCCCTGGTGACGAGGTATCGCCGTCCTTCGAACTCGACCTCGCCGCGATCGATCTCCGCGTGACCGAGCAGCATCGGCCGATCGAGCGTGCCGCGCATCGTCAGATCGGCGCTGGCCACGACCCGCGCTTGATCGTTGTCGATCCGCAGCGTCCCCGGCGCGATCAACCGCACATCGAAGCGAACGTTCGAGGCGGTCGCGACTTGTCCTTCGATGGACGGGATCGGCGCCTCGCCGCCGGTGAGGCCGCTGAACAGGCCGCCCGATGCGCCGAAGCCGCGGGCCCAGCTCGCGCTCTTCACGTTCACCGTGCCGGTGACCATCGGCGCCGCCGCGGGTCCCTGCAGCGCGAGCTCCGCATCGACGCTCGATCGCATGCCTTCGGGATACCTGAGGTTCATGTCCTGTCCGGTGGCCGTGACATCGAACTCGCTCAGTTGATACGCGGACAGACCGATGCGGCCGCCGAAGCGGACGGCGCCGCCGCCGAGGCGCGCAGTGATGCCGTCGAGGCGAAGGCCGCTGGCATCGAAGGTCGCGATGCCGTTGACGTCCTCGAGCGCGTGCGGAAACGACAGCTGCCTGATGCGGCCGTTGGTCAGCAGGGCATTGCCGGCCACCACCGGCGCCGATGCGGTCCCGGTGATGCGCGCGGTGACTTCGGCGCGGCCGGAGCTGCGCAGGTCGGGAAGGAATCCCTGCAGCACCGCGAGGTTGGCCGCGCCATTGGCCTGCAGCGCGAGCGTCTGATCGACCATGTTCACCGAGCCGCCGAGATCGAGCTCGGTGTCGTCACCCACCATCTTCAGCGCATCGACCTGCAGCACCTGATGCTCGACGCTCAACCGGATCGGCGATTGATTGCGCAGCCGGTAGTCGAGCAGCCGCAGGTTCACTTCTTCGATGTTCGTGTCGATGCGCAGCGCGTCGGGGTTGTAGAGCTCGCCGACGACGCGAATCGTGCCGCTGGTGATCGCCGACGTGAACGGCGAGAACGTCGGCTGCAGTACGCGCAAGTACGGATCGAGC